>ERZ808032.130-NODE-130-length-11560-cov-4.287207_pt1 | contig 11560 bp, 6 predicted proteins | sample MGYA00380187_ERZ808032 | MGnify/ENA primary metagenome ERZ808032 (study PRJEB31490, sample SAMN06133378) | cow dung metagenome | isolation source: M10 | host: cow | place: China: Chengdu | collected 2015-05 ...
TTGAGCAAACACACTTTCTTCAAACTGGTTTACCAGCACGTTTTTCCACTCACTTATAGGGGTGCTTGTCAAATTTTGCAAAGAAAATGTAGGTTCTTTTGGGGTTACGCTACGATAAGCATCTGCTGTAGAGACAAATACATTGGGTTTTACCAAGGCTAAATAGTACCCTTTTAGCGACAATTCTATGGGCGAAAATTCGGTTCCAATGCCTGTGGCCATCATAGGGGTGTTGTAAACAAAGAAAGCACAGTCGGCTCCTAATTTGGCTGCATATACAGCCAATTGTTCTTTGCTTAAGTTTAGTTGAAATAAATCGTTTAGTTGTAGTAAGGTATGTGATGCGTCCGACGAGCCTCCGCCCAAGCCTGCTCCAAAGGGAACGTGTTTGGTAAGGGTAATGCTAACAGGGGGTAGGTTAAAATCTTTTTGGAGCAATCGATAGGCTTTTACCACAAGGTTTCTTTCCATGTCTTCGCCTACCAGAATGCCTTCTTCGTGCAATTGTAACGTTTCAGATGGCTCAATGATTACTTCATCGGCCAATGGAATGGGGTAAAAAATGGTTTCGATGTTGTGATAACCATCTGCACGTTTGCTTACGATGTGCAATCCTAAGTTTATTTTACAATTTGCTAACATACAAGTCCAAAGTTGAAAGTTGCGAGTAAGCGAGAGCAGTAGGGACGCACGGCTCGTGCGTCCGTGCCGCCTGACTTATGAGCGAAGCCCGAATAAAGTCAGTGCGAATAAGGCGAAATTAAACAGGTTTGAATGCGTGATTCCTAACTCCTAACTCCTACCTCCTCACTAACAATACCACGTTTTCTACGTGATGCGTATGTGGGAACATATCAACAGGTTGAACGGCTTCTACCTTATATTGAACATCGAGTAGGGCAAGGTCGCGTGCTTGAGTGGCAGGGTTGCAGCTAACGTACACTATTTTTTTGGGGGCAGCATTCAAAATTACCTTGATCACATCTTCGTGCATACCAGCACGAGGTGGGTCGGTAATGATCACATCGGGTTTGCCATGCTCAGCAATGAAATCATTGGTTAAGATGTTTTTCATATCGCCTGCATAAAAAAGCAGGTTGTCTAACCCATTCAATGCTGCATTTACTTTAGCATCTTCTATGGCTTCTGGAACATATTCAATACCAATTACTTGGCGCGCTTTTTTAGCCACAAAATTGGCGATGGTGCCAGTACCCGTGTACAAGTCGTACACCAATTCGTTGCCTGTTAATCCTGCAAAATTGCGTGCAACGCTATATAACTCGTAAGCCTGATGCGTATTGGTTTGATAGAACGATTTAGGACCAACCTTAAATTTAAGGTCTTCCATGGTTTCTATAATGTGGTCGTTGCCTTTGTACACCATTACTTCTTGATCGCCAATGGTATCGTTGCATTTTTGGTTTAAAATGTACAGCAACGAGGTAATTTGTGGGAAGTGGGTAGCAATGTGGTTCAATACACCTTCCCAAATGGCTTCATCTTTTTCGGCAAACACCACAATAACCATTAATTGGTTGGTAGTCATAGCGTTGCGTACAATTAAGGTACGCATCATACCTTGCTGTGCGCGTAAATCAAAGTACGAAATACCGTTTTCTTGGCAATAGGTGTGTACGCTGTTTCTAATTTGATTGGTAATATCGTCTTGCAAATGGCATTTATCAATGTGCAATACCTTATCGAAACAGCCAGGAATATGAAAACCAACCGCATTACGGGGTACAGTTGGATCGACCGTTTTTAATGCCTCGTAAGTTAACCACGCCTTATTAGAAAAGGTGAATTCTAACTTATTACGATAACCTACGGTTTCTTTTGAACCCAAAATAGGTTGAATAGCAGGTAGTTCTATTTTTCCAATACGGGTTAAGTTGTCTTCTACCTGTTGTTGTTTGTATTTAAGTTGTTCGCTGTAGGGTAGGTGTTGCCATTTACAGCCTCCACAGGTACCAAATTGCGAACAGATGGGTTCTTGGCGTACCTCAGAGTACTTTTTATAAGCAATTACCTTGCCTTCTGCATAACTTTTTTTCTTTTTGCTTAGCTGGATATCCACAATATCTCCAGGTACAGCAAAAGGAACAAATACAACCATATCGTTGTAACGAGCCAAAGCTTTACCCTCGGCCGCTACATCGGTAATAAGAACATCTTCTAATATAGGAAGCGGTTTTTTACGAGCCATTTATCTAATTAGGAATTAGAAATTAGGAATTAGAAATGAAGAATGAAGAATGAAGAATGAAGAATAATTCCTAATTCCTCATTCCACATTCCTCATTGAATTTACACTAAGTAGCTAGAGCTAATTGATTTATTGGTGTTGACGTTGATGATGGTATTGGCAATCAAGTCGGCTACGCTTAATACTTTGATTTTTTCGCTTTCTTTTTTCAAAGGAATAGAATCGGTAAAATAAATAGCGGTTAGTTTCGATTTTTCGATGCGTTCGGTAGCAGGGTCTGAAAGCACACCGTGCGATGCAAATGCGTGTACCGAAAGGGCACCGTTTTCAATCATCAAGTCGGCAGCTTTGGTAATGGTACCTGCAGTGTCTACCATATCGTCCAAAATAATAACGTTTTTGCCTTGAACGTCGCCAATAATTTTCATCGATTCAACTACGTTGGCTTTAGCACGTTGTTTGTGGCACAATACCAAGTCTACGCCTAAGTATTTAGCGTAAGAGCTAGCACGTTTAGAACCACCTACGTCGGGCGATGCAATTACCAAGTCTTCTAGTTTCATCGATTGGATGTAAGGCAAGAAAATAGACGATGCCAACAAATGGTCTACAGGGCAATCAAAGAAGCCTTGAATTTGGTCTGCGTGCAAGTCTAAAGTAATAATGCGGTCAATGCCAGCTGTGCTTAACAAATCGGCAATTAATTTAGCACCGATAGAAACACGTGGTTTGTCTTTGCGGTCTTGACGAGCCCATCCGAAATAGGGGATAACAGGAATTACTTTGCGAGCTGATGCACGTTTAGCAGCATCAATCATCAACAATAGTTCTAGCAAGTTATCTGAGTTAGGGAAAGTAGATTGTACCAAGTAAACTTCGCAACCACGAATGGATTCTTCGTACGATACTACAAATTCGCCGTCTGCAAAATATTGGATATTCATGTTACCTAATGGGCAACCCAATTTTTCGCATACTTTTTCGGCCATATATCTCGATTTAGTACCCGAAAATACTTTAAATGGAGCAGGAGTATTCATATTGTTTTGATTTTATTAGTAAGCAAATAGAGGATAATCTTTCATAATGTCGTTTACGCGAGCACGAACTTTTGCAATTACTTCTTCGTTTTCTGCGTTCGATAATACTTCTTCAATCATTTCGGCGATTACCACCATCAAATCTTCTTTAGCACCACGAGTAGTAATAGCAGGTGTACCCAAACGAATACCCGATGTTTGGAATGCAGAACGAGAATCGAATGGAACCATGTTTTTGTTACATGTAATATCGGCAGCAACCAATGCTTTTTCGGCTACTTTACCTGTTAAATCTGGGTATTTGGTGCGCAAGTCTACCAACATAGAGTGGTTATCGGTACCGTCCGATACAATTTTAAAGCCACGTTTCATCAATTCTTCGGCCAATTTAGCAGCATTCTTTTGCACTTGAATTTGGTAAGCTTTGTATTCGGGTTGCAAGCATTCGCCAAAAGCAACGGCTTTAGCAGCAATAACGTGTTCTAGTGGACCACCTTGAATACCAGGGAATACGGCAGAATCCAAGCAAGCAGACATCATTTTAACTTCGCCTTTAGGAGTTTTTACACCTTTTGGGTTAGGGAAGTCTTGACCCATCATAATAACACCACCACGAGGTCCACGCAAGGTTTTGTGGGTAGTAGAGGTTACAATGTGAGCATATTTAAGTGGGTTATCTAGCAAACCTGCAGCAATTAAACCAGCAGGGTGAGCCATATCTACCAACAAAATAGCACCTACTTTGTCGGCAATTTCGCGCATGCGTTTGTAATCCCATTCGCGTGAGTAAGCAGAACCACCACCAATAATCATTTTTGGTTTTTCGCGCAAGGCAACTTCTTCCATTTGATCATAATCAACACGACCGGTAGCTTCGTTTAAGTTGTATTCGCATGGTGTATAGATAATACCCGATGAGTTTACCAACGAACCGTGCGAAAGGTGACCACCATGAGCCAAGTTTAGACCCATAAATTTGTCGCCAGGATTCAAAACGGCCAAAAATACAGCAGCATTGGCTTGTGCACCAGAGTGGGGTTGTACGTTTGCCCAGCAAGCGCCAAAAATTTCTTTTAGGCGGTCAATGGCCAATTGTTCACTTTCGTCTACTACTTCGCAACCACCATAGTAGCGTTTGCCAGGATAGCCTTCGGCATACTTGTTGGTTAAGCAAGAACCCATAGCTTCCATTACTTGGTCGCTAACAAAGTTTTCTGAAGCAATCAACTCAATACCTTTTAATTGACGTTGACGTTCTCTGTCGATGATGTCAAAAATGACGTTGTCTCTTTTCATAAATTGTGGATATTTATAAAGTTTCTAATAATCTATCTAATTGAATTTCGTCTTGTACCAATACTTGACGCGATTTGCTGCCATCGGCACTGCCTACAATGCCTGCTGCCTCCAATTGGTCCATGATGCGGCCTGCACGGTTAAAACCAATAGAGAATTTGCGTTGAATCATAGAGGTAGACCCCGACTGACTAAGCACTACCATACGGGCAACTTCGTCAAACATAGGGTCGCGTTTGGTCATATCAACCCCTTTCATGTCGGTATCGCCCGTACTCATTTCTACCTCGGGTAGGGCAAAGGGTTGGGGGTAACCTTGTTGCTCGCCAATGTGTTTACAAATGGCTTCTACTTCTGGCGTATCGATAAAGGCACATTGTACACGCACCAAATCGCTTCCTTGTAAGAACAACAAGTCGCCACGACCAATGAGTTGGTTGGCACCCGATGCATCCAAAATGGTGCGCGAGTCAATTTGCGATGCCACTTTAAAGGCCATACGACCAGGGAAGTTGGCTTTGATATTACCAGTAATGATATTGGCTGCAGGACGTTGGGTAGCAATAATAGCATGAATACCGGCAGCACGTGCCAACTGAGCAATACGGGCAATGGGCATTTCTACCTCTTTGCCTGCTGTCATAATTAAGTCGGCAAACTCGTCAATGATTACTACTATATAAGGTAAGTAACGGTGTCCGTTTTCGGGGTTGAGTTTGCGGTTAATAAATTTCTCGTTGTATTCTTTAATATTACGAACGTGTGCCTTTTTAAATAGGTCGTTACGGTCGTCCATTTCTTTACATACCGAATTAAGGGTTTGTACCACCTTGTTAACATCGGTAATGATGGCATCGTCGTTTTCTGGCAACTTAGCCAAAAAGTGTTTTTCTAGGTCGCTATAGATGCTAAACTCTACTTTTTTAGGGTCAACCAATATTAGTTTAAGTTGCGAAGGGTGCTTTTTGTAAAGCAGCGATGTGATAATCGCATTGAGCCCAACGGACTTTCCTTGACCTGTAGCACCTGCTACCAATAGGTGAGGTAGTTTTGCCAAGTCTACCATAAACACTTCGTCGGTAATGGTTTTACCAATGGCAATGGGTAAATCAAAGGTGGTTTCTTGGAACTTTTTAGAGGCCAACAACGACTGCATGGGCACAATTTGTGCGTGCTTGTTGGGCACCTCTATACCAATGGTACCTTTGCCTGGGATAGGCGCAATAATACGGATACCAATGGCCGATAAGCTAAGGGCAATATCGTCGCCAAGGTTTCGGATTTTAGAAATACGAATGCCATCGGCAGGAATAATCTCGTACAAGGTAACGGTAGGGCCAATGGTCGCTTTTATTTCTTTAATGCCAATGCCATAATTTTGAAGCGTGCGTATAATGCGTTCTTTATTGGCTTGTTGCTCTTCGGCATCAATTTTAGCTGTAGCATCAAACTGTTTCAACAAATCAAAACCAGGGTATTTATAATGTGGCAAATCTAAGGTAGGATCATATTGACCATACTGTTCTACCAATTCTGAACCGGCATCTTTGCTTTCTACTACCTCAAAAGCAACATCATCGTTATCTTCCATGGGGTCAACTGGATGATTGGTTACTTCAAAAGGAATATCGGTGTCGTCGTCAACTTCTTCACCACGTTCTTGCGCCTCGTTTTCAGCATCAAATTCAAACGTATCGTTATCGGCTAATTCTTGGTCTATATCAGAAGGATCTACCAATACAAAATCATCATCGTCTGAGTTGGTATCATTATCCGTTGTATTTTCTAACAAAGTTGTTTCTTGGTCAATGGTATGTTCTGGCTTAGGTTTGCGTTTAAATAGGTTAGCAAAAAAGGCTACTATTTGATGGTAGAACTGAATAAAGCCAACTACACAATATATAATAAGTGCTGTTAGTAATACCAATAACACACCCATGGTGCCAATGCTTTGCGTGCCTAGTTTAACCACTTCAATACCATGATTACCTCCAAACAATAAAAATGGTACGCTGTTTAACGTAGGCATTACCAAGGCAAAGAAAATAGAAAACCATAAGGTAAAGAATAGGGTAGACAATAAACCTTTTAATAACGAATACGTTAAACTGGGATGCAATAATTTAATAGAAACAGCAGCAGTATATATTGGCCACAATAGGGTAACAATACCAAACCAATCATTAATAAGTAAATTGGCTAATTTTGCACCCAACGAACTTCCTGCATTTGAATAAGTAGCTTGACTTGCTGCTATATCAGACAATGTATGGTGTAGTAAATTGTAATCGTGATTGCCCGATAGCATAAAAGAAAGCAACGATAAGAACACATAGAAACTTACAACCAACAGCAAAATACCCGTCACTATACGCGTCTTTTCGTTTTGAAAAAACGCAATAAATGGTGTCCAATCTATTTTTTTTGTGGTTTTGGTTTTCTTGGCCATTCTATTGCTTGTGCTTATTATTGTACAATATTGTGCAAAGGTAAAAAATATCTTTGAGTTATACCTAATAAAATGAAGATAGATTTTCAACAAATTAGTTCTTCAAAAAAAACGTAGTATTAACGTATCAAGAGCGGTATTTTATTGATTTTTTGTTTTTTTAATGTATTAAAAGCGTTCTTTTTTAAATTTTTAGTTTATCTTTGGGCAATTTTGACTTTCCAAAATTATTCAAACATTACCTAAATTATTTACTTATGAAAAAATGGCAAAATTACTTGTTGCTGGCTATCATGCTGTTTGGCAATGCCATGGCAGCTCTAGCAAGTAACTACGGCGATGTTTTTAAAAACACTCGCTCGGATTTCCGCGATGAGTCCATTTACTTCGTAATGACGACTCGTTTCTTTGACGGAGATGAATCCAACAACACACAGTGTTGGGACAACCAGTCTGCCAACCAAAACGATCCTCCTTGGCGTGGCGACTTTAAAGGTCTAATTGAACGATTAGACTACATCAAAGCTTTGGGCTTTACTGCAGTGTGGATTACTCCTATTGTAGAAAATGCTTCGGGTTACGACTATCATGGCTACCACGCCCACGATTTTAGCAAAGTAGACCACCGTTATGAATCAAACGGTGTTGGTTTCCAAGAATTGATCAATGCGGCTCACGCAAAAGGTATGAAAATTATCTTGGACATTGTATTGAACCACACGGGTAACTTTGGTGAAACTAATTTGTGCAAATTGTTTACCCGCGATACTACCATTACCAAACAAGCCGACATTAACGCTTGTATGATTCCTTACACCAAAAAGGATGGCGGAAAATTACCTGATAATTATTTGTCTATTAAACCAGGTGCACAATATGATTCTCGTCTAACACAGATGAAGAATACACTAGGTCAAAACAATGATGTAAACAATTATTGGCACCACTACGCTCACTTTAACTGGGATAATCATACGCGTTGGCATGGTCAAATTGCAGGTGACTGCGTGGACTTAAATACAGAAAACCCAGCTGTGACTAATTATTTAGTAGAATGCTATGGTAAATTCATTGCAATGGGTGTAGACGGTTTCCGTATCGATACATCGGGTCACATTTCTCGTTTAACCTTTAATAAAGCTTTCTTGCCACAATTTACCGATTTGGCAGACAAACACAAAGCTAAACGTAACGGTGGTCCTTTCTTTATGTATGGCGAAGTTTGTGCGCGCGAACGTAACGTAACGTATCGTAATACCCAATATGCTTCTCCTTATTTCTATACTTGGAAAGAAACTAAGGATTATGCTTGGGATACCAGCGAAACATCTTGGAACAACATTGTAGTAAAAGAAGGTGAATTGGGCAACCACACCAACATGAGCTCGGTAGAGAAATCCGCTACCGATTATGCAGGCGAAAGCAATCTGCCTGATTCTAACAATGCTTTCTTAGAAGGTAATGAATACCACACTCCCGATTATTCTAAATGGAATAACTTTAGCGTAATTGACTTCCCCATGCACTGGAACTTCCGTACTGCTCAAGAAGCATTCGGCGTTAAATACGGTGACAAATACTACAACGACGCTACCTATAACGTTGTTTACGTAGACTCTCACGACTATGCTCCCGACGGTGCGCCAGAAAGCGTACGTTTCAACCAAGATGAAGATGTTTGGGCAGAAAATGCATCGTTGATGTTTACCTTCCGTGGTATTCCTTGTATTTACTACGGTTCCGAAATCCAATTTAAAAAAGGTGCGCCTATTGATAAAGGTCCTGATGGTCCTCTATCTGCTACAGGTCGTGCTTATTATGGTGGTTATATTACAGGCGATATCAATGTTACCGACTTTGCCGATTACAGCGCAAGTGGTAATGCCAATGCTACCTTGAACCATCCTTTGGCCCTTCACTTCCAACGCCTAAACCAAATTCGTATGGCGGTTCCAGCATTGCGTAAAGGTCAATATAGCACCGACGGTTGTAATGGTACATTTGCCTTTAAACGTCGTTATAAAGATGCTACTACCGATTCTTACTGTTTAGTAACCATTAGCGGTGGTGCTACCTTTAGCAATATCTTAAATGGTACCTATATTGATGTAGTTACTGGCGATGTAAAAACCGTTAGCGATGGTAAATTAACGGCTACTTGCTCGGGTAAAGGTAACTTACGTGTTTACGTATTACAAACTGACAAAAATAGCGTTAGTGGCAAAGTTGGTAAAGACGGTAAATACATTTATGGTCCTAAATCGGTAGTAAATACACAACCTTCTTACGATGGCAAACAAGAAGAGGGTTCGGCTAACAACGGTGGTTCTGCTGGTTCACAAGAACCCGAAATTGCTATTGACCCCTGCGTAGCTGCTGGCGAAAAATGCGTATTCTTCCAAAAACCAGCTAATTGGGGTGGTATTGTAAACTGCTATATTTGGGATGCTAAAGGAAATAAACCTATGGGCGAATGGCCTGGTAGTGCTATGGTTAATTTAGGTGCAAATAACTATAAGATCACCTTTAACGGCGATTATAGTGGTTACAACTTTATCTTTAACGATGGCAGTGGTAACCAAACGAGTGACCTTTCTGATTTAAAACTAAGTGCTATGTACAACAGTTCTGGTACCGTTACTAAAACCATTGCCGAAGGTGATTGTGAAGCTGGCGAAGGTGCTGGTTCTGAAACTGGCGGTGGCAATGAAGGTGGCAATACTGGTGGTTCAGTAGAACCTGAACAACCTAGTGTAACCCCAGAAGAACAAACTGTATTCTTCGAAAAACCAGATGGTTGGGGAACAACCTATTGCTACGTATGGTATGGCGACGGTGCTGGCGAACCTAATGGTCCATGGCCAGGTAAACCTTGTGAAGATTTGGGCAATGGTTTGTGTAAATTTACCTTCGATTCAACCATTGGCGAACCTAGCGAATGGGGTATCATCTTTAACTATGGTGGTTTGCAAACAGACGACTTTGTTGCAGAAAACAGAAAAATCTACAACATGAGCGGCGTTAAAGGCGAAGCTGATGTAGAAGATGATAACGACGATTCTGGCACCGTTTCGGTAGAAGATGTAGAAGATACCGATAACATTGAAGTATATGCAATGGATCGTATTATCTTTGTAAGCAATGCAGACGGTAAACACATCCTAGTTCGTAGTTTGGATGGCAAAATCATTGCAAACGGCACAGCAACTATTATTCCAGTTAACAATGCAGGTATCTACATAGTATCTGTAGAAGCAACTACCTTGAAAGTAATGGTAAAATAATAGTAGTTGACAAATCGGTTAAAGTTTGTGCGAGGCGAATGCAGAGACAAAGTTTACTTTGGCTATGCTAAGCCGATGCCAAACTTCATGAGGGCGTAGCCCGAATAATCGATTCGTTACCATAAAAACAAAAGGGAGAAAGTTTAAGCTTTCTCCCTTTTTGTTTTTATACTACACAATTTATAAACAAAAATCGGTCACTGAGCCTGTCGAAGTGCCCGATTTTAACTAATTGTCTAAACATTCTCTAGTTTCCTCTTACCAACACAGCACGTACAAATCGCCTCGGGGATTGATACACATCAAAGGTACTTGTGTGGCATTAAAGATGTGTTGTTCTTTGGGTCCTAAAATAATATCGTCTAAACCATAATCGCGCGAGGTTGAAATAATCACCATATCGTATCCATTTTTTATAGCAGATAAGGTTACTTCTTTTTCTACCTTAAAACTATCTTTACTGCCCATTTCGGTTTGATAGGTAAGTTCAAATTTATCGTACAAGCCGGTAATGGCTGTAGCATTTTTTTGTGCTTTACTGCCATAGTCTTTGGCTACCACAACGTGTAATTTTGCGTGTAAAAAGCGTCCCATATTAGATGAATAGGGGGCTTTTTCTTTTTCTTCGGGCAAAAAAGTAACAGGAACTGCCACGTTGTTAAAGGATTGCACATTCATGGTATCTTTTAATAAGATAAAAGGAATGCGTAATCCTCGTAATCCTTTAAAAATAGGCATTACCTTATTTATTTTCGATTTTTTAGCCACTTCAAAAAATACCATAGGCGTTTCGGTACGTTCGGTCATGGCCACCAAATCGTCGTAGGTACCGGTGTAGCAACCCGATAGAACAGGACAGGAAAGTGCCGATGAAAATTGCTCCCATTGAGCGGCAAAATCATCGGTTTGGGTATCGTTCCACACCAACAAACAAAGCCCTTTTTCAAATCCTTGGGCAAATTGTGCCGCTGCAGTTAGGGCTTGCTGTGGAAAATGCTCTCCATCAGACACTACCAAAAAATAGCGGCTGTAATTTAATTCACGTAAGTTCATATATTGTTGCTTTTTACTTGTTATTGAATCGCAGAATCGTTAAATCGCAGAATCGTTAAAATTTTGTTTCGGCGCTTCACCGACTAAACGTCTAAAGTCGAAAGTCGAAGGTCGAAAGTTGCGATTAAGCGAGAGCAGAGATTAAATTTATTTAAGCTATGCCGAGCGGGAGCAACTTCATGAGCGAAGCGAATAAAGTCCAAAGTCGAATTTCAGTGCGAGCCGAGCG
>ERZ808032.131-NODE-131-length-11546-cov-5.232453_pt1 | contig 11546 bp, 21 predicted proteins | sample MGYA00380187_ERZ808032 | MGnify/ENA primary metagenome ERZ808032 (study PRJEB31490, sample SAMN06133378) | cow dung metagenome | isolation source: M10 | host: cow | place: China: Chengdu | collected 2015-05 ...
TTCGCGAATCATTGCCTTTTCCCATGGTTGAATAGCAATAGTACGAGCATCTGGAGTAGTAATAGAAGCCACACCAGAAAGTGGAGTCATAGAACCATAATATTCCACCCTCACAGCATCTAATATACGTGCGTTAGCTTTACCAGCACGAATACGTGCCAAAGAGTCATCTAAGAATAATACTGCAGCTTCCATTTTTTCAGAAGCATCAGCAAGATTTTGTTTTACGTCTATCATAAAATTTACTATTGTTTATAATGTAACCAATGTACCTATTTTCTCGCCACTAAGCACCTTTTTAAGGTTGCCATAAACATCCATATTAAACACATAAATAGGAAGTTTATTTTCCTTACACATAGTAGTAGCAGTAAGGTCCATCACTTTTAATCCTTTATTGTAGATATCATCAAAAGAGATTACATCAAATTTAGTAGCAGTAGGATCTTTCTCTGGGTCTGCAGTATAAATACCATCCACGCGAGTACCTTTTAGCATCACATCAGCCTTAAGCTCAATACCACGAAGAGAAGAACCAGTATCTGTGGTAAAGAATGGATTTCCAGTACCACCGGATAAAATAACCACTTTACCCTTTTCTAAGCATTGAATAGCCTTGTCACTGCTATAATATTCACCAATAGGTTCCATGCGAATAGCGGTCAACACCCTGTTTTTAACACCAACAGCCGTCAATGCAGAACTTAAAGCCAAACTATTAATCACAGTAGCCAACATGCCCATTTGGTCGCCCTTTACCCTATCAAACCCTTTAGAAGCACCACTAAGGCCTCTAAATATATTACCTCCACCAATAACAATGGCTACTTGCACGCCCAATTGAGCGGCTTCTTTTATCTGTTGAGCATAATCTGACAATCGATTTGAATCAATGCCATAGCCTTGGTCGCCCATAAGCGACTCTCCGCTCAATTTCAATAATATTCTTTTAAATTGCATAACCAACAAAATGAGTTATCAATACATACATCGTAAAGCACAAAGGTAATAAATTAAAGTTGAATGTACAACGGTAGTTGTTAGGATGACATAAAAAAAGGAAGTTGATTTTCATCAACTTCCTTCCATCTATGTAGTAATAGATTATTCTGCGCTTTCTGCAGCTGGAGCTTCTTCAACAACAGCTTCTTCTGCTTTAGCAGCTGCTTTTTTACCAGCACGACGTGTTTTGGTTTTCTTTTTACCAGCAGCATCTTTCAACAAGTTTTCGTTGTAGTCAACTAGCTCAATAAAGCACATTTGAGCAGCGTCACCCAAACGGAAACCAGTTTTTAAAATACGAGTATAACCACCAGGACGATCGCCAACACGTTGAGCGATTTCGCCGAACAACAAAGTTACAGCTTCTTTATCGCGCAATTCAGCAAAAGCCAAACGACGTGAGTGAGTTGTATCTTCTTTTGCACGGGTAATGATAGGTTCTACATATTTACGCAATTCTTTAGCTTTAGCCAAAGTGGTGGTAATTTTTTTGTGTTTTAGAAGAGAAGTTGCCATATTAGCCAACATAGCGCTTCTATGAGCAGTTTTTCTTCCTAAGTGATTAAATTTTTTATTGTGTCTCATCGCAATTACTCTTTATCTAATTTATACTTTGTGATATCCATGCCAAACGACAAGTTTAGTGATTCTAATTTGGCATCTAACTCAACCAATGACTTTTTACCGAAGTTACGGAATTTAAGCAAATCGTTACGATTAAACGATACCAATTCAGCCAATGTTTCAACATCAGCAGACTTTAAGCAGTTTAAAGCGCGAACCGATAGATCAAGGTCAACCAATTTGGTTTTAAGCAATTGACGCATGTGCAATGCTTCTTCATCAAATTCTTCTGCACCTTCAGAATCGCTAAAGTCTAAGGTAATTTTTTCGTCAGAGAACAACATGAAGTGATGAATCAAAATCTTAGCTGCCTCTTTCAATGCTTCTTTAGGATGTACCGAACCGTCAGTAACAATTTCGATCAACAATTTCTCATAGTCGGTTTTTTGTTCAATACGATAGTTTTCGATCGTATATTTAACATTCACGATAGGAGTATAAATTGAATCGATAGGAATTACACCAGTATCTTGGTTAGGCATACGGTTTTCGTCAGCTGGAACATATCCACGACCTTTGTTGATGGTCAATTCCATGCGGAACGAAGCCGATTCATCCAAAGTACAAATCAATAATTCGGGATTTAAAACGGCGAAACCATTCAACGAAATATCGCCAGCTTTAAAATAAGTAGTATTGGCTACATCAATCGTTACTTTCTCAAAATCAGCACCTTCTACCAATTGTTTGAAACGAACTTGTTTCAACGCTAAAATGATGTTAGTAACATCCTCTACAACACCAGGAATGGTGTCGAACTCATGATTAACCCCTTCTATTTTTACAGAAGTAATAGCAAAGCCTTCTAGCGACGAAAGCAAAATGCGGCGTAATGCATTACCAATGGTAATACCAAAGCCTGGTTCCAATGGACGAAATTCAAATTTTCCATTAGAATCATTTGCTTCGAGCATAATAACTTGCTCAGGTTTTTGAAATGGTAATAAAGGCATAATTTAAGATTATTTAGAGTAAAGTTCAACGATTAATTGTTCCTTGATATTTTCAGGGATATCTGCTCTATCAGGCATGTGTAAGAATTTACCGCTTTTAGAGGCAGCGTCGAATTCAATCCAAGGATATTTGCTGTGGTTAAATCCAGATAATGAAGCTTCGATTACTTCTAACGATTTAGCTTTTTCGCGAACAGCAACAACATCACCAGCTTTAACTTGGTATGAAGGAATGTTTACTACAGAACCGTTTACTACAATGTGTTTGTGGCTTACCAATTGGCGAGCAGCAGCACGAGTAGGAGCAAATCCTAAACGATATACTACGTTATCCAAACGAGATTCCAACAATTGCAACAACACTTCACCAGTAATACCTTTGGTACGAGTTGCCTTAGCAAACAAATTGCGGAATTGTTTTTCTAGCACACCGTAGGTGTATTTTGCTTTTTGTTTTTCTTTTAATTGAACACCGTATTCAGAAGTTTTTCTTTTACGAGAGTTACCGTGTTGACCGGGAGGATAGTTTCTTTTTGACAACACTTTATCAGCACCGAAGATGGGTTCACCAAATTTACGGGCTATTCTAGTTTTAGGTCCAATATATCTTGCCATTTTATTTACAATTTAGAAGTTTAACAAATTAGATTATACTCTTCTTCTTTTAGGAGGACGACAACCATTGTGTGGCAATGGAGTAACGTCGATGATTTCGGTAACTTCGATACCAGCACCATGGATGGTTCTGATAGCCGATTCACGACCATTACCTGGACCTTTAACGTATGCTTTTACTTTGCGCAAACCTAAATCGTAAGCTACTTTTGCGCAGTCTTGAGCTGCCATCTGAGCTGCGTAAGGGGTATTCTTTTTAGAACCACGGAAGCCCATTTTACCAGCAGACGACCAAGAAATTACTTGACCTTCAGCATTGGTGATGGTAACGATAATATTATTGAACGACGAATAGACATGAGCTTGGCCTGTTCCGTCTATTTTTACTACTCTTTTTTTGGTAGCAGCAGTCTTTTTAGCCATCTTTTTCTAATTTAACTGATTTGACAAATTAATTACTTAGTTGCTTTTTTCTTGTTTGCAACAGTTTTCTTTTTACCCTTACGAGTACGAGCGTTGTTTTTAGTACTTTGACCGCGCAAAGGCAATCCCAAACGGTGACGGATACCACGGTAGCAACCGATGTCCATTAAACGTTTGATGTTCAATTGAACTTCAGAACGCAAATCACCTTCTACTTGATACGAAGCACCAATGATGTCGCGGATTTTCGATGCTTGATCGTCGGTCCAATCTTTCACCTTGATGTCTTTGTCAATACCAGCTTCTGCTAAAATTTTATTAGCACTGCTTCTTCCTATTCCGTAGATATAGGTTAAACCTATTTCACCTCTTTTATTTTGAGGTAAATCTACTCCTGCAATTCTTATAGCCATAAACTATGATAAAAAATTAATAATTAACCTTGACGTTGTTTTTCTTTTGGATTCTTTTTGTTGATTACATAAAGACGTCCTTTTCTTCTAACGATTTGACATTCGTCAGAACGTTTTTTGATAGATGCTTTTACTTTCATTATAGTAATATATTTGGTTATTTGTATCTAAAAGAGATTCGTCCTTTAGTTAAATCGTAAGGCGACATTTCTACTTTTACTTTATCACCTGGTAAGATACGAATGTAGTGCATACGCATTTTACCTGAAATATGCGCGGTAATTTCGTGTCCATTTTCTAATTCTACACGAAACATAGCGTTCGATAAAGCTTCTACGATAACGCCGTCTTGTTCAATTGCTGCTTGTTTTGCCATTATTTTTGACTTAAAACTTCTTCTACGTACTGAAAAGTTGATAAAATAGATGCATCCCCTTTTTGAATAGCAATGGTATGTTCAAAATGCGCCGAGGGTTTTCTGTCTATAGTACGTATGGTCCAACCATCACGTTCAAAAACAATTCCTCTGTTACCCATGTTGATCATTGGTTCAATGGCTATTACCATACCTTCTCTTAGTTGCAAGCCCTGACCGCGCTTACCATAGTTAGGAACCTCTGGGTCTTCGTGCATATTACGACCAACTCCGTGTCCAACCATTTCGCGCACTACAGAAAAACCTGCGGCTTGGCAATGTTGTTGAATGGCATAACCAATATCGCCTATGCGATTACCATGTCTTGCTTGTTCAATACCTTTGTAAAGTGCTTCTTTGGTGGTATCTAATAATTTCTTGACCTTAGGATCAACGTTACCTACACAAAACGTATAAGCAGAGTCACCATAAAATCCATCAATAATAGTTCCACAATCTACCGATACAATATCACCATCTTTTAATGCATAATTAGATGGAATGCCATGTACCACCTGATCGTTTACCGAAACACACAAGGTATTAGGGAAACCCTGGTATCCTAAAAAACCAGGTAAAGCACCATTAGAACGGATAAAATCTTCGGCGATTTTATCCAATTCTAAGGTGGTTACTCCTATTCTGATTGCTTTCGCAACCTCAGCTAAAGTCTTACCTACCAAAACGTTGCTTTTTCTAAGCAACTCAATTTCTTCGGGAGTCTTTAGATAAATCATACTTCTTAATATGCGGCAATTGAGCCGGTGCGACCTTTGATACGTCCGCTACTCATCAAACCATCATAGTGACGATTTAACAAATGGCTTTCAACTTGTTGCAAGGTATCCAACACAACACCTACCATAATCAACAAAGATGTACCGCCAAAGAACTGTGCAAAGGCTTGACTCACACCAAACATTCCTGCAAAGGCAGGCATAATCGCTACAATGCCTAAGAAAATAGAACCAGGCAATGTAATACGCGACATGATGGCGTCAAGGTATTCGGCTGTTTTTTTACCAGGTTTAACACCAGGTATAAAACCATTGTTCATCTTCATATGTTCCGCCATTTGAGTGGGGTTCATGGTTACTGCGGTATAGAAATAGGTAAACGCAATAATCAAAATGAAGAATACAAAGTTATACCAAAATCCGTTAACATCCATAAATGCGAGTGCAAAGTTACTAACATTTCCGTCAGTTGCAAAAAAACCTGACAAAGAAGTTGGAATTAACATCAAAGCTTGTGCAAAAATGATAGGCATTACACCTGCTGCATTCACTTTTAATGGAATATATTGACGAACTCCACCATATTGTTGATTACCAACAATACGTTTTGCATATTGTACAGGCACCTTACGAACACCTTGTACCAACAAAATACTAGCCGCAATTACCAACAACAAGAATACGATTTCTGCCAAGAACATCACCAAACCACCAGCAGCTTCGTTCAAACGCGACATATATTCGCCCATTAACGAACGGGGGAAGCGAGCAATAATACCCACCATGATGATAAATGACACACCGTTTCCAATACCTTTGTCTGTGATGCGTTCGCCCAACCAAAGCACAAACATACTACCAGCTGCCAAAATCAAGGTAGAGGTAATCATAAAGAAGTTGCCTTGAGGAAGTGCTGCACCCACTTGGTATTTAATAGAAAGCAAGTAAGCAGGACCTTGGAACATCAATAGCAATACGGTCAAATAACGAGTAATTTGATCCATTTTGCGACGTCCGCTCTCGCCTTCGCGTTGCAATTTTTGGAAATAAGGAATGGCCATGCCCAACAATTGCACTACGATAGATGCCGTAATGTATGGCATAATACCCAATGCAAAGATGGATGCATTCGAGAATGCACCACCCGAGAACATGTCTAACAACATCATCAAACCACTATCGGCAGACGAGCCGATTTCGTTTAAAACGGCTACGTCTACACCGGGAAGAACAATATACGAACCTAAGCGATAGATTACTACAAAAAAGAATGTAGTAAGCAAGCGGTTTCGCAATTCTTCTATTTTGAAGATGTTTTTAATTGTTTCAATGAATTTTTTCATAGTAACGAATTATAAAGTTACCACACTACCACCAGCTTTTTCGATGGCTTCGATGGCTGCTTTAGAGAATGCGTGTGCACTCACTTCTAGTTTAGCGGTCAACTCACCTTTGGCCAAAATTTTAACCAATTGTTTTGAAGAAATGTAACCAGCTTCTACTAAATCAGAAACAGAAACTTTGTCTAAGTTTTTAGCAGTAGCCAATTCTTGCAATACAGACAAGTTGATAGCTTTGTACTCTACGCGATTGATGTTTTTGAAGCCAAATTTAGGCAAACGACGTTGCATAGGCATTTGACCACCTTCAAAACCAATCTTTCTCGAGTAACCAGAGCGAGATTTAGCACCTTTATGACCACGAGTAGAGGTACCGCCCAAACCAGAACCAGAACCACGACCTACTCTTTTACGTATTTTTACAGAACCTTCTGCAGGTTTCAAATTACTTAAATCCATGTCTCTTTTTGTTTAAATGTAAAAAGAATTATTTCACAACTACAACCAAGTGTTTAACTTTGTTGATCATACCCAAGATTTGTGGAGTATCTTCTTTTTCTACCACCGAGTTCAATTTTCTTAGACCAAGGGCATCCAACGTTCTTTTTTGGTCGATAGGAGCGCCAATGCGACTCTTTACTTGTTTAACTTTAATTGTTGCCATCGTATTAATTATTTACCGGTGAACACTTTTTCCATAGAAACGCCACGTTGTTGAGCAACAGTGTAAGCATCTCTTAATTCTGATAGAGCTAAAATTGTAGCTTTTACCAAGTTGTGAGGGTTAGAAGAACCTTTAGACTTAGCCAACACGTCGGTAATACCAACGCTTTCCAACACAGCACGCATAGCACCACCAGCTTTAACACCGGTACCAGTTGTTGCAGGTTTGATGAAAACTTCAGAACCACTGAAACGTGCAATTTGTTCGTGAGGAATAGTTCCTTTTAATACAGGAACTTTGATCAAGTTTTTCTTAGCTGACTCAACTGCTTTAGCAATGGCAGCTGTTACTTCACCGGCTTTACCAAGACCCCAACCTACAATACCGTTTTCGTTTCCAACAACAACGATAGCAGCGAAGGTAAAGGTACGGCCACCTTTGGTAACCTTAGTAACACGATTAATGGCTACTAATCTATCTTTTAACTCACTTTCGTTCGTTAATCTTACTTTGTTATTTTTTTCTGCCATAATACTTAAAATTTAAGTCCTGCTTTACGAGCGGCTTCTGCCACTTCTTTAACTCGACCATGATACAAGAAACCGTTACGGTCAAATACTACGGTTTCGATACCAGCTGCGATTGCTTTTTTAGCAATCATTTCGCCAACTTTTGCTGACTTTTCAGTTTTGGTCATTTTTTCTTTGATACCAACCGAAGATTCAGCCAACAAAGTTTTACCTGAACCATTAGCAGCGGTGTCGTCAATCAATTGAACATAAATTTGGCTATTGCTTCTGAACACCGACATACGAGGTCTTTCGGCAGTGCCCGAAATTTTACCACGAACACCAGCCTTAATTTTTAATCTTCTTGCTATTTTATCTGTCATGACGTTGCGTTTTTAATTATTTGGCACCTGCTGATTTACCAGCTTTTCTACGAATTTGTTCGCCTACGAACTTAATACCTTTTCCTTTGTAAGGTTCAGGTTTGCGGAACGAACGAATTTTTGCACAAACTTGACCCAACAATTGTTTGTCACAACTTTCTAGGGTAACAAGAGGATTTTGGTTTCTTTCGCTCTTGGTTTCAACCTTAACTTCGTTAGGTAATTTCAAGAAAATGTTGTGAGTATAACCCAAAGCGAATTCAATTACTTGACCTTGGTTAGATACACGATAACCTACACCAACCAACTCAAGGGTTTTTTGATAACCTTTAGATACACCAACAACCATGTTGTTAATTAAAACGCGATACAAACCGTGCATAGCTTTGGTTTGTTTTTCGTCGTTAGGACGAGTACAAACAACTTCGTTACCGTTAATTTCTACAGAAATAATAGGATTGATAGTTTGTTTCAACTCACCTTTAGGACCTTTAACGGTCACTTCGTTGCCGTTAACAGTAACTGTTACGCCGGCAGGTATGCTGATAGGTAATTTTCCAATTCTAGACATCTTTCTATCCTCCTCAATTAATAAACATAACACAATACTTCACCACCCACGTTCAATTCGCGAGCTTCTTTGTCGGTCATTACACCTTTAGAGGTAGAAATGATGGCGATTCCCAAACCGTTCAATACACGTGGGAGATCTTTGTGGCTTGCATATTTACGCAAACCAGGAGTAGACACACGCTGTAATTTTTTAATAGCGTTTACTTTGCCAGCTTTGTCATATTTCAAAGCCACTTTGATGGTACCTTGAGGACCATCTTCTTCGAACTTATAGTTCAAGATATATCCTTGTTCAAACAAGATCTTGGTAAGTTCTTTTTTCAAATTTGACGCAGGAACCTCTACCACTTTGTGACCGGCTTTGATTGCGTTGCGCAAACGCGTCAAATAATCTGCTATTGGATCTGTCATAAGTTAAAAATTAAATTAATCAGGACTGCCCTGACAATATTTAGTTATACTTTCTTTTGTTTAATTTTGATTACCAGCTTGCTTTTTTAACACCTGGGATTAAGCCTTTAGAAGCCATTTCGCGGAATTGGATACGAGACAATCCAAATACACGCATATAACCTTTAGGACGACCAGTGATTTTGCAACGGTTGTGTAATCTAACCGGAGAGGCATTTTTAGGAAGAGCTTGCAAAGCTTCATAATTGCCTTCTGCTTTTAGTTGTTCTCTTTTAGCAGCATATTTGGCAACTAATTTTGCTCTTTTCACCTCGCGGGCTTTCATTGATTCTTTTGCCATAATCTATTCCTTATTTTTTAAAGGGTAAACCAAATTCTTTCAACAAAGCATAAGCTTCTTCGTCGGTTTTAGCCGAAGTAACAAAGGTAATGTTCATACCCATGATTTTAGAAACAGCGTCAATGTTGATTTCTGGGAAAATAATTTGTTCTTGGATACCAAAGGTATAATTACCACGACCATCCATTTTGCTGTTAATACCTTTAAAGTCGCGGATACGAGGCAATGCAACGCGTACCAATTTTTCTAGGAATTCGTACATTTGATCGCGACGAAGGGTAACACATACACCAATAGGCATTTTTTTACGCAACTTAAAGTTAGAGATGTCTTTTTTAGAGTAAGTTGCTACAGCTTTTTGGCCAGAAATTGCGGTCATTTCGTTGATTGCAATTTCGATGATTTTTTTGTCTGCAACTGCTGCACCTAAACCTTGGTTCAAAACAATTTTTTCCAAAACAGGCACTTGCATGCTTGATTTGTAACCAAATTGTTTCATCAAAGCGGGAGCAATGCGTTCTACGTAATCTTTCTTTAAACTAGCGGTATTCATTATTTAATTTCCTCCCCTGTTGTTTTAGCGTAACGCACTGATTTGCCATCCACTTTTTTACGACCAATACGAGTAGGTTTGTTGTTTTTGTCTACTACGTTTAGGTTAGAGATGTGAATGGGAGCTTCTTTTTTCACGATGCCACCTTGTGGACTTTTTGCATTAGGTTTGGTATGTTTAGATACCATATTTACACCTTCTACGATAGCACGTTGTTTTTCAACTTGCACTTCTAAAACGCGAGCGATTTTACCTTTGTCATCGCCTGCGTTTACATAGACGGTATCACCTTTTTTGATGTGTAACTTTGTCATCTCAGAATTGTTTTTTCGAATTAAAGTACTTCAGGTGCTAACGAAACAATTTTCATATTAGTTGCACGCAATTCTCTGGCTACAGGTCCGAAAATACGGCTGCCTCTCATTTCGCCAGCTCCGTTCAACAACACGCAAGCGTTGTCATCAAAACGGATGTACGAACCATCAGCACGTCTAATTTCTTTTTTGGTACGAACTACCACTGCCTTAGAAACGGCACCTTTTTTAGTATCACTTGAGGGGATTACCGATTTAACAGCCACAACAATAATGTCCCCTACTGTGGCATAGCGTTTGCCAGTACCGCCTAAAACGCGGATACATAGCACTTCTTTTGCGCCACTGTTGTCGGCTACGGTAAGTCTTGATTCTTGTTGTATCATGGTTTATTTTGCTTTTTCGATAATTTCAATCAATCTCCATCTTTTGAGTTTACTCAATGGACGAGTTTCCATAATTCTTACCGTATCACCAATACCACATTCGTTGTTTTCGTCGTGTGCGTGGTATTTTTTTGTCTTGTTTACGAATTTACCGTAAATAGGGTGTTTTTCTTTCCACTTGACAGCAACGGTAATGGTTTTGTCCATTTTGTTGCTTGATACGATTCCTTGTCTTTCTTTTCTTAGGTTTCTCATATCCGGTGTATTATTATTTATTAATTTCTCTTTGACGCAACTCGGTTTCTAAACGAGCAATGGTTTTGCGTGTTTCACGAATTTGACTAGGATTGTCAAGCGGAGAAATAGCATGGCTCAACTTCAATTTAGCAAGAGTAGCCTTTTCGCTTTCGAGTCTTTCTACAATCTCTTTGTCTACTAACTTTTTAACTTCTGCTGTTTTCATACTATTTACGCATTTTCAGATTCATAATCGTAGTCACGTCTTACTACAAACTTAGTAGTAATAGGAAGTTTTTGAGCTGCCAAACGCAATGCTTCTTTAGCAATTGCAAAAGGAACGCCTTCTACTTCAAACAACATACGGCCGGGAGTAACAGGAGCTACATAGCCTTCTGGGTTACCTTTACCTTTACCCATACGTACGTCAGCAGGTTTTTTAGTAATTGGTTTGTCAGGGAAAATTCTTACCCATACTTGACCTTGACGTTGCATGTATCTGGTAACTGCAATACGAGCCGCTTCAATTTGACGACCGGTAATCCATTTAGATTGCAAGGCCTTTATACCGAAAGATCCAAAAGCCAATTGGTTACCACGACCAGCGTTGCCTTTCATGGTACCCTTTTGGGGTCTTCTGAACTTTGTCTTTTT
>ERZ808032.132-NODE-132-length-11502-cov-3.321313_pt1 | contig 11502 bp, 11 predicted proteins | sample MGYA00380187_ERZ808032 | MGnify/ENA primary metagenome ERZ808032 (study PRJEB31490, sample SAMN06133378) | cow dung metagenome | isolation source: M10 | host: cow | place: China: Chengdu | collected 2015-05 ...
TATATCCCCTATGGTTTTTCTTATGACTATTATATGAGCTATGATTTTTGCGAGGATTACACTAACGAAAACCGAGCAAATATGATGCTTAAGGCAATTCTTTTAACCGATGAGCAGATTAAAAAATACGGCAGTCTTATGACCAATATTGAAGAGGCTGAGGAATACCACTTGGCAGAAGAGCCTAAAACCTCCTTATCGGTTTCTTACGATGCCTTTAGATATGACTGCGAAAAGCTCAAAGAAACTTCGGCTAAATCCTTTATTTATGATAACAGAGGCTTTACCGCAACCGTTTCAAGAGAAAAGGATAGCTTGGTTTTCTTCTCAGTTCCCTATGATAAAGGCTGGAGTGCAACCGTTAACGGAAGCCCTGCCGAGATTGAAAAGGTGAACTCAGGCTTTATGGCGGTTAAGGTAAAAGCGGGAGAAAGCCGCATAAGATTTGTTTATACAACGCCCGGTCTTTCCGAGGGCTTGGCAACAACTGCTATAACCGCCGTTGTTTTCCTTATTTATATCTTTGTTTTCTTGCTTTGGAATATTAAGCATAAGCCAAGCTATGATTATCCCGAGGGTGAAATTCTAATGGCAGAATGGACCGAAGAAGAAAGAAACGAAGCCATAATTGAAAACACTCCCAAAAAGCCAAGTATCCTTGATGATATTGATGATATTTCAATTCCTTCTATTAACCAAGGCTTTGAAAACGGCTTTAAAATAGAAACCGAAAAAAAGGAAGATAATTAATCTTGTAAATATAATATTATTATGATATTATTAAGAGTGATGATTTTCTATCCGAAAGGAAATGTATAAATTTATGTGCCAAGAAAACACAAATAACAAGAAAAAAGTTTTAAGTTGTATTCAGCCGAGCGGTATGCTAACCCTTGGCAATTATCTCGGCGCTCTTAAAAACTGGATAGCTATGCAGGATGAGTTTGACTGCACCTTTGCCGTTGCCGACCTTCACGCTATAACCGTTCGCCAAGAGCCCGCCGCTTTAAGACAACAGATATATTCAACCTATGCTCTCCTTTTGGCATTAGGTCTTGACCCCGAGAAGAACACTATTTTTATTCAGTCCCACGTGCCCGAGCACGCCAATCTTTCTTGGTTGCTTTCTTGCTATACCCAATTTGGAGAGATGTCGAGAATGACTCAGTTTAAGGATAAATCCTTAAAGCATCCTGAGAATGTTAATGTTGGCCTTTTCTCTTATCCCGTTTTGATGGCTGCTGATATTCTTCTCTATAAGCCCGATTTTGTTCCTGTTGGAGCTGACCAAAAGCAGCATCTTGAAATTTCCCGTGATATTGCAACAAGATTCAATAATATCTATGGCGATGTTTTCACCATACCCGAGCCTTATATTCCAAAGGCAGGGGCTAAGATTATGTCCCTTCAAGACCCAACCAAGAAAATGTCCAAATCGGATGATAACCCTAACTCTTGGGTTGCAATCCTTGATAGCCGTGAGGATATAATCCGCAAATTCAAGCGTGCCGTAACCGATTCGGAGGCAGTTGTTCGCTTTAGTGAGGATAAGCCGGGAATTTCCAATCTTATAACAATTTATTCGGCTGTTACCGATAAAACCATATCCGAAATTGAAAAGGAATTTGAGGGCAAGGGCTATGGCGAATTTAAATTAGCTGTTGGTGAGGCCGTTGCCGATACCTTAGCTCCCATTAAAGCTCGCTATGATGAGATTATCAAGGATAAAAAAACCCTCGAGGCTCTTTATCGTGCAGGTGCCGAAAAGGCCGAAAAGGTTGCTCGCAAAACCTATTTCAAGGCTATGAAAAAGGTTGGTTTTGTTTTATGATTTTCCCTCTTGTAGGAAATACTAAAATCAAGCAGTCGGTTTTAAACTTTATAAAAGAAAACCGCCTGCCCCACGCCATTTTAATTGAGGGCGATAAAGGAACCGGAAGACATACCTTGGCTAATTTTATAAGCCTTGCCGCCGTTTGTGAGGGCGAAAACGCCCCTTGCTTAGAATGCTCAGCTTGTAAAAAAGCGTTGTCCCTTAATCATCCCGATATTTCGGTTACCGCACCTGAAGACAAGAAAAAAAACATTGCGGTTGACCAAATAAGAGCTCTCAAAAGCGAAACCAATGTTAAGCCCCACTTAGCTAAAAGAAGGGTTTTTATAATTGATTTCGCCGATACTCTTAATGAAAATAGCCAAAATGCATTGCTTAAGGTTTTAGAAGAACCGCCAGGCTCGGTTATGTTTATTTTAATAGCCGAAAGCAAGGCAATTCTTCTTGAAACTATTCTTTCGAGGTGCGTTTGTTTAACCCTTTCAACCCCCGAAGAGAATTTAGCGATAGAATATATCAAAAATAATTCAAATTTCCAAGAAGAAGATATTAAAGAAGCTCTGAGCCTTTGCTCAAACAATATTGGCAGGGCCCTTTTAATGCTTTCAGGCAAGGAAAACAGCGAAACCAATGAGGACGCTAAGAGATTCTTAAAGTTTATGCTGGAGGGCAACAGCTTTGGGATGTTAGAGGCCACTATCAAGGCCGAAAAGAACCGCCTCAATGCCGCTCAGTTTATAAAAGAGCTTAAAAACGAAACAGTTTGCCTTTTAAAACAAAATCTTGGCGGTTATAGGGCTTCGGCTCTTTCAAGATTTTATGATGAGCTATCAGAGCTTGAAAAAAGTCTTGTTTTAAACATTAATTTACCATTACTTTTCGCCGCCCTAACATCTAAGGCGGCCGAAATTATTATTATAAATAAACGGTAAAAATTTGGAGGTCTTTATGACAGAGGTTATATCCGTAAAATTTAAGGACAGTGGCAAAGCTTATTACTTCGCCTCTGCAGGTGTTTCAGCTAAAGAGGGCGACCGTGTTATAGTTGAAATGCAAAGCGGTAAAGAGATGGGTAATGTTAGCGAAGGCAACCATTTGGTTGAGGATGAAGACATTGTAAAGCCTCTTCGCAAGGTGCTGAGAATCGCTAATGAAAAGGATTTTAAGAAGCTTGAAGAGAATAAAGCTAAGGAATCCGAGGCCTTCTCGATTTGCGAAGAAATGATTTTGGAACATAAGCTCGATATGAAGCTTGTTAGTGTTGAATATTCCTTTGATGGCTCGAGGATTGTATTCTTCTTCACATCGGACGGCAGGGTTGATTTCCGTGAATTAGTTAAAGATTTAGCCGCCCGTTTCCACACAAGGATTGAGCTTCGCCAAATCGGAGTTCGTGATGAAGCAAAAATGCTCGGCGGTTTGGGAATTTGCGGTCAGCCATATTGCTGCAAGCGTTTTTTGAACGATTTCCAAACAGTTTCTATAAAAATGGCAAAGGAACAAGGTCTTTCTCTTAATCCAACCAAGGTTTCGGGTAGCTGCGGAAGACTTATGTGTTGCCTTAAATATGAGCAAAACGCTTATGATCATTTAAACTCTATAACACCCAGGGTTGGCTCAACCGTTAAAACCAGAGAAGGTCTTGCCACTGTTACCGATGTTAATTTGATAACAGGTAATCTTTTCGTTAAGCTTATCGATAGCGATTTCCTTCCCTTTAAGGTTCATAGGGATGAGGTTAAATTGGTTTCTAAATCCAAAAAACAAAATAATCAAACCGAAGCCGAAGAAAAAGAAAATTAAGCTTTAAAATTTTTCTTGCTTTTTTAAGGTTTTGTGTTACAATTATATTAACAAAGCTATGGAGGTGTATTTTGATGGCTTATACTATTTCTGATGCTTGCATTAGCTGTGGTGCTTGTGCTGCAGGTTGTCCCTGTGATGCTATCTCTGAGGGAGATACTCAATATGTAATCGATGCTGAGAAATGCTGCAGCTGTGGCGCTTGCGTAGCAGGTTGCCCTGTTGATGCTATCTTAGAGGACTAATTTTTACATAAAGATTAACCTTCAACCAAACGCCTTTGCAGCTATGCTGTTTAAGGCGTTTGTCATTCTATAAGTGTTTTACAAAATTAGACATTTTTCGAAAGGAGGAATTTTCCGTGGAGAACACAAAGACTATTGCAACAAATAAAAAGGCTTATCACGAATATTTTGTGCTTGAAAGCTTTGAAGCGGGAATTTCCCTTTCGGGCACTGAGGTTAAGTCTATAAGACAGGGCGGTGTTAACCTTAAGGATGCTTGGTGCAGTGTGGACGGCGGCGAAATGATTATCAAGCAGCTCCATATCAGCCCTTATGAGCACGGCAATATCTTTAACAAACAGCCCGACCGCAATAGAAAGCTCTTACTTCATAAAAGGGAGATTATGAGGCTTTTGGGTGCAGTCAAACAAGAAGGTTTGGCTTTAGTTCCCTTGTCAATGTATTTCAAGGGTTCACTTGTTAAGGTGCAGTTAGGTCTTTGCAAGGGTAAAAAGCTTCACGATAAGCGTGAAACTGCCGCAAAGCGTGATGCCGCAAGAGCTATCGACCGCGCACTAAAAGAACAAAATAGATAATAATTACGCATTACGCATTACGAATTAACATACGGGGATGTAAAGGTTTCGACGGGGATTTTGAAGTATCGGAAGCGAGCAGCGGTGCAGAACCGCTATAAAATCTGCATAAAAAATTAACTAACAACAATAAAGTTGCTTTAGCAGCCTAATTTGGCTGCTCATCCAAACCGAGAGCACTACGGCTCGGCAAGGGTGTCATTTTAGTAGTGAACGTGAATGGCGGGAAGCCTTGACCGCCATCATGAATTTAAGGCTACCAAGGTTTTCAGTTCGACACTTGACGGGAAACTAAGGGAAACTAAAGATGTGTCTGCGCTCGGAGACGCCGGTATGAATAGATTTTCGGACAGGAGTTCGATTCTCCTCATCTCCACCAAAAAAAGACAGTCCTTTGGACTGTCTTTTTTTATCCAAGCCGAAGGCTTGGTATGTAATCCGTGATAGCGGAATGTAATCACGCTTTAGCGTGTATGTCATCACCGTATGTGTATTTGACTATTAAAGCCAAGGCTTTCGCCTTGGCTTTTTACTTTACTCTAAAATATAAACTTCCATATTACGAACACCGAAATTGCGGCAAGCGCTTTTCGAGGTCATAAAAAGGTCTATTCCTGTGGGGTGTTTCTTGATAAATCCGCCTGTATCAGCGGCTACTGCATAGCCATAGGTTATGCTGCCATCGGGGGATTTGATATAAAGCTTTGTGCCGTAAGGAATAACCTTGGGGTTAACCGCAATATAACCGGGCTTTGGTGCAACACCTGTTGAACAGTTGTTGCCTGTATAGGTATAAGCAGTGGCACGAACGGTCATCTTAGACTTAAATTTAACGGGATTGCCGTTTTTATCAAGCTCAATAGCACTAGATGGGGAAAGGACCGAAATAGCCTTTACATCTGCACTTGTTTTATAAGCTCTTGTTCCAACTGTTTTAACTGCGCTAACGGGCTCGGCTACAACATTCGTTGAAACAACGGTTTTCTCAACTGAAACACCATTTACAAATTTCTCGGTATAATTTACCTCTTTAAGACCGTTTGTTCCGGCTTTAAGAGAGGTTTCACCCCTTAAAATGTTTGAAGAATAAACGGTTTTGGTTGAATAAGGGATAGCCTCTGTATATTTACCATCAACATAAGAAATATCGGTATAATCAATATAAACGGTTTTCTTAATCTCGGTATCAGCAGCCGGTTCAATGAAATCATGCTCATCGGCGGTATACCCTGCCTGAGCGAGAGCATCCTTAACAGTGCCCCCTGTGAAGCTTATCTCGGTTGTTTTATCACCGCAGGTAACAAATACCGGATAGGTATACAAAATTTCAATATTAGTTGTTCTTCCAACAACCTTAGTGTTTGCAATATTATATGAAGAGGATTTAAGGTTAACGTTTGAAAGAACCTTAGTAACATTGTTACTTAAAGTGCGAACTGTGTAAGTGTTTTCGCCATCGAAAATATTAACGGTGTAAATGGAATTGCCAAGTAAAGTAACTACCGCGATGGTGAGTGCGGTCATAACCGCCATACAACTTACGCGCATCTGACGGGAATTAAAAATTCTCGACAAATGATACTTTATTTTTTCTATCATCCAATAACTCCTTTGAATTTAAAACACAAAGTTTTGTTTTTTGAACCTGCCATTTTTCGCAAGCCTTTGGTATTATACCACAAAAATAAACTATGTCAAAGTTTCAAAAACGATAATTTTTAGTTAATATGCACAAAAATCTCACTTGGTTACAAAAGGTTACAAACCTGTAACCTTTTAAAATAGGAATTAATTACCATTTACTGACATTTGACTTGTGCAGTCCTACAAAAATGGAAGTTGGCGGTGCAAAAAACGCCTTTAAAAACTGTATTTTACACTATTAGTAGTGTTTTTTCGGCATTTTCAATATATTTTACCACAAAATATTGTCCCAAAAAATGATAAAAAACCTTTACTTTCGACACCTAATATGCTATATTAAATAGGACAACACATATTATATATATGTATATATTATGCTTCGGTATGCTCAGCCTATGCGCTGTGGATATATAATAAAACTTTTGCGAATACACGCAAAGGGGTAAAAAATGGAGGAAGAAAAAATGAATCTCATCTACAATGTTGAGGACAAGCCTAAGTTTTCACAGGTTATTGTCTTCGCAATCCAGCAGCTCCTTGCCATTATGGCAGCAACCTTAGTTGTTCCGGTTATTATCGGAAACGGCATGAGCCCTGCCGCTGCTCTTTTTGGCGCAGGTATCGGAACCTTGGTTTATGTTCTTTTCACTAAAGCCAAGAGCCCTGTTTTCTTAGGCTCATCCTTCGCTTTCTTAGGCTCTATGGCAGCAGCCTTTGCAGGCGGCGTTTCAGCTTCTCTTGGATATGTTGGTCTTATCCTCGGTGCTGTTTTTGCAGGTCTTGTTTATGTTGTTATCGCTCTTATCGTTAAATTCGTTGGCGTTAACTGGATTAACAAGCTTATGCCTCCCGTTGTTATTGGTCCCACCGTTGCCATCATCGGACTTTCCCTCGCAGGAAATGCTATCGGCGACCTTCAAAAAGGCGGCGTTTCAAATGCAGAAGGTGCATCTGTTGCTAACCCCTTAATTTGCATACTTATAGGCATCATAACACTTATCGTTGTTACCCTTTGCTCTACCTATGGCAAGAAGATGGCTAAGCTCATCCCCTTTATTATAGGTATACTTGCAGGATATGCTGTTGCCGCTATCTTCACCGTTATCGGTATCGCAACCAAAAACGAATCTCTTATGATTATAAACTTTGCTCATTTCACCAACCTTGTAGCTGATGGTGTTACTCTTAAAACCTTCTTCGCACTCCCCGAGTTCACCTTCTTAACCGCTGCTAAGGGTATTGGCGAAATCAACGGCACCTACATCGGCACTATCGCAATGGCTTATGTTCCTGTTGCTTTCGTTGTATTTGCTGAGCATATCGCTGACCACAAAAACATCTCTTCCATCATCGGCAGAGACCTTCTTGAGACACCCGGTCTTCATAGAACACTTCTCGGCGATGGCGTTGGTTCAATGGTTGGCGCTTTCTTCGGCGGATGCCCCAACACAACCTACGGCGAATCGGTTGCTTGCGTTGCAATTACCAGAAACGCTTCTGTTGTTACCATCATAACTGCTGCTATCGGCGCTATCTTGGTATCCCTTGTAAACCCCTTTGTTGCTTTCGTTAACTCCATCCCCGCTTGCGTAATGGGCGGTGTTTGTATGGCTCTCTATGGCTTCATAGCTGTTAGTGGTCTTAAGATGGTTCAGAAGGTTGATTTAAATCAGAACAGAAACCTCTTCGTAGCTTCGGCTATCCTTATCGCAGGTATCGGCGGTTTATCTCTCTCCTTCGGCAAAATTTCCATCACATCTATTGCAACCGCTCTTATTCTTGGTATTATCCTTAACGTTATCCTTTCAAAAGAAAAGGTTGAAGAATAATCAAATAAACTTTAAAAGCCCTGTGCTTGTAGCACAGGGCTTTTTCTATTGAACAACTATTGTTTCTTCATTTGTCTTAAAAATACAGTTATCGCCATTACAAGCAAAACTATCGAATATCCAAGCACCCACCAAATATGTGGGAAAATGCCTGCGAAATCGGACGAAAGAATTGCTCTTTCCATATCAACGGCATGAACAAAAGGAAGCAAATAGGCTATCTTTTTGAATGTGCCGCCCATAAGCTCGATATCAAACCAGATACCCGAAAGCCAAGCCGAAACATTTGTTAGCAAGGCTCCGCAAATACCACCCGCTTGTTTATCATTAAGCAGACTTCCGCATAAAAGACCCAAAGCAATATAAAGTATTGACACAGGGATAATAAACAAAATGGCATATAAAATATTAACCGTAATTTCAAGACCTAAAATTATTGCGGCAATATAGCAAACAATACTTTGCGCTATCGCAAGCGGTATAATAGGCAAGGTATAACCGAGGATAAAATCTGCCGCTGTCAATGGGGTTGTATATAGCCTTTGCAAAAGAGAACTGCTTCTATCCTTGGCTATAATTGTTGCTGAAAATAATGACATAAATGAAAGTCCGAAAACCGTTATTCCCGGTGTTAAATGACCGATTTCAAATAGCTTAACGGGAATATTCGCCTGTATTGCGCTCAGCAACAGAATCAAAATTAAAGGAAATCCCAACCCAAAGGCTAAATTTATCGGGTCTCTTAATATTTCTTTTGTGTTTCTTGAGGCAAACGAAAGCATTCTCATTTCATCGCCCCCTTAACTATTCTAATAAAAGCTTCTTCAAAGTTATCGGTGTTAGCAGCTTCCTTAATCTTATCGGCGGTTTCGCAAATAAGAAGCTCGCCATCCTTCATAATGGCAATACGGTCAGAAAGGGCCTCAGCCTCTTCCATATAATGAGTTGTTAATATAATTGTCACCTTGCCCTTTAAAGAGCGGATAATATCCCACAAATCGCTTCTTGCGATAACATCAAGTCCAAGGGTTGGCTCATCAAGGAAAAGAATTTGAGGCTCACTGATAAGTGCCATCGCAATACTAAGACGGCGTTGCCAACCGCCCGATAGCTTGCCGGCTTTTTTGCCGATTTGCGTTTCAAGTCCCAAAAGCTTAGTTAGTTCCTTGATTTTTTCATTTTTCTTTTCTTTTGTGAAACCATAAACACCGCACATTAGTTCAAGGTTCTCATAAACCGATAACCCCAAAGCTACTGCGGTTTCCTGTGGAGAAACTGCGATAATCCTTTTTACCTCATCAGAGTTACTGCATATGCTTTTACCCTTTAAAAACGCATCTCCCTTTGTTGGCTTAGTTAGGCAAGAAAGCATTTTTATGGTTGTTGTTTTACCCGCACCGTTAACACCGAGCAATGAAAACAATTCTCCCTCTTTTATCGAAAGGCAAAGATTATTAACTGCAACGGTGTCTTTATATTTTTTAGTTAATCCCTTTATTTCTATAGCATTCATCATTCTCACCCTAAGTTATACCTTTTTCTGAGCCCCTGATAAGCATCAGTCAGCATTTTGCTTGCAAGTTCAAGGTTTAACTCGATATAATCGGTTGCAAGCATTACTGCTATTCCGTGAACAAATGCCCACATCTCAAAATGAAATAGCTTTGCTTCATCCTCGCTAAGACCTGTATTTTTATGAACAATATCATTCATTTCATCATTAAGCTTTGATTCTTTAGGAGCCGTTTCTTTTGAGCGGTCTCTCATATATAAAAGCTTAAATAGCTCCTTTTCTTCTTTAGCAAATCGAATATATGCCATACCGCTCGCCTTATACTCAGGAAACTCTCCCCTTTCAATTTCTTCGGTTATATACTCTTGACATAGCATATCGGCCTTATCAACAACTGCAAGCCTTAATTCCTCCATAGTTGAAAAGTTGGAGAAAACCGGCTGGGTTGAGCAATTCAAAACTGCCGCAATATTTCTTGCATTAATAGCCTCAGCTCCGCTATTTCTTACTATATCAACTGCTGTATCAATTATATCTTCTTTAGTTATTTTTACTTTAGGTGGCATAATAATCCTCCTTAATATAGTTGTTGTTATATATCAACAGATATATTATCATCAATTTAATAAACTGTCAATAAAAAACTGTGACTTTTAATCAAAAAACTGCACTAATATCAAAATTTACTATGTTTTATTTGCATATTGCACTTGAAAAGTGCATTCCCATTGTTATTTTGACCAAAAGAAAAACAGGCATCAAATTGATGCCTGTTTTGTTCTATTTCACCAAATCGCCAACCCCGTCAAGAATGTATTTCGGACGGTATGGGAAGCGGTCAATTTCTTCCATACTTGTTACACCGCTGAGCACTAAAACCGTGTCAACATTCGATTCGATTCCCGCTATAATATCGGTATCCATTCTATCCCCAATAAATGCGATTTCTTCACTATGGCAGTTGAGCTTTCTAAGACCATGGCGAAGCATTAACGGGTTGGGCTTTCCAACGAAATATGCCTTCTTTCCTGTTGCTATTTCAATCGGCGCTATAAGAGAGCCTGTTGCCGGCATAATTCCTCTTGTGGTAGGACCTGTAATGTCGGGGTTTGCACCGATTAGCTTTGCACCCTTATTGACAAGCTCAATTGCTTTTTCGCTTTTTTCAAAGCTATATGTTCTGGTTTCACTCATAACAACATAGTCAGGGTTAACATCATTCATGTAAATTCCCTGGTCATAAAGTGCCTTTGCGAGAGCACCCTCACCGATAACATAAGCAGTACAGCCGGGCTTCTGTGAATTTAAAAAAGCAGCAGTAGCCATAGCACTTGTGTAGAAATGGTCAGCAGAAACTTTAAGACCCATTCTTTCAAGCTTCATACTCAACTCGTGAGGAGTTTTTTCAGGGCTGTTTGTAAGAAAAAGAAAATGTTTGTTTTAATTGCGCTTTCTGGCTTGAAAAAATTGCTCTGACAGATGAAAACACTGTTGTTGTAAATGGCACAAGATATACTATTGGAAAAGAAGATCCAACTCTATATTTCAAAGGATTTGGTGGTAGGGAGTTCAATATTGAATTTTTTGATGGTAGAAAGGTGGTTTCGCATAATTTGTGGTGTCAAGGAAAAATTCCAGAAAGATTTCGCTCATATCCAGAACTACAAGATAATGCTCGATTTGTTCAAAAGATAAAAGAAATTGATGAATAATGCTTGAAATAAATAATATATATAATTTGGATTGTCTGGAAGGTCTTAAATTGCTTTCAGACAATTCTATTGATTTGGTTGTAACAAGTCCACCTTATAATATGAGAACACGAATAAGGAACGGAGAATATACAACCAGAGAGAAATCCGAACATTTTTCTAAAAAATACGAGCATTTTTCCGACGACCTTACAATAGAAGAATATTATGACTTCCATAAAAATGTGCTGACAGAATTGTTGAGAGTTTCAAAATGCGTGTTGTGGAACTATCAGATAGTAACTGGTTCTAAATCAGCAGTGTTCAAATTGTTGGGAGATTTCGCTGATCAAATAAAAGATATTATT
>ERZ808032.133-NODE-133-length-11456-cov-3.655506_pt1 | contig 11456 bp, 9 predicted proteins | sample MGYA00380187_ERZ808032 | MGnify/ENA primary metagenome ERZ808032 (study PRJEB31490, sample SAMN06133378) | cow dung metagenome | isolation source: M10 | host: cow | place: China: Chengdu | collected 2015-05 ...
AACTCTCCTGCAAAGTTAGAGGAGGCAGAATACTCGGTAATCGCTTTGCCATCATGCTCTTACCACTGCCAGGAGGACCTATCATAATGAGGTTGTGACCACCTGCAGCAGCAACCTCTATAGCACGCTTTACGCTTTCTTGCCCCTTGACGTCAGCAAAGTCAAGATCGAAATGTGACTGGCGATCATAAAAATCCTTGCGCGTGTCTATCTGAACCGGTTCTAGGTGATGGGTACCATTCAAAAATCCCACGACTTCCGAAAGGTTATTGACTCCATATACCTGGAGTTTGTCCACCACTGCAGCCTCTTGAATATTCTGCACGGGCACGAACAATGATTCATATCCCAAAGCACGGGCCTTGATGGCAATGGGCAAGGCGCCACATATTGGTTGTAGGGAACCATCAAGACTAAGTTCCCCTACCATCATTATCTTGTCCAGACGTGTGCTGTCCACTTTCTCTGCCGTAGCCAATATGCCAATGGCTATGGGTAAATCAAAGCCGCTCCCCACCTTGCGCATGTTAGCAGGAGCAAGGTTCACGGTAATTTGCTTACATGGAAACGGGAAACCACTGTTCTCCATGGCTGCCGTTATGCGCTCATGACTTTCCTTAACGGCATTGTCTGGCAGACCCACAAGCACAAAGCGTATTCCTCGGGAACTGTTCACTTCTATTGTTACCTGCTGGGCCTCTAATCCCTGAACCGATGCACTATAGACTTTTGCAAGCATGATGAGCCACTAAAAAGTATGGGTTACTTGAGCAGTTCGCCAATGCGCTCGTCATAGTCAAGACTATCATCTACGAAAAACTTTAGTTCGGGGATGATACGTAACTGCAGACGGACACGGTTGCCCAGTTCAAAACGTACCGATTTCACATTGGCATTTATATTGCTTACTATTTCCTCGGCCCTTTCACTTGGAAATACACTAAGGTATGCACGGCAGATGCTCATGTCTGGGCTGATTCGGCAAGCACTGACACTTACAAGCACACCACGCAGACCTGCCGTCTGCTTCTGAAACATGTCGCTCAGTTCCTTCTGAATCAATCGTGCTATCTTCTGTTGTCTTGTTGTTTCCATATATTATACTAATGTTTTATTTCTTTCTAATTATCGTCAATCCATCTCTTAGGGGCAGAATCACCTTTTCCACTCTGTTGTCAGTGGCCACAAGGTCATTGAACCTCTGCAATCCCAAGGTTTGAAGGTCGCTTTCTCGAGCCTGCTCTGTTATACGTCCGTACCAAAGGGTATTATCAGCCAGGATGTAACCTCCAGAACGCAGGCGTGGCAAAATCATTTCGTAGTACTCCACATACTCCCTCTTGTCGGCATCAATAAAGGCCATATCCCATTGCATATCCATCTGTGGCACAAGTTCCTTGGCATCGCCAATGTGTATGTGAATAAAATGCCCATAAGGACTACCCTCTATCCATGGGCGGGCAAAGTCCTCCATCTCATCAAAGACCTCAAAAGTATGCAGTTCCGCCCCCTCTTTCAAACCCTCAGCCATGCTCAAGGCAGAATATCCGCTGAACATGCCCAATTCCAGAATCCGACGAGGCTGAATCATCTGAACCAGCATCTTCAGCAAGCGCCCCTGCAGATGTCCGCTAGCCATTTGGCCATAGGAAAGTTTTAGCTGGGTTGCACGCCACAAATTATGCAAGTATTCGCCCTCTTGGTCTATGTGTGCTAAAATATAAGAATCTATGTCGTTCAAAAGTATACCCCTTATCCTTTAATTTTTACCAACCATTAAATACGCCCTTTTACATAAATACTAATATCAACGTACTAAAGCCTCTATGGCTAAGCGATAACTATCTAAACCAAATCCGCATATTGTGCCCTTACAAGCTGGAGCAATTACACTATTATGACGGAATTCTTCACGTTTATACACATTACTGACATGCACCTCAACAACTGGAGAATCTATACTCTTTATTGCATCAAGCAATGCTATGCTATAATGAGTATATGCACCAGCGTTTAACACTATTCCAGACACAGAAAACCCAACCTCATGAATCTTGTTAATCAATTCACCCTCAATATTGCTTTGATAGTAATCCAGTTGTACATCAGGATAATCCTTACGCAAAACATCCAAGTATTCCATGAAACCACTATGCCCATAGATTTCAGGTTCTCTAATACCTAAAAGATTCAAATTAGGACCATTGATGATTTGAATTCTCATAATATTTATATATTTTTGCGAGGTCAAAGTTACAAAAAAATACTCTCTCTACAAAATTAATATTTATATACCAAAATAAAAACCACATATTCATGGCAGACTTAGCCAATATCGGCAATATCAATCCTGAGTTAGTTCGGCGTTACTTTCAGTATCTACGTTTAGAAAGATCATACAGTAAAAATACGCTGGATGCATACAACAGGGATCTGCAGAAACTTTTCAACTATTATGCAGACAATGGCATTGACTTTCGCACCGTAACGCTGACCGACTTTGACCTTTTCGCCGGACAGTTACGCGACAATGGCATTTCTGCACGTAGCCTGGCACGTATACTTAGCGGAATACGTTCTTTTTATCGCTTTCTTGTTTTAGAGAAAGAATTGGACCAAGACCCGACAGAACTTCTTGAGTCTCCCAAAATAGGGAGGAAACTGCCCCAAGTGCTTACGGTTGAAGAGATAGACAAAATCTTGTCCGTAATAGATCTGAGCAAGCCTGAAGGAATTCGAGACCATTGCATTATCGAAGTCTTATATAGTTGCGGACTACGCATAAGCGAACTCCTTGGGCTTCTCATTCCCAATCTTTTTCTTGACGAAGGGTTTGTTAGAATCATGGGTAAAGGTAAAAAGGAGCGACTTGTGCCAATATCTCCACGGGCCATCAGAGAGTTAAAGGTCTGGCTAGATATTAGAAAACATTTTGATATCAAAAAGGGATTCGAAGACCATGTCTTTATTTCTCGAACAAGAGGCAAGTCACTATCGCGCATCTCTCTCTTCATTTTTCTACAGGAATACACGGCAAGGGCTGGCATAAACAAAGTTATTTCCCCACACACGTTCAGACACAGCTTTGCCACTCACTTACTGCAAGGAGGAGCAAACCTGCGAGCTATTCAAGACATGCTTGGACACGAAAGCCTAAAGACTACTGAAATATACACAAATGTTGACAATTCGCATCTTCGCGAACAAATAATGGCTTGCCACCCACGAAGTTTAAACAAAAAAGGGTAAATGCCTGTTGTTTTTTATGTTTTTTATATTGCCTTGTGCATTCAAACACAAAATGATTGCAAAAAATATTGTATCTTTGCACGCGTAAATACTACAAAGAGATATATTCAACATCAAACAATAAACAAACAGAAATGAAAAAACAGATTCTATTTATGATGACCGTAGTTGGTTCTATGGTTATTACATCTTGCGGTAAGCTGGGCAATCTAAGCGCAGACAACTTCAAAGTTACACCTACACCCCTTGAGGCTATAGGTGGCGAGGTGCCTGCTACTATCAATGGCATCTTCCCTGAGAAGTATATGAAGAAGAAGGCCGTTGTAACAGTTACTCCTGTTTTGAAGTACAATGGCGGCGAAGTTGTTGGCCAAAGCGCAACATTCCAGGGAGAGAAGGTTGAAGGCAATGGTACAGAAATCAGCTACAAAGTTGGCGGCACATACACAATGAAGACAAACTTCAAGTATGTTCCTGCAATGATTTCAAGCGATCTTTACGCACGTTTCGAGGCCAAATTGGGCAAGAAAAGCGTTTCCATTCCAGAAGTAAAGATTGGATATGGTGTTTTAGCAACTAGCGACCTGCTGTCAAAGTGCACCATTACTGCCAGCACCGCCCAAGATGCATTTCAGCGCGTCATCGAACAGAAGCAAGAGGCTAGCATCAAGTTCCTTATTGGCCAGGCTAACCTCCGCGCCAGTGAACTTTCAAGCCTTAGCATCAAGGACCTGGTAAATATTCTAAAGGAAATCAATGACATGCAAGAGGAGCGTGCGCTCCAAAGCATTGAGGTAAGCGCATATGCCAGCCCCGATGGCAGTTTTGCCGTAAACGAGCGCCTTGCAGAAAAACGTCAGGACGTATCTTCCGACTACATGAAAAAGCAGTTGAAGAAGATTAACATGGATGCAGAGATTGACACCAAGTTTACTGCTGAAGACTGGGAGGGTTTCCAGGAACTTATCAGCAAGAGCAACTTGCAGGACAAAGACGTAATTCTGCGTGTACTTTCCATGTATCAAGATCCCGAGGAGCGTGAGCAGCAGATTCGCAATATGAGCAGCGTATTTACTGAGATTGCTGAAGGCATTCTTCCTGAATTGCGCCGTGCACGCCTTATTGTAAGCTATGAGGTAATTGGCCGTAGTGACGAGCAGATTCTTGCACAATACACACAGGATGCCAGCGTTCTCAGCCTCGAAGAATTGCTCTATGGCGCTAACATGCTGGTAGAGGATGCTTCTGTACGCAAGCAGTGGTATGAGACCATCACCAAGCTGTACCCCAACGACTATCGTGCATACAACAATCTGGCACAAGTTTCAATCATGGAGAACAACAATACCGCAGCTCAAAATTGGCTGCAAAAGGCAAAGGCTGTAAATGCCAAGGCTCCTGAAACTAATGCTAACTTGGCTATCTTGGCTCTCAAGAGCGGAGATGTTGCTAAGGCCGAGACATATATGGGCCAGGCTAGTGGCAGCGATACCTTCAACGAGATTCTTGGCAACCTTAATATAGCTAAGGGCAACTATCCTCAGGCTCAGCAGAATCTCAGCAACACAAACACCAACAGCGCTGCTCTGGCTCAAATCCTTGGCAAGGACTATGCTAAGGCACAAAACACTCTTGCCGCCATCAAGACTCCTGATGCCATCACCAGCTACCTGAAGGCTATCCTGGCTGCTCGCACTGGCGACACCGGCGCCATGAAGACCAACCTTAAGGCCGCTTTCACTAGCGATGCTTCTCTCAAGACTCGTGCCGCATACGATTTGGAGTTTGCCCAATACAAGAATACCATTGCTGAATTGGTAAAATAAACCCTACCCTGTCATGCATCATGTATTGAGCATAAAGAATTTTATACTCATCATCATCACCCTTTTTGCCCTCGCTTCATGTGGCGGCAAAAAGGGTGAATTGCGTATTACTGGCAATTTCAAGGGACTCAACAATGCTGAATTGATAATATATAGCCGCGACGGAGTTTTCCAGGGGATTGACACGCTACATGTCCGCGAAGGAGAGTTTGACTGGTCATGCCCATATAGTAAAGAAGGCGGAACCATAACTATGGTTTACCCCACCTACTCAACCCTAACCTTATTTTGCAATTCCGGTGATGTCATAAAAATTAGTGGCGACGCCCAACAGCTAAGCGCAACTAAAGTTAGCGGAAATGAAAGCAATGAGGCATACACAACCTTGCGTCAGCAATTAGAACAAGCAACTCCGCTAGAGGTTGACAGTTTGAAAAAAGCATTCTATGCCTCGCATCCCGAATCACCAGTAACACAGCACCTGCAGTTGCAGGATCTTGCAACACAGAATCATTCTTCACTAAAAAATGGAGAATATTTACCCGACTTCAAACTTGTTACCAGGCAGGGTGACACTATAACTGCTGAGAGTCTTAGGGGCAGGCATACTCTTTTTGCTTTTTGGGCGAATTGGAGAGGCGGCACCAATGCCATGAACATACGTATCAGAAAGCTGCTTCGCCAAACTAAAGACAGTCTCGCCTGCATCTCGTATAACATGGATGTCAACAGTATGATTGTGGAGCATATAGAAAAGAGCGACAGCATAACATGGCATAGCTATGCCGACTATAAAGTCTTTCAGTCAGAATTGGCCTCACGGCTTGGCATTCGCGAAGTTCCGTACTACATACTCACAGACACGGCATGCAAAATAATAGCAGCTGGAGGCGATTGGGATAAAGACATAAAGCAATCTATTGAAAATAATATTCTCCAGACAAGCGAGTCCACTAAATAATAATGACTTTTGAATTACTCATATCACGACGGTATCTTTTCTCAAAAAAGAGCCACAATGCCATAAACATAGTCTCCATCATTTCCGTTGTTGGTGTTGGCGTTGCAACAATGGCCATGGTCATTGTCATGAGTGTATTTAATGGATTCCAAGGACTCGTTGCAGACCTTTTCACTGGTTTCGACCCCGAATTGCGAATAACTCCCGCACAAGGTTCTCACATTGACCTTAATGGCAACACCCTGACACTGCTTCAACAATCAGAAGATGTGTCTGTTGCAACACCGATATATGAGGGGCAGGCTCTTGCAATAGCTGGTGAGCAGCAGAAGGTTGTCATGCTTAAGGGTGTTGATGATAATTTTCTTCAGCAATCCAATATCTCCGATGCCCTCTATGGTGATGGCGACCCTATTCTTCATATTGATGTTATCAATTACTGCATCCCTGGCATAGGCTTATGCAACCAGCTGTCTCTTGCACCCAACTTCTCACAAGCCTTGAATATATATGTGCCGAAACGTGGAGAGCGTGTCAACATGGCAAATCCCAGAAGCAGTTTCAACCAAGGAGAACTACATGCCTCTGGTCTTTACTTTAATGTCAGCCAGTCAAAATATGATTCAGAATATATCCTGTGTTCCATTGATTTCGTACAGAATATTTTCGGTCATGAAAACAAGGCAACAGGCATTGAAGTAAAACTTTCTCCCCATGGCAGACAAGAAAACATCCAGGCCTTGCTGGGGAGCGGTTTCAATATAAGGAACCGGTATGAACAGCAGGAAGACATCTTCCGTGTCATGCAAATAGAAAAACTCATTTCCTATGCCTTTCTCTGCTTCATCCTTCTTGTGGCCTGCTTGAATATCATGGGCAGTTTGAGCATGCTAATCATTGAAAAAAAAGACGACATTCAAACCATCTCCGCCCTTGGGGCATCATCCTGGCAGACAAGGCGCATCTTCATCCTTGAAGGTCTTTTTATCATAATGGGCGGCGCACTTATCGGCATGCTCTTAGGTTTGCTCCTTTGCATTTGCCAGGAACAGTTCGGCTTCATCCGCATGGGGCAGAGCGAGGGAAGCTTTATCGTTGATGCATATCCCGTTATTGTTGATCTTACCGACCTTGCCTTAATATTTGCTACGGTTCTGGCACTTGGTTCCTTGAGTGTCCTATGGGCAACAAGAAACTATAGTACACGATAAAACAATATGGGCATGTCACAAGAAAATGACACGCCCACATAAAAAATATACTGTTTCTTTTTTACCTGCTATTTTTACACACAGGCTGCTACCCTACCTGGCTTCCGCCTTTCACCTCTCCCATGGTGGTAGTTACAGAAAGGTCGCCATTGAAGTTCACGGCAGAAAGTATCATGCCGTGCGACTCCTCGCCCATCATCTTGCGAGGCTCGAAGTTGGCAATAAAGAGCACACGCTTGCCAACCAGCTGCTCGGGTTCGTACCACTGAGCAATACCGGAGAGAATAGTGCGGTCTTTGCCGCTACCATCGTCGAGAGTGAACTTGAGCAGTTTCTTGCTCTTCTTTATTTTTTCACAAGCCTTGACAAGGCCCACACGGATATCAAGCTTCTCAAAGTCCTCGAATGATACGGTAGGCTTCACCTCAGGAGCAACATAAGCCGCTTCCTCGTTGGCCTTGACGGTATCTTCCAGCTTCTTAACCTGGGCAGCGATAGCCTCATCCTCAATCTTTGTGAAAAGCAATTCGGGTACAGGCATCTGATGGCCTTCCTGCATCAATGCTGTGCTGCCGAGGTCTTCCCACGAGAAGGTTTCCATGGCGAGCATCTCTCTCAACTTCTGGCTGCTGAAGGGCAGGAAGGGTTCAAAGGCTATTGCCAGGTTGGCGGTAAGCTGAAGTGATATGTTTATGATGGTCTTCACACGCTCGGGGTCTGTCTTGATAACTTTCCAGGGTTCGCAATCGGCGATGTACTTGTTGCCAATGCGTGCCAGGTTCATTGCCTCCTTCAGAGCATCGCGGAAACGGAAGTTCTCCAGCAGAGCCTCCAGTTTCTCCTTAACGCCACAGAACTCCTTGAGGGTCTCCTGGTCATAGTCGGTCAGTTCGCCACAAGCAGGCACCTTACCCTCATAATACTTCTGGGTGAGCTGCAGAGCGCGATTCACAAAGTTGCCATACACTGCCACCAACTCATTGTTACAACGTGCCTGGTAGTCAGCCCATGTGAAGTCGTTGTCCTTTGTCTCGGGGGCATTGGCGGTGAGCACGTATCTCAACTCGTCCTGGCGGCCAGGCATGTCCACAAGATACTCGTTCAGCCACACGGCATAGTTCTTGCTGGTGGAAATCTTGTTGCCCTCAAGGTTGAGGAACTCGTTGGAGGGCACATTGTCGGGCAGGATGTATTCGCCGTGGGCCTTAAGCATAGCGGGGAACACAATGCAATGGAACACTATATTGTCCTTGCCTATGAAGTGCACCAGACGGGTCTCAGGGTCCTTCCACCAGGTTTCCCAACTGCCCAATTCGGGACGTGCATCGCACAGTTCCTTGGTATTGCTGATATAGCCGATGGGGGCATCAAACCAGACATACAGGACCTTGCCGTCAGCACCTTCAACAGGCACTGGAATACCCCAATCCAAATCGCGGGTTACGGCACGGGGATGCAGGCCTCCGTCCAGCCAGCTCTTGCACTGTCCGTACACGTTGGGGCGCCATTCCTTGTGCTCCTGCAGAATCCATTGCTCCAGCCACTCCTGGTCTTTGTCAAGAGGCAGATACCAGTGCTTTGTCTCCTTCTGCACCAAGGGGTTGCCTGTCTCGGCATTGTATGGATTGATAAGTTCCTCGGGAGAGAGCGTTGCACCGCACTTTTCGCACTGGTCGCCATATGCGTCGGCGGCATGGCAACGGGGGCATTCGCCCTTGATGTTGCGGTCGGAAAGAAAACGGCCGGTGGCCTCGTCAAAGAACTGCTCGGTAACCTTCTCTACGAACTTGCCCTCCTCGTACAGTTTCTTGAAGAAATCACTTGCAAACTGGTGATGAATAGGACCACTGGTACGAGAATACACATCGAACGATATACCGAACTTCTCGAACGAGTCCTTGATGATGCCGTGGTAGCGGTCCACCACCTCCTGCACGCTGATGCCTTCCTTGCGGGCGCGGATGGTTACGGGTACGCCATGCTCGTCGCTACCACCGATGAAAAGTACATCGCGCTTCTTCAGTCTCAAATATCTTACGTAGATATCGGCAGGCACATATACGCCGGCCAAGTGTCCAATGTGCACAGGACCGTTGGCATATGGCAAGGCCGATGTAACCGTAGTTCTCTTGAAATTCTTTTCCATGTCGTGTTGTGTGTGTGTGTAAATTATTGCGCTACAAAGGTACTATAATAATTTTATACGGCAAAGCCGGGGTGAGAGAAAATCGCATGAGGTGAGTTCGCTTTAGCCTGCTCCTGCCATAGGGATTTGCAGGGGGCTGACCCAAAACAGAATTCTTGGGGGCAAGCTGGCCAACTTAGTGCCTGTTGTGTGCGATATTTTGGTGTAATCAAACAAAGATTAACTTTTTTTTGCTAACTTTGCGATATCAGAAAAGCAAAATTACAGATGTCTATTCTTAATCTTACCACATATGAAAAAACTTTTTTTGATAGCACTGGCACTGCTCATGCCGGTGATGGCACCCGATGCATTGGCACAAGGCTTCCTGAAGAATCTAGAGAAGGCAGTAAAGAAAGAGGTGCGAAACCGTGTAACCAAAGAACTCAATAAAAAGCAACAGGAACAGCCTCAACCGCAACCGGCAACCACCCAGGGAAATTCTACAGAAGACCAGAATGAACGTCACCTGAGAATATTGGAGGAAAAGGGAGAGATCATCCGTCCTAAGGTAGTGGAGAATCCGCCCAAGGACCAGGCTCCAGTCACGGGCAAGACCAATGGTCACGAATGGATAGACCTGGGTCTGCCCTCAGGAACACGTTGGGCCACCTGCAACATTGGTGCCACCACACCGTCGGCCCCCGGAGGCCTCTTTGCATGGGGCGAAACGGTAACCAAGACCTCCTACATGCCTGATAACAGCAAGACCCACGGAAAGGACATGGACGACATCTCCGAAAATGCCACCTACGACGTGGCCACCGCCAAGTGGGGCAAGGGATGGCGAATGCCCACCAAGGAGGAGTTTGATGAGTTGGTGAGATACTGCTCCTTCCCGAAGTATGTGAAAAAGAATGGACGTCTGGGACAGGAATTTACCAACGACAAGAACAAGAGAACACTTTTCCTGCCGGCCACCGGCCACAAGGAATATGGTTCCAAGCATGTAAATGCCACCGTATGCGGCAACTACTGGACCTCAACGCCACATAAGGATTCTTATAAGAACGGTGCCCACGAGTACCATTACGGTGCGGCGATGGGCGAGATGGGAGTAGGCGAGCGCTCATCGGGCTTTGCTGTCCGTGCCGTCATCGACAACGATGCCATGATAACCGTTCCCTCGCAAGGCCAGGCCGACGGCCACAAGTGGGTGGACTTGGGACTGCCCTCTGGCACCAAATGGGCTGCTTGCAACGTGGGAGCCAAATCGTCCGAAGAACTTGGCCACACCTTCCAATGGGCAAGCATTGACAAAAAAATCCCCGATGTCAGCCAGAGCAATAAGGCGTACGGCAAATGGATGAGCGGCATTGGCGGAAGCGCCCAGTATGATGCCGCGGCAGCCATGTGGGGCGGCGCTTGGAAGATGCCAACGAAAGCCGACATTCAGGAACTGATGGACAACTGCACATGGGAATACACCACTCTGGGCAGAGTCACAGGATGCAAGGCCATCAGCAAGATAAACGGAAACTACATCTTCTTCCCGTTCGGCGACAACAATATAATGGCGAGTTACTGGACTTCCATCCCCATGAACAGCAAGTCTTTAGGGAACTATGATGCATACGCTTTGTTTATGTCCAAAGATATGATTAAAATCGCCACTCAGGGACGCAATACCGACCATCCTATCCGTCCGGTGATGAAGTAGAGGCATTACAATGACCAGCATGGCATGTTGCAAAGTCAGCAAGTACCTTTCTAGCAAAAGACATACAATTAATGGACTGGCACATAGCCGGTCCATTATATTTTCGGAGTAGTCGGAGTTCTCGGAGTAGTCAGATAAAAACCGTACACCAACGGGAAACTATCCACCCCTCCCCCTTTGGGACCTCCCCTGTCTCAGGGGCGGAAAGTGGGTGATAGCGTTACCCAGTAGTAACTGACTGTCCCCCTGAGACAGATGGGCGAAGAGGGTCTTTAGAAGAATGACTCGATGTCATTCTGTACCCTCTGAGGGTCGCAATTCCCATTGCGACGCTGGGTAAAGAGCGAAGCGACGGAGGGGGTGG
>ERZ808032.134-NODE-134-length-11451-cov-3.726745_pt1 | contig 11451 bp, 12 predicted proteins | sample MGYA00380187_ERZ808032 | MGnify/ENA primary metagenome ERZ808032 (study PRJEB31490, sample SAMN06133378) | cow dung metagenome | isolation source: M10 | host: cow | place: China: Chengdu | collected 2015-05 ...
CCAGGATTCTGATTGTCGTAAACCTGAGGGTCTAAATACACCTTTTTGGAATTATCCAAGTTCCCCTCTATGCGAATTTTACCCGTTGATTTATCGAAATAAAAATCGTACACCCCATCTTCTAAAGCAATGTTAGATGCATATTCATCTTTCCCTCCTCCCAAGTAAGGCACAGACGAAGAAGCGTCTACCTCGGCATAAAATGTATCGCCACACGGAGTTTTCTTTACTACCTTAACATAGTCATTGTTGTCGGCAAAAATCTGCCCCAAGCACATAAGTTCGTTCTCATTGCTCGTATTAGGATTGTCTTGCAAGGCGATACCGTTTGTCCAATCGTTGTCTATGCCCATAAGGTAATATTTGGATTCATGGAAACTTGCAGTAACAGTTATTTTTTTGGTCGAAGAATTAAAATTAACGGTAATATCAGAACATTCAGTTGTCGTAATTTTTATATTGTCATCTCCTGTATTGATATATGAGATATAATCAGATTTAGTACTATTGTTTTCGTCAAAATTAGAAGAATAAGCATAGGTTGTATGCCAACTGCCCTCCGTTATTTTGAACTCATATTCGCCAATGGGAAGATTTTCAAAGGTTATTTTACCCTCTTTCAATTTGTTCGCACAAATACCGGGTTCCCATTCTGAACCACTACACCATATACCTACAGATCCATTACCTGTAATAAAATAGTCAACCTGATATGCAGACCAATTATTTTTATCACCACTTCCATCCCATGCTCCGTTTGGAACTTTAAACAAGTTCTTTGTTCCATCGTAAGTCAAGTTACCGGTTTGATTCCATTTAACACCCTCGTTAAAATTATTTTCTGTAGTAGCAGGGTTCATGCGACAGAAAATAACCTTGGTCCATGTACCTTGGGGTGCTACTACTTCATATAGTCCATCACAAAAGCCAGTCATATTTTCCCAAGTATTTGTAGAGCCATTGTAAAAATACGCTGCAAAACGAGCGCCATCGGCTGTCCAATTGCTATTGGGTTTTAAATACAATTTTGTTCCACCTGTAATATCATCTGCAAAGACATAGGTTACCGATAGCAATAGCACTACCAATAAACTAACTATTTTATGTAAATTTCTTTTCATACGTCATTCCCTCCTCATTAATAAATAGCCCATAAATATTTTAAATCAGCAGCCTCACCATACACGTCGTGAATGTGCATGTAATAAGTACCTACCTTGTAATCAGAGATATCCAAGGTAAATTTAGATGGTGCATCGTCAAAACTGTTATAGAAAATGCGCTTATCAATGTCAAATTTTTCATCTTCGCTATCGGTTTCCTTATCGGGATGATAAGCCTCTTCTGGGAATACACCGATAGACGCCATACGGCCATTGGTTTGCAAGGTAAACTCAGACTGCCTGTCGTACACCTTTTCAAATTTAATAATGGTAAAGATTGCGTCGTCTTGACAACCTACCCCTACTTTGTAAGATACAAACTTGGTAAAATAGGTATTATCATAGATGGTTCCATTACATCCATCATTATGTCTTACACTAACAGAGAAACGTATATTTTGATCTGCTTTAATATCGGTTTTTAAGAACGATATCCAACCCAATTTATCCAATTCTGTATAATACCAACCATCTTCGCTTTTTGACATACTTTGCGTTGTAATGCCGATAACATCACTAACAAAGCCTTTTTCGGTAGTTGCGTATACTTTCACATCGTTTATTTGTTGTGTTCCAAGAGGTTTAAAGCGAATTACCACGTATGGGTCTGTTTTAGCCAAATCGTGATACGCTGTATAGAACTCTAATTCGTATGGCATTAAAAACTCACCACCATTATTGGCACTACATCCCAAACCAGTAGAGCCACTTGTAGAATAATCCATACCACAAATACTACCCACCTTGGTGGTTGCTGTCACCTCTGCTTTGGATTGGTTGTTGTATTTGTCTGATAATTTAAGTAAAAAGGTGTATTGGGTAGAGTGTTCCAAACCACCTAACTCGTATATATTAGTTCTAGGGTTGGCCAATTCTATTGTTTGTCTTTCGCCTCTAATGGATCGATATTCCAACACAGCGCTTGTTGGATCAAAACCAGGATTAGACCATGTTAAGGTAACAGTGTGCTGCGTAATGTGAGAAACGGTTAAATCAAAAACAATATCACAATATTGCGTGGTCATAGTACCATTGGCAGCAAGTTCAAACAAACCTACTGCTTTTACATCGCCCAAACCATCAACTTTTCGGGTAGTTTCTACTCTAAACTCTTGCGTATAATCGATTGATGCTAATTCAAAAGTAAATTCGCCCTCTCCGCTAATCCTAGAACATTTAACAGTTTCATCACCATTTGTCAAGACATAAGAAGTAGGCTGATTATCAAAACCAGTACCATAACCCAAAATGGTAAGTGTAACCGTATTTCCAGAGGAACTTACTTCGGGGAATGTTAAACAAACCACTACCGCGGGTTCGTAAACAACAGCTGGTGTTGTGGCTAAATAAGTACCATGCTCATCGTATGCACGAACTACAAACGAGTGTCTTACACCTGCCTCTAGGTGAGTAATGGTAGCAGAAGTTTCGCTAGTAGTATTAAATACTTTGTCGTGTTCAACACCAAAAATGGTATACAGATACCTTCCTTCGTTGCTATAGGGTTGCCAGTTTAGGGTAACCGAATTCGATTTTTGATTGGTAAGAGCAGGATTTTGCCACTCCAAACCGTATGTATATGTAAAAGAAGTTGCACAAGCTTGTGTGGTTACTGGTTTAAATTCAGCACCCTCTTGTTGAAGGAATACCAATTCAGTTTCCGTTCGGCCAGAAGATAAATCAACGGTTTGTGCTTCTACTGCATAAAAATAAGTAATACTACCACTTAAATCCAAACCATATATATCACAAGTATAAGTAGTTTGCGCTGTAGGATCTTTCTTTTGCGGAGTTTGACCGGCAGGAGGATTCTCTTCGTATTCACAAGGATCTGTTGCCAATATTTGTCTCACTGCAACTGGTGTTGTTACACCATCATTTGTATCGTAACGATAAACATTGAAAACAGTATTTCTCTTCACAGGAGCATACTGCCAAGTTAACGAAACAGCGTTGTCGGCTACTTGCACGTATTTGACATTTTGAAAATGTGTATTAACCTGACAATCAACTTGTGCCATAGCTACTACAGAGCAGCAAAACAGGGTTAAAAAAAGTAGATATTTTCTCATATTTTATCACTTAAGCTAAAAGACAAAGGTAGTAATTTTTGTATATCACCTACAAAAAAAACAATAATTTATAAAAAAAAAGAATGAGAGTATAACACTCCCATTCATTCTCTATCGTTTAAAAGGCAACTCGCTGCTACATAACACGTTTAATCCCTTCTACCCATGTAAATCATAATGTAATAAATAAGCGTTGCCAACGAGCTTAACGCGGCCACCACATAGGTATAGGCGGCTGCTTTTAAGGCATCTTTGGCCGCCTCGTCGTTATTGGCGGTAGTTAAACCGGTAGTACTTAACCAAGCCAACGCTCTGTTACTAGCATTGATTTCTACTGGCAACGTTACAAAACTAAACAAGGTAGTACACGCAAACAAGCCAATACCAAACAACATAATTTGCGGATAGCTTTGAATGGTTATAATACCTGCCAACAAAATCCATGTCATCCAGTTAGAAGCAAAACTTACTGCAGGCACCAAAGCCGAACGCATTTTAAGCCACGAATACGACGTTGCATGTTGCACCGCATGGCCACATTCGTGCGCAGCAACTGCAGCAGCAGCAACGCTACACGAGTTATACACCCCTTCGCTTAAATTTACCGTTTTGGTAGCAGGGTTGTAATGGTCGGTAAGCATGCCCGATGTAGAAACCACTTTTACATCATAAATGTTGTTATCGCGCAACATTTTTTCGGCAATATCTTTGCCTGTCATACCGCCCGCCATGGGCATTTGCGAATACTTTTTAAACTTGCTTTTCACATTGTATTGCGCCAAATAACTAATAAGGGCAATACCAATAAATAAAATCCAATACATAATCTTTTTTTTGACTAATCGACTAATCGACGAACCGACTAATCGAATTATTGTTTAATGACTTATTGATTAGCTCACCGATTATTATAAAGCAATTTCTATGCCAAAGATTCAAAGAACCTTTGACAAGCGACAAGTGACATTCGACAGAATAAAAAAATGTCGGTCACATGACCGACATTTTTTTATTCACATACGTAACGAACTATGGTCTGTTCACGGTCGGGACCTACCGAAACAATCTTAATAGGTACGTTTAGTTGATCTTCTAAGAAATCAAGGTAATCGTTAAAGGCTTTGGGGAATTCGCCCTCGCTCTTCATTTTGGTCATATCTTGTTTCCAACCGGGCAACTCTACATAAATAGGTTCTACGTCGTCGGTAATTTCGTAGGGGAAATAATCAATTTCTTCGCCACCAATGCGATAGCCTACGCAAGCTTTAATGGTATCGAACATATCCAATACGTCGCTCTTCATCATAATTAACTGGGTTACACCGTTAATCATTACCGAATACTTAAGCGCTACCAAGTCAATCCAACCGCAACGACGTTTACGACCTGTTACCGAGCCAAATTCGTGGCCGTTTTTGCAAAGGGTATCGCCCACTTCGTCAAACAATTCGGTAGGGAAAGGGCCACTACCTACGCGGGTACAATAGGCTTTAAAGATACCGTACACATCGTTAATTTTATTAGGAGCAATACCCATACCGGTACATGCACCTGCACAAATGGTATTTGACGAGGTAACAAATGGATACGAACCAAAGTCAATGTCTAGCATGGTACCTTGCGCACCTTCGCACAAAATAGATTTATCTTGGTCGATGATATCGTTTAGGTAATGTTCGCTATCGATTAGTTGGAATTTTTTAAGGTATTCAATGCCTTCTAACCAAGCAGGTTCGGTTTCTGATAGGTCGTAAGCAAAGTTCATTGCATCTAACATTTGCAAGTGACGTTTTTTTGCTGTAGCGTATTTTTCTTCAAAATTGCCCAAAATATCGCCTACACGCAAACCATAACGACCTACTTTATCGGTATAGGTAGGACCAATACCTTTACCCGTAGTACCTACTTTAGCATCGCCTTTAGCCGCCTCGTTAGCAGCATCCAACAAACGGTGCGTAGGCATAATAAGGTGTGCTTTTTTAGAAATGTACAATTTTTTAGTTAAATCGTGACCCGATGCCGACAACGCTTCTGCCTCTGCTTTAAATAATGCAGGATCTAACACCACACCATTTGAAATTACATTTACTTTATCGCCTTGGAAAATACCCGATGGGATAGAACGTAATACGTATTTTTCATTGTTAAACTCCAAGGTATGACCGGCATTTGGTCCGCCTTGAAAACGGGTAATAACATCGTAATTAGGTGTTAATACGTCAATTACTTTTCCTTTTCCTTCGTCGCCCCATTGTAAGCCGAGCAACACGTCTACTTTTGCCATTTTTATTTTGAATTCAATTAAATTTCAGAATAATTGCCCCAAAGGTACACATTTTTATTGAATGATACCAATAAAAAAAAATAAACAATTGTCTTTGTTGTTAAAACGACAAGAAAAAGCACGCATAAAAGCTTACCAATAAATTTTGCAGTACAAAAAAAAACTACTACTTTTGCACAACAGCGTGTAACGATTACTCGGGCTTCGCCCTCATGAAGTTGCTCACGCTCGGCATAACAAATAAATTTGTTCTGCTCTCGCTTAATCGCAACTTTCAACGATTCAACAAATAAACACTTAACATTAAACACTAAAAACTATGGCACACGTAATTACTGACGATTGCATCGCATGCGGTACTTGCATTAGCGAATGTCCAGTTGAAGCTATCTCTGAAGGTGATATCTATTCTATCAACCCAGAGTTGTGCATGGACTGCGGAACTTGCGCAGAAGTTTGTCCTTCAGAAGCTATTAAACCTGAATAAGCAAACTAACAGCAAACAAAAAAAACGACCCGCGGGTCGTTTTTTTTTGTAACATGCCATCATTTACTCTGCCTCGTTGCTATTGGCAGGCGCATTTTCAAACTCGTCTAAATTCATTTCAGTACGAATAAATTGCAAGGTCTCTGCCAAGGCTTGTTCAAATTTGGCAAAATCTTCTTTGTACAAAAAGATTTTATGTTTCTCAAAAATAAACTGCCCATCGGCCGTTACTCCCTTGCGTTTACTTTCTGTAATAGACAAGAATAAATCGTCTCTGCGATCGCGTTTTACATCTAAATAATACATGCGTTTACCCGCCTTAACAGCTTTTGAAAACACAATTTCTTTCTCTTCTCTTTCTGTTGGAACAACAGCCGCTGGTTTCTCCTCTTTTTTTTGGAAGCGGTCAAACAAACTAATCATCTTTTCTTTTTTTTACATTTAGGTTACAAACTAACAGATTTTTTTTTAAAAATCAAAATAAAAAAGTTTTTTTCTAAAAAACCATCATCGCCTTTTTTACTAATGCTATAAAAAAGTTATCTTTGCAATACTAAATATCATAACGATGATAAACAGAATCTTAATCCGAATCAAAACTATTCAATTACTCTTTGCTTATCGCATTAACAAAGAGCAACTTACTTGCAGCAAAGCACTTTCTGCTACCTCACAAAAAGCCGAAGGCGAACTGTTAGAAAGCCTTAACCAAACCTACGAATTATACCATTGGATATTGCAATTAATCATTGAATTGCATAGCTATGCTATTAAACGTATCGAAATTGGCTTAAATAAATTGCGTCCTACCGACGAAGAACGCAATCCAAACAAACGCTTCATCAATAACCTTTTTGCTAAACAATTATGCAGCAACAAAGCATTGGCAGAGTTTAATAAAAACAACGGCATATCGTGGAGCGAAGAAACCGATTTGATTAAACTATTGATGAATCAAATTACGGCTACCGATTTCTATAAAGAATACATGAAAGACAATACCCGTAGCTACGAAAACGACAAAATGCTATGGCGTCATATTGTACGTAAAGTGCTAATTCCAAGTACCATTTTAGAAGAACGCTTGGAAGAAATGAATCTATATTGGAACGACGACTTTGAAACCGTGATGAGTTTTGTAGAAAAAACCATTAAACGTTTTGAAGAAGAAAAAGGTGCCGACCAACCTTTGCTAGAAAAATTCCGCGACACCGAAGACATCGATTACGCAAAAAAACTATTAAAAACAGCCATTTATAACCAAGAAGAATACGAAACCCTTATTCAACAAACCGCCCAAAACTGGGAATCGGAACGTATTGCCAACATGGACATGGTTATTATGCAAGCTGCCATTGCCGAAATCAATGCTTTCCCAACCATTCCTATCAATGTAACTTTAAACGAATACATTGAAATTAGTAAGTATTATAGCACCGAAAAAAGTAGCAACTTTATTAACGGTATTCTAGATAAAATTGTAAACAATTTGCGTCAAGAAGGCAAGTTAATTAAAGTAGGTGCCTACATCAAAGAACAATAAACAATAAACATTTAACAATAAACATCCATGCAAACCATTTTATTACAAGCTGCAACCAATGCAGAAGGAGGTTACTCTTCTATCGTACTTATCATTTTAATGTTTGTGGTATTTTATTTCTTTATGATTCGTCCACAAATGAAGAAACAAAAAGAAATGAAAAAATTCCGCGACAGCATTGCTAATGGCGATAAAGTAATTACCGCTGGCGGTATCTATGGCAAAGTAAAAGACGTTAAAGAAACTACCATTGTGCTAGAAATTGCCGACAACGTACGCATTACTATCGACAAAGGTTCTGTTTTCCCTAACGCTGCCGATTCTAACGCAGCACAAAAAAATGCATAATTCAGATAAAATAAATTTATCTCGATTTTGGAGAAAGATGAAAGTGTTTCTATTTTCTAGAGACACCTTCATCTTTTTGTTCTTTTTAATCATATCTGGTCTTTTCTGGATCATCATATCGTTAAACAAAAACTACGAGACACGCATTGCTATTCCTGTAGAATACCTCAACACCCCTGCCGAAATAGAACTAATGGCAGAATTACCTACCTACATCACGCTAAAAGTAAAAGATAAAGGTACCACGCTTATAGGCTATTCTAGCAGGCAATTTACCCCATTAACCATCGATTTTAACGATTACACAGCCTACAACAATTCTGACGAATGGAGCATTCCTACGGCCAGCACCTTTGACAAAGAAGTAAAAGAACTACTCAACCCATCTACACAAGTGCTTGATTATTTTCCTCCTGCCATTGAGATAGAAAAAAAATTATTGAGCCAAAAACGTGTACCGGTACGTGCTATTACCGAATTATCGTACGATAGACAATACTACCCTTCGGACAGCATTCAGATTGAGCCCAAGGAGGTTACATTGTACGGATACCAAGAAATTATTGACACCATAACATGCGTGTACACTACGCCCATTATAGCATCGCAACTAAAAGATACCTTATCGGTTAATCAATCGTTGCAATTGCCAGCGCATTGTAGATCAAACCCCAAGCAAGTTGCCGTAACTGTTCCTATTGAATTTTACACCGAAGGCAAACAAATGGTACCCGTTACCGTAATAGGTGTGCCAGAAAACCTACAAGTTAGAACCTTCCCTGCAGAAGTAGAAGTAACCTATATGGCTGGATTTAGCCAATTCAAATCTGTTATTGCAGGCGACTTTACCGTAACATTATTGTACGAAGACCTAATTAGAAGCAACAATAACACCCACTCCATTACATTGGCACAACACCCATCGCACGTGTTAAAGCCTAAGGTAAAACCTGAAAAAGTGCAATGGCTTATTGAATTTGTAAAATAATGATTAAAGTGGGAATTACAGGTGGCATTGGAGCAGGCAAATCGTTTATGTGCAAGCGATTTGCAGCTATGGGATTTCCCGTATTTGACTGCGACAAAGAAAGCAAACTACTAATGAACACCCACCAGGTTGTACGTTTTAGGCTTACCGAACTACTAGGCCAAGAATGCTACCAAAACGACACCCTAAACAGAGCTTTTGTGGCAGAAAAAATCTTTAACAATCCTACCCTTAAACAACAAGTAGAGGCTATTGTTCACCCCATAGTTGCCGAACAGTTTAGCCAATGGGCAAGCAAGCAAAACGCCCCTATTGTATTGGTAGAATCGGCCATTTTGTACGAGAGTGGTTTTGATAAGCAAGTAGACAAGGTAATTGTGGTAGATGCCAACACAGAAACCCGCATAGAACGCACCATGAAGCGCGATGCTTGCAGCAAAGAGCAGGCAGAACAGCGCATCAACGCCCAAATGAGCAACCAAGAAAAAATAAAAAAAGCCGACTACATTATCCAAAACAACCCTGGTTCGGACATCAATAGTCAGCTTTTTGAATTGATGAAAAAACTTTACAAACTTGCTATTGCTTAGTTTTTGTATTTATAGTGGCACGACACTTTTCCTTTAGACATTGCCGTTAACTTACTTCCTATTAACTGTTTACGTATAGGCGAAATGTGGTCTACGTAAATTTTTCCCATTAAATGATCGTATTCGTGTTGAATGGCACGTGCAGGGAAACCGGTATACGTTTCGGTATGTTCTTGCCAATTTTGGTCAACGTAACGAATCGTAACCGAAAGCGAGCGTTTTACCCTTTCTGACAAACCAGGAACACTCAAACAACCTTCTTCTGATGTTTCTGTTTCGCTGCTAAATTGGATAATCTCGGGGTTAATAAACACCTTTTTAAAATTAGCATACTGTGGTTCGTCATCGGCCATTACCGACAAATCTAAAATAAACAATTTAATAGACAAACCAATTTGAGGAGCTGCCAACCCCACACCACCCGATTTGGTTAGGGTTTTAAACATATCATCAATTAAGGTATTCAATTCGGGATAATCGGCAGCAATGGGTGCTGCTTGTTTTCTTAATACGGGATTACCGTAAATTACAATGGGATAAATCATATATTATAGGTATCTTTTTGATTCTAAATAATCTTGCAAAATAATGGTAGCACTAATTTCGTCTACCAAGGCTTTGTTTTGGCGGTCTTTCTTTTTCAAGCCACCTTCTAACATGGCTTTGTGCGCCAATACCGAGGTAAAACGTTCGTCGTAAAATACCACGGGAATCTGAGGGATTTTTTTCTTTAGCGTTGCCACAAAGGGTTGTATGTAGCGCATCGACTCCGATGGCTGGTTGTTCATTTGCTTAGGCAACCCCACCACAATGGTTTCTACCGCTTCTTTGGCCACGTATTGCTGAATAAAGTCAACAATTTGGTGAGCAGGAACGGTTGCCAAACCGCCTGCAATAATTTGCATGGGGTCGGTTACTGCCACTCCCACACGCTTGCGTCCATAATCAATTGCCATGATACGTGCCATACAGGTTACAAAAGTACGAAAAATATCGATTCGTCGATTCGTCGATTCACCGATTCATCAAAAAAATTATTACCTTTGCAGAGATAGTCAACTAAACGACTCAACAACCATATGACCAAAATCCTAGTAACCGGTGGTGTTGGCTTTATTGGCTCACACACCGTAGTAGAACTGATGCAAGCAGGCTACGAGCCTATAATCATCGACAACCTATCTAACTCGTCTATCAACGTGCTAGACGGTATCGAAAAAATTACGGGCAAACGTCCCTTCTTTGCACAAGTAGATTGCCGCGACAAGGCAGCTATAGACCAAGTACTAAAACAACAAGGCCCTATTAAAGCCATTATTCACTTTGCCGCCAGCAAAGCCGTAGGCGAATCGGTAGAAAAGCCGCTGCTTTACTACCGCAACAACCTGGTATCGTTGCTAAATTTATTGGAATTGATGCAAGAAAACAGCATTGAGCATTTGGTATTTTCGTCGTCGTGCACGGTGTATGGCCAACCCGAGGTATTGCCCGTTACCGAAAGCGCCCCCATTCAGCCAGCCCTATCGCCCTACGGCAACACCAAACAAATTTGCGAAGAAATTATTACCGATACAGCTTACGCCGATAAAAACATCCACGCCATTTTGTTGCGCTACTTTAACCCCATTGGGGCACACCCCAGTGCCGAAATTGGCGAATTGCCCATTGGCGTACCTCAAAACCTAATACCTTACGTTACCCAAACCGCCGCAGGCATACGCGAGCAATTAAAGGTATTTGGCAACGACTACAATACCCCCGATGGCTATTGCATTCGCGATTACATCAACGTAACCGACCTAGCAAAAGCACACGTAACCGCAGTGCAACGCCTAACCGAAAACAAACAAAAAAAATCGGTAGAGGTATTTAACATTGGTACAGGTCGTGGTTTGTCGGTATTGGAAATTATCAATGCTTTTGAAAAAGTAACCGGCCAAAAACTCAACTATGCCATTGTAGGACGTCGTGAGGGC
>ERZ808032.135-NODE-135-length-11439-cov-4.176465_pt1 | contig 11439 bp, 16 predicted proteins | sample MGYA00380187_ERZ808032 | MGnify/ENA primary metagenome ERZ808032 (study PRJEB31490, sample SAMN06133378) | cow dung metagenome | isolation source: M10 | host: cow | place: China: Chengdu | collected 2015-05 ...
TTCTAGTTGTTCTCTGAATTTACGATTAAATAAATCTCTTCGTTGACTATCAAAAGCAGAATCTACCATTAATAGACTAGCATTAGCAGATTGTAAAAAATTACATATATCTTGTAAATTATCAAGTTCTTTTAGGAAATAACCTATTTCTTCTTTAGTAAAAACAGGAAATAAATCATATACTTCATTTTTTAAAGACTCGTCACCGTATAATTCAGTATACTATCTAAGCACACTATTTAAACTAGTAGTAGCCTAATCTGTTACTGTAGAACCATCATTATTTCTCCATTCTAATGTATTTGTATTTTCTACTGAAGAATATGCTACATGTCCTAAATAATTTAAAACTTGCTAAAAATCATTTAAAATTTGAGTATCTATATGTTTGGTTAAATCTAAAGTACCGTCTCGTAATTCTTGTCCTTTTTCTACTAACCAAGCCACTACAGTTTTATCTGCTTCTGAACCTATTTTATGCATGATATTATAAATCATATCTACTAAAGGAGATTCTTTAGACACTTTACTTTTAATAGCTTGATATTTAGTTTCTAATTCAACAGGTTCTACTACTAAAGCATCAGTATCTATTTTATCACTGTCTTGCTGGGTAATTTCTATTAAAGAATTAATTAAATTAACTAAATACATGCCTGCATCTGCTGTAGATATTGACTCTATATTTTCTGTAGATAAAAGATAATTTAAATCTAAGTCTTTTAAATTTACATAGCCCTCTGTAGCAGTCTTAATACTAGGATCATAAATCCCTTGATTATTTATATAATAATCCTTATTCTCAGCTAAATCTCGTGCATCATATATAAGAACATTACCAATATTCTCTATAAACTCTTTTAATTTTTCTTTAATAGCCTTTATTTGTTTTTCTGTTATCTCATAATTATAAGCAAAATCGATAATGTCCATAAGTCTTCTATCCACAACTTTTACATCCTCTAGAGCATCTAAAACAGATGTAAATACTGATTGCATAGCAGGTAATGTATCTTTTGTTAAATCTAACTTAAGATCAAGTTGTACCCCTTCTTTTGCATATTGTTGATAGATTTTTTTATCTATATTATTAGCTTCATTATTATTATTTAGATAATTTTCTACTGTTTTTACTAAAGCTTTAATATTATTTTTATCCCATACTACTATTCTAGAATGAGCAGCTATACTATTGATAATATTTTTAACAGATTGTACAGGGTCTTCTTTTAATTCTTTATCTTCTACAGGATTAAACATATTATTATCTATAGTAATAACACCTGCTTTAATAAGCATATCTGCTATATTAAATTTAAGACGAGCATTTAAAGACATAGTTTTTGGATTAGCAGTAAGGAATTCTTCCAAAGAAAGATCACTATAATCTTCTAAATCTGCAGCTAATCTACCTATTTTAGATTTTTCCATCTCCCCTTTTATTAAGAGTAGATAATCTTCCATTTCTTTGTTTTTAAAGAATTCTGACAAACTTTTACCTACCATAGGAGCTATTTTTTTATATACTTCATATCTCCTTTTTATAGTTTGTTTATATTTTTCTTTATCCAAGTTTGCTAAATCTGTTTGATATAATTTAAAGTCTTCTTCGATTTCCTTCTTTTTAGTCTCATCTTGAAGAGCATTGAAATTTTTTATATCATGTACCTGTTCTGCAAAAGTTCTAATATCCAAAGAACCTAAATTACCTGATAAAGCTGGACTAGTAAGCATCAATCCCATACCATTATAATCAAGAAAACGCTTACCATTATTCCAAGTTTCGTTTTCTTTTTCTAGTTCAGAAAGTTCTTCTTTTACTTTAATTATTTCTTCTTTTATTGAATTAGGAGTCCCTTCATTTTTACTTTCTTGTTCTTCTAATGCTAATAATTGTAATTTCTTATCTACAATCTAAGCATTTATACTTTTCCAGTCATCTAAAATAATATTCTCTAATTCACTATCTTTTAATAAATCCCCATAATAAGAGACCATATTATAGTATTTTGTATCTGTTCTATCATATTGATTATTAGCGCTTTCTCTTAATACTAAATTTTCCATAGTATTAATATACTGCATAGCCCTATCATAAATAATATCAGCTTGAGATTTTCCTTCCCCAGCTTTAGCATACATATACTTATCGCCTACTTTTATCAAATCAGCAGATAAATTAGTATTAAAGAATTTTTTAACTTTAGCTAACTCTTTTTTTAATTCATCCCCTCTACCATCAATTATAGCATTATAAATATCATATTCAAGATTTTTAGGTACTGTACCGTGGTACCAATTATCAATTTTATTTTTTACATTATGAGCACCTTGGAAAATAGCACCACCAAAAGCGCCTCCTACAAAAGTTTCTACATAACGTTGTAACCCATCTGCAGAGAATACATTATCCCAACCACCAAAAGACCCTTCTTTTTTTGTCCATCCTAAATATGATGCAGTATCTACTAAACCTTTTACAAGATCCTAAATAGCTTCTTCAGAAACTTCTTCAATACCTTCTAATGCTGAGGCATGTAGTACTTTTTTACTCTACACATTAATAATATCATCCACCGCATTAGCTACCTAGCGTTTGAAATCTTTTATAGATTTTGCCATGGCTACTTTATCCCCCTTAAAAGCCTCTGCAAATTTACTCATTGAGTTTTTAGCTATTTTTCTAATGGCTCCAGCACCCGCTTCAAAATCAGGATTATATGAAGTTGTTTTATTTAAAAACCAAGTACCTATATTATTAGCAGTAGCATTATACTACATAACACCATATAACGCACCTGCAGATAACATAGCAGCCCAACCTGCAGTTCTACTATCATAACCAGCCTAAATAGCATCATTATATACATTAGCTGCAGATGTTAAACCCATGTAACCTAAACTTAATTTACTTTGTAGTTTATTAATTTTATCCATGGCTTTACCTCTCTCTGCTAAAGATTCTATAGAACCATTAAATTTAGGTACTTTAACTAATTTTTCAGCTAAACTACCTGCAGAAGTTTGTTGGAAAAGCTATTCAACAGTAGAGCCAACTAAATCTCCAATACTTTCTAAACTTAAGAAACTATTTCTACCTGCTTCTGATTTACCATAATCAAATTTTCTAAACCAGTTTTCTAAACGAGTAGCAACATCTTTTGTTTCTGTTTCTGTATCTCCTGTAAGTATGCTTTCTGCAGATTTATAAAAAGTAGGTAATACTGAAGCTAGTCCAAATAAAGTTTTTCCTGCAGCATAATACTTACCTATATTACCTGGAATAAAGTAAGGAGCTATCTAAAACACTAATTTAGCTGCAATACCTACAGCAGATTTGTCTTTACCATCAGAATCAAAAAAGTCTAATTTATTCCAAGTAGAATCTTCATTAGTTAAAATATCTGTTAAATTTACTACTTGATTAGAACCAAGATCTCTGTTCCCTAAATATTCTGTATAATAATTACCATTTTCATCCGTTTTCCAATCCCCTTTATGATGTCTTACTTCCTATCCTGTTAAAGGGTCAATATGGTAACCATCTTCATCATATTTAGCATAGATCAATGTTCTACCTACTGCTTTATCTATTAAAGATAAAGACTCTGGTGTTTCATTAGTAAACTTCCCTGTTTCTGGGTCAAAAATTTGGTTACTTTGTGCAACTTCTTCTTTTGTTTTTGTAGATTCACTAATTTTATTAACACCTTCAATACCATATGCTTGTTGCAAAGGATTTTTAAGATGTCTGTATTCTACACTAACATCTTTCACCTTCCCATTTAACGGCTTAAACCTGTCACTAGGGCTATATTCAAGCTCTTGTGCCAGGTTTTCAAATTGCTCATCATCAGTTAGTTCTACATATTTTTGATAAGCTGTATAGTAAGCATTATTAAAACTATTTTCATCAAAATTACCATTCTCATCAGAGAATAGTTTTTTTACCAAAGGAGTTTTTTTATACTCCTCTGGTGTTAAAAAACTAGTATTACTAGAATTTATATTATTCTAAAGTAATTCTTTAGTAGTAGCATCTGGTGTATGTAAAGTAGCTACTAAAATATCATTAGGTTGTTGTATATTTGCCATCGTCATTATTCTTGGTAAAGGCCTGCAGCAGATCCTATAATCTATCTACTAGGCTCTTGGTTAATCATCTAAGTGACCATATCTTGTTGTATTGTAGTTTTAGGAACTAAACTACCTTGTTTTCCATAATATGAAGCATTAATAGAAGCATTGTCTTTAATTTTGATAAATACAGGAACTTGAATAATATCATCCCATACATTCTAATTATTTATTTCTAATCCTAATTGATCATAAACAGTTTCTATTTCATTATCGACAAAACTTTCTTCTGAACTGGTTAATTCTCTATACATAGAATTACTATCAGATATAGTATCATCAATTGTATATCCTGTAGTATATAAGAACTATTCTACTTCTCCTTTTCTAAATTTACCAGTGTTTAAATCGTATGATGCAGAAGACCCATGTTTATAATGGATTCTATTCTTTTCTACAATATCAGTAATACCTGCAGCTTTTATTTCTTCTTCTGCTTTAGAAAAAGCGTCTACACTAGCCCAATCAATATTACCTTCAGAGTCTACAGGCATCCAAACATTTGCTACTTCAGCATTATCATAAAAGACGTCATTAAGCTACTAACTATATACTTTATCAGTACCTAAATAACTCTTAGAATAATCAAGATATTTACCCATACCTTGTCCTTTTGAGTCTAATAATAAATTCAATGGTCCTTTACTTACTGTAGCAGCACCACTGTCTAATGCCAATGAAGGTATTTTATTACCTTGCACTGTAATTGCTGTTCTATTTTTAAAATTAGTATTAGATATTGTAATCCCCTCAGGAGCATTATTTAATGACTAATTGAAAAACATTTCCATTGTAGTCATGCTTCTCATTTTATCTTTTTCAGCTTTTTCTGCCTGTTTTCCGGCATCAGTATTTAACGCTTTATTTACAGATAAATCAAAATCTTCAGAGTATTCCTATTTAGTATCATTAGTAGCAGATAGAGCTGCCGTAATAAATTCTAAAGCATATTTATGGGAATCTTTAGCATCACCTCCTAAATCAACTACATAACGAGCTCTTAATTGGTTTAAATAACGCTTTGGTAAAGTATTTACAATATACTATAAACCCTATTGTAAATTTTTACCTTCTTCTGAATTTTTTACTTTAAATAAAGCTGTTTCTATACCAGAAGTGGCAGCAATATTATATATTTGCTAAATAGCATTTAATTCTTGTTCAGTTGGTTTTTTAAGAGTTTTATCCTATATAATACTTTGTAAATTCTAATAAGCTTCTTTACTTGTAGAAGAAGTGCCTATAGATTCAATGATATCTCCTATGTATTTTTGTATCTAATCTAAACCTGCTGTTTCTGCAATAATAGTAGAAACATCATTTTTAAATGAAAATTCAGGGCTTTCTTTTCTTAAATATATTAAATCATTAACAGTTAAAGCTTGCTCTGAACCATCATTTTTATATTGTGAAAGAGGTTTTTTTACAATCCCTTTTTCTGTATAAGTATAAATTTCATTATTACTTGTAATAGCAATAGAATCTAAAGAATTATTAGCAATAGCTTTTTCTTCAGCTTTTTTTAATGTTGATGCTGACTATAATACCCTATTAGTTAAAGCATAGATATCATAAATATCTGATTTTTTATTACCTAAACCTAATGAGTAATCTGAAGTTTCTACGTCATGCATTTTAGATAGCAGAACATCTACATCATTTTTTAATCCTGATTCTAATACTTTATTAAATACTCCATCTGATAATAAGCCTTTTTCAGAAGAACTTGTATCAGAAGAAGCACTTGCTGCCTACCTATTTTGATAAGCAGCAATGCCTAATCCGGGTGCAAATGAAGCCATTATTTATAAATTTGTTTTAATATTAATAATTCTTTTGCGTGTAATCTGTCTAATTCTTTTTCTAGTTTCTATAAACGAAGAGTTGCTTCTTTTATTTCACTAGATCTTTTATGCTCTTGTTCTTTTTGGATTATTTTAGTAGCATTAGCTAAATAATCCTATCTTTTTAATTTAGTACCCTTTTTAGCTCTGACTGCCCCCAATGGGAACCACTAATCTGATACTATATAATTTAATCTATTGTTAATATCAGTTCTATAATTATGACCGAGATTAAACATGTTTTCTGTATATAATTTTTTCAAATCAGCAACAGCAGTTTGTAATCCAGCAAATTGTGCTTTATTATAATCAGTATTTATAGCAAGTACTTTATCTATTAAAGCCTTATCTTGAGTAGATAAAGCCTGGTTAGAATTTAATTTTAGATAAACATTTCGTAACTGATTTAACTCGTCATTTGTTAAATGCTCTGCATAATAAGTGTCGTAAATAGAAGCATTTGCACTTGCCTGACCCTCAAAAATGTTCTTTATACCTTGTTTAATATAGTCTGGGTTATATTTTAATGCTGTTGTTGCATTATAATATTCATTATACTAATCATGCTAATTTTCTAAATACCTATTATATAAATGTTGAGATAATCTATATTCTTCATTATTTCTATGATTTAACAAAGTTTTAGAAAAATCATCATAATTTTTTGTAAGAGCATCAGAAATAATAGCTGATTTCGTTTGATTATATTTATTTCTAGCATTTAAAATATTATTCCTAACAGCATTCAGAGATTTCCCATTAATATTTGCATTATTTATACCATTCTAAATATTATAATTTGCTGCATCTACAGTACCAGTTAAATTATAATTATGAGCTTTATTCCATTCGTCTATTATATAATTAGTATACTATTGAGCCCCTTTATAACCATGCTCTAGAATATTATTTCTAGTATCCATGTTAGATATATTAGAAGCAGCTAAAGCATTTGTTGCCAATGTGTTATTAGCTACATTCTCTAACTACTACCTTTGAGCATAGTTACTAGTAGTTTTAAAATCTTTCCAGGGGGCTTCCTATAAATAAGCTTTCTATGAAACATTATTTTTATAGTTAGCATTATTAGCAGCTAACCCTAATGCTGCATTCATAGAATGTTTTATCCAGTCACTGTAATTAAAAGGGTTTTCTTTTGGATTACTAATGTCTTTATAAGTTTCTGTAGTAGGAGTACGAGGCTATTCTGTAGAAGAAGTTTCTGTAACAGGAGCCTCTGTAACAGGCTATTCATTTGGAAATAATCCTATAGTACCGTCACTATTTTTAAATACTTTTACCTTCTGACCATTCAAATCAATTTCATATGTTCTAGAAGCTTTTCCAGTGTCATCTAATTGATCAAATTCTTGTTCATACCAATCTGCAGAACGATTCCAAGTAGAAGACCCTAATAAATCAGATAATTTATTATTAACTCCAATATCTCCTTTAGGAACATTTGCTCTAGAAGCATACAATTCATTAAAATAGTTATTATGTGTTTGCCAACCTCTCTAATCTTGATGAATATCCTATTTCTACCAACTTTGATTTAAATAATTAACTTTATTATTATATTGATTAACAAAATCATTAGCATCCGCATAAGTACCGTTAGAAGCAACATTTTGTAAATCTGAAAATACAGCATCTCTATTTCCAATATAAGCATTATTTAAATCATAAGCTCCTTGTAGAGAACCAGCATTACTTCTAGTATTCTAATTTAAATAAGTTTCACCACTAACATCAGCACCAAATTTATTATTTAAATCTTTAGACCATCCAGGTAAAAACTAATGTACTCTTCTCTTTTTATATGTATCAAAAGATATTGCATTTGCTAATCCACTCATAATATTATGATTTTAATTTTCTTAATTTTTCTATACGACCACCTCGTTTTTCAAAAGTTATGTCTGGGTAACGTTCACGTATTACTTGATGCATTATAGGATCATTAGATATACCCATTCGACGTAACCAATGATTACTATCTAAACTATCTATCCAAGATGACCTAAAAGGTTTTCTATTTAAATAAGCAGCATTAGTATCTGTCCATAATTTTTGTAAATTAGCAGCGTCTACATTCTATTTTTTGTCAAAAGAAATAGGGTTAGTGACTGCTTTCTTCACTTTATTTTTTTCTCTATATTCTTGAGCAATAGCTTTTAATTTTTTTTCGTCTACACCGTATTTTTCAGACAGTGTTTTATATTTAGGGCTTTTTTCTTTTAATGCCTTATTTAAGGCATCTGCTTCTGCTTTAGTAAACTCTTTATTTACGCCATCTATAGTATATGCTGTAGAAGGATTTCCTGCTTTAGCTACTTCGATTCTAGCATAATCAGTTCTACCTTGACGAGCACTACCTAGTAATGAACTCAGGAATGTAGTTAAGTTTTTCCAGTCTTTTCTATTTAAATCAGGGTTACTAGAAAATACTTTACTAAAAGTATCCTATACTTCATCATCCATTGCTAATCCTATACTAGAACCATATGAAATTAATCTAGGAAGCCATTTAACTAATTGTTTAACTACTTTAGATGCTCCTAAACCAGGAATCATACCTGCAGCAGCTAAACCAGTATTAAATAAAGCATTTTTAGCTACTTCCCAACCACTTACAGATTCATCCATTATGTCAGCAGTTAGGTCTGTAAGCATTGAAGTTAATCCAAGACCTCCTGCAGCTAAAGAACCTGCACCAACACCGAAGGATGCTGCTGTAGCAGCTACATCCTAAGCTAAAGCAGCTAGACGTAAGGTATCTTCAGTTTTCCATTCGTCATCTTCATTTGCTTTATGCCTATTTACATCAGTACCATAACCTGCCTCTTTTGCTTTCTCTTTATTTTTTTCTGTTTTATCAGTTACTCCAGTTTTAGTTTCCTCAACTTCTTCCCTAGAAACAGCACTTATACGTTTACCTTCTTGCATTTTAATTATACCTCCTTCTTTTTTAACTTCTACTTCTGAAGTGTTATGATATTTTTTTGCATATTCGTTAAAGGCTCTATATAAAAGATTTAAATCTTCTCTAGATACATTTATACTATTATCTTTTTTTATTAAATTTATTGTATATGCTAATACATCTAAAGGATTGCTATAATAAGAAATATTTTCTAAAAATTCTGAAGCTGATATATTGGGTATAGTCCATGATCCTGAATCTAATTCTATATTTCGAGAATTACCGTTTTTTTCAGCCTTTACAGCTTTAACCATGTTATTTACAAATAAATTAGGATTAATATCAATATTATTACGAAACCTACTTCTAGTCCATATACTTCTGCCTAAAATATCTGCATTATCAGATATAATTCCAGTATTCAAGTACTAATCCCCTATTTCTTCAAAGGCTTTATCATATCCAATGATGTTGTATTTAGAATTATCCTCCCCAAAACCTTCTCTATTATATAGAGCTTTTAATTTATTTAAATTAGTTTTTTCTAATTTACCATTTTTAAGCCTATATAAAGTACTATTGGTTAAAATAGGATCTCCATAATAATTGTTACTTATAGCTGACCCATCATTATTAATAGCAATAATTTGTTCATCTCCTTTGAATAAATTAGAAAGGTCGGTAAAATAAGTTCCTTTTTTTAATATACCACTATCTACTAATTTTTGGTATAGAGGAGTAGAGTCAGGCACTGAATTATCACCCCACTGATCTGCTAGATACTCTTCAGGAAGGACTAAATTTTCTCGATAAGTCGTTATATCATCGAATAACGGATTATCAGCAGTTACTTCACCTACATTTCCTGAATAAATACCTTTATCAGCATTAAAGAAAAATCCAGTATCCGTATTAGTGTCTATATATTGAACAGGATCTGTGATTATTTTATAATCATCTGTGTACAAAGATAATTTACCATTTTTATCTTGCATTAAATGATACTTATTTTTAGTTAAATAAGGACTGTCATAAGCATACTCTATAAATCCTTTATTTTTTAATTCACGAAGACGTTTATCTTTAACAGGCTCATTTTCTAAAATATCTATAAAGTAATTATTAAACATTGTAGCGGTTTCAGGAGCTAACTGTCTAATATAAGTAGAGAATTTATAAATATCATCTATACCAACATCTTCTCTATCCTAAAGAGTAGCTAAATAACTTTTTAAGTTATTTATGTTAGTATCGTTAACATTATTCCAGTTGCCTGTAAAACCATGAATTGTTTTTCCTGCTTTTTTAGCATTTAAAGCGTCTTCTAAATTAGATAATACACTATTACCAAAAGTAAAAATTCTATCTTTTACTGAAGATGTTGCAAAAGTTCCCCAACCATTATCTTCTAAATTAGATAATGGAGAGTAAAAATATAATTCAGAAATGGGGCTAGAAGAAGTATTTGTAGCAGTAGGAGCATTGCCACTAGAACTTAATGGTTTAATTACACGTTTTCCTCCTGTTCTAGTATATACCTAACCATTAGCAGAATCCTATATTATCTAATTTACAATTTGGTTGGTAGACCCCTAGCTGTGATTACCCCACATATTAGTTCTCGGAGCATCTATTTGATACTAATTATATCCAGTGCCACCGTCTAGAATATCTAGCATAGCATTAGATACCTATAATCGATAAGCAGCTTCATTTTTTTCATTTAGCGGATTTTCTTGAAGGTATTGTTCTGCATTTCTAGTTATTCTATCTAAAAGCTCCCTTTGTTCAGTTGTTACACTAGCAGTACTTAAAGAATCCTAGTTCTAAGCTAACTAGGCTAACATTTCTCTAGTACTTTTGCCTTTTTTAAATTTTAAAATTTTTGCCATATCTTATATTTATTTATTCTTAATAAATAAAAAAGGGAGCTTCAGAGCCCCCTTAAAATGTGCTTTAAAGAGCATCATTTAATTCTTTGCAAACTTCCACCTTGACGAGCATATACTGGCGCTTCAGGAGCTCCACCTTGAGCTGCTTGCATTACAACTTCTGCAGCGGCTTGTAATACTGCAACAGCTGCTTGAGGATCACCCGTTTGTTGTAATACTGCCTAAGCTACTTGTTCTGCCATAGCCATTAATTGCTCTTGGCCCCCTTCAGCAGGAGCTTGTGCAGGCATTGCTCCTCCTTCTTGTAAAAATTTAACTCTCATAATTTAATTAACAAATTTGTTTTTTACTTTATATATTATATAATTATTTTTGTAAACAAAAATAATAAAATGTATAAAAATTGGACTGAATGTTTTAGAGATAATTTTTTATGACATTTGTGCAGATGGTGTTCGATTTATAAATGGAGAAATTTATGAACTTGTTAAGCATACTAAAATTGATGAATGTGAAGATTTAGATTTCTTTTATACACTTGAAGATGGTTCAATTCTTTTTGTAACAGAATTTTATAATGGAGGAACTTGTCTTGAAGAAGTGATGGAACACGGTGTTAAAATGTTAGAAAAAGCTAAAA
>ERZ808032.136-NODE-136-length-11419-cov-2.510139_pt1 | contig 11419 bp, 4 predicted proteins | sample MGYA00380187_ERZ808032 | MGnify/ENA primary metagenome ERZ808032 (study PRJEB31490, sample SAMN06133378) | cow dung metagenome | isolation source: M10 | host: cow | place: China: Chengdu | collected 2015-05 ...
GTTGCACAACATCAAGATGCACTATGCTGAGGGTATGGGTCTGCTTGCGCAGATGAGTGAGAATATCGACCTTGACGGTTTCTCTGTATGTCTGAAGGGCGATAATGATGCACGTTACTTTACCACTCAGGCCGATGCCACCCATTTCTCTGGCTGTAAGGGCAAGATAACTTCCGTCAATGCTCTGTACGAGGGCATGATGGACGATGCCATCAATGTGCATGGTACGTATCTTAAGGTTGTGAAGCGTGTTGACGACTACACCTTGGAGGGTCGCTATATGCACTCTCAGGCCTATGGCTTCGACTGGGGCTACAAGGGCGACAAGGTTCAGTTCGTGCGCTCTGCTACAATGGAACTTCTCGACGGTGAGAACGAAGTAGTTGAGATTACCCCCCTGGATGCCACGGTAAAGGAGCAGGGAACTGGCATGGACGGTGCTAAGACCTTCCGCATCCGTTTCAAGAAACCTGTGCCCGAGGAGATCTCTGAGAAGGCTGGATATGGCATAGAGAACCTCACTTGGACCCCCGAGGTTTACTTTGCCAACAACACCATCCGCAACAACCGTGCCCGTGGTACCTTGTTCAGTACTCCCAAGAAGGTGGTGGTGGAGAACAATCTCTTTGACCACACCTCTGGTTGCGCGATCCTGCTTTGTGGTGATTGCAACGGATGGTTTGAGACCGGCGCTTGTCGTGATGTGACCATACGCAAGAACCGTTTCATCAATGCGCTGACCAGTCAGTTCCAGTTTACCAATGCCGTTATCTCCATCTATCCCGAGATACCCAACCTGGACGGACAGAAGAAACTCTTCCACGGAGGCAAGAAGACCGCCGTTCGCATAGAAGACAACGTATTTGAAACCTTTGATGCCCCCATCCTCTATGCCAAGAGTATTGACGGCCTGTTGTATCGCAATAACACGGTTGTGAAGAACACCGACTACAAACCCTTCCACTGGAACAAGGACCAGTTCCTCCTGCAGCGTGTTAACAACGTGGAGATTGAGGACCTCTTCTTCTATCGTGGAGGTAACATCATCAAGGAGGTGAAGCTGAATAAGTAGAAATGAATTTAGTCTTGACGTAAAACCAAAGACAAAGGCCGGATTTTCCGGCCTTTGTTATATACATACTTTAGAGCCTTCCCAGAAATACCCCTTTTCCCTCATCGAGCCCCCACCTTTTCCCTCATCGAGGCCTCCCTTTTGCTCTCATCGAGGCCTCCCTTTTGCTCTCATTGAGGCCACACCTTTGTTCTCATTGAGGACGCACCTTTGTTCTCATTGAGGACGCACCTTTGTTCTCATTGAGGACGCACCTCTGTTCTCGGGAGAGCCTTTTTTGTGTGTCTGCACATATCATGTCCTTAATGTATGTAATCAGTAGTTTCAACTTTTAGTAACTACTTTTAATGTTTTTTATTTATATGCAGATAAGGACGTGGCTACTTTTTTCGTAGTTTTGTGCCGTTAAAACCACATAATCTAATTAAAACCGAGGGGAAATTCCCTCTACAGCACCATGATTAAAGCACTACTCTTGCTCAGTTTCATTACTGCCATTCCTGGAGTTATGACAGCCAATGTCGGCAACCGCAGTGTCAACTATACCACCGACACGCTCCAAGTACAGTATTACGATCCGTATCTGCATGAACCAATGCCGGTCAATGCACCGGAATGGATGAAGAGGATTGTGGAAGACCCTTCCGGCGTCAATTACAACGAAATGCAGACTCTTTTCAATAATTGGAAGGCAAGTGATGTCAACGTCAGAGTGAAGACGCTGGACAATAAGCCTGCCGTTAATTTCTTTCGCCGTTGGTCCAGTGCATACAGGGAATTTGTGCATACCGATGGCACTATTCAATTGCCCACAATACTTGAGTATCAGGCTCGTGTGGATGCCATGAATGAGAGGGTGTCAAAGGTAAATGCATCCATGACAGATGGCGAAAAGCATGTCTGGCGCAGTATTGGTCCCAATAGAACTTATGTGAACAATGGTGGCGAGTTGAAGCGCAAGGATTCTCAGGTGTGTGTATTCCGCATTGCGGTGGCTCTGTCTGATAGTGCGACGTTGTATTGTGGCACAGAATCCGGTGTGGTGTTCAAGACCACGGACCATGGTCATACGTGGACACCTTGTGCTCCTCAGCATGCCTTTGGAGGCTCTATTTATAGTATAGAGGTGGATCCTGTGGATAAAAATGTGGTTTATGTGGGTGGTGGCCCGTGGTTGTGGAAGAGTGTTGACGGAGGTGACTCGTGGACACGATGCGAGGGTATCACCAGCCGTGTTAATTCCATTCGCATTGATCCCACAGATCGCAATTTCATTACGGCAGCTTGTGGCGGCAAGGACGATGACAAGAATGGCAATGGTTTCTTTATCTCCTCGAACGGCGGAGCAAGTTTCTCGTGCACCTTGAGGGGAATATGCTATGACCATGAGTTGCAACCAGGTACGCCGTCGAGGATGTACGTGGTGAGACGAGAGGAACGTGGTGTGTGGACAGACATCTATGTTTCGGACAATATGGGTATGTCGTGGACGAAAAAGGAGTTGCCCGTGTCCTTTATGATATGCGGTCGTCTGGCAGTAAGTATGGCGCCAGGTGGAGAGAACTATGTCTATGCTCTGGTAACTTGCGACCGTTATGGGTATGACCGAGGGCCTTTCGGAGGCAAGGGCGAACCATTCATTCTCCTTTCCAAGGACGCCGGCGAGACGTGGCAAGACCAGACCATTCCTGTTACACCGGGCAAATACAATACATTTTCGCCTTTCCTTGATACGGATGGCGGTCAGGGATTCTTTGATATGATGGTGGGCGCATCTGCTCATAACCCAGCCCATGTCCTGTTTGGCTTGTGCTCGCTATATCGCTCCACGGAAGAGGGTGTGTGCAACTATCGTCAGGGTGGCATAGGAGGTTATCAGCGAAGCGATTGGATGCATTGCGACATTCAGGATATAGCCATACATCCATGTGGCGATACATGGGTGTGCAACGATGGCGGTATCAAGTACTCGCGCGACTTTTTTGAGACCAAGGGCGAGGACCGCTACGATGGCATCTATGCCTCGGACTATCAGGGCTTGGGTGTAGGTTGGAACGAGGATGTCATGGCTGCCGGTCGTTGGCACAATGGTGATGTTGTGCATGCCTCCACCTATGGCGAAGGCAATTCGCTACACGTGGGAGGAGTGGAGATTGCCACCGGTTACGTGATGCGCAGCAACCCATGGAAGGTTTATTTCTCTGATGCCTCCACTCGCATCATGCCACGAGAAATGGATGGTAGTGTAGAGGAGCATTATGGCCCATGGTTTACTGGAGTGAAACCCTATGAAGCCTTGCGCATCAATGGCGAAATAGCCACAGACCCAAGATATGCACTCAGGGTGTTCGTGCAGGATATGACCAATCCGCAAGAGGGCTATCTCTCCTACGACGAAGGTGCCTCATTTCAGAAAGCATTTTATAGTGAAGGAGAAGAATTCTACAGTTACGAGTTTGCTCGTACAGACCCAAACCGAGTGTACATTTCTGGTACATGGAATATGTGGCGTTCCGACGATGGGGGAGAGTCTTTTGTGCAATGCAGTGCACAGCCTTTGCCACAACTGGATGGCAACATGCACTTTACCAAACTTACCGTTGACCCCAACAACGAGGACCATGTTATATATATATGCCATGACCTGCCTGGCTTAGTTAGCGAGACTTTTGATGGTGGTGCAAGTTGGAAGCCCTTCGATCTGGGTACACTCGCCAATAAGCGCATTCACCAGATTCTGCTTGTTGGGGACGAGTACAATAGCTGTTATGTGACAACCTATGATGGAGCCAGTGTGTACTTCAAGGACAACACTATGCAAGACTTCATTGATTATTCAAGCGGTTTGAATCCGGGAGCGCGTATCTCCAAACTTGTGCCTTTCTATAAGGACGGGGTATTGCGCATGGCCACCGACCATGGTCTGTGGGAGGCCCCGTTGTATCACCGTACTTTCCTGGCAGTTTCCCAACCTATGGCTTTGAACCTTGGTAGTGGCGACCTTACTGCCAATCCAAGGAAAGAGGTGCAGTTCGACAGTTACAGCATTGTCCGCCAGGACGAGCATACGAAATGGCATTGGACCTTCTCGCCCCAGCCGCAGTATGTGAGCGATGCCAACATACGCAACCCTCGAGTAATCTTCGGCAATGCAGGCAACTACGATGTCACACTCACGGTAACAACCCCATCGGGAACATCGTCCCGAACAATCAGGAATATGATAACAATCAATTCCTCCACAGGCATAGATGAATCGCATGTGGGCGAAGTGGGTTTGCAGAAGAACATCTTGGAGCAAGGTGAGAACCTTGTTGTTACCACCACTGGATTGGACTCCGACTCCAGGCTGACTATCCACGATCTCAAGGGCAGGCTCATGCACAGTGCACATGTTCCTGTGTCACAGCCCCAACAGAATGTACCATTGAACCATCTCTCATCGGGCATGTACATCTACCAGATAACTAATGCCCGACAGAAGTTCTTCGGACAGTTCTCAATCAGATAACTCTATACCTTATTTATAATATATAAGACAAACACAACCTATATCCATGAAGACAATAAAAAGAATATTCGTGTCCATGCTTCTGTCGTTAGTAGTCGGCAATGTCTGCGCCCAGGAGCAGGACAGCACTTTATATGTGCCATACCAACTTAATTACCTGCCGGCTGGTTCTCCGCTGTGGATGGCCAGGCTGGCCTCGCCAGAAGGGCTTGACTACAATGCCATGGTGGACAGTTTCGAGGTCTATCTGCATAACAACCCCGGGGCTCGTCGCAAGTCGCGCGATACCAAGCAGGTGGTCAATCACTTCCGTCGTTTCCAGAAGGCTTATCTTCCATATGTACAGGCTGACGGAATTATCAGATTGCCCAAGGCAACGGCCTACCATCAGGAAATGGACAAGGCCCAAGAGGAGGTGGCATACTCCCGTGCTCTTGCCCGTACAGCCACTGGCATATCTCAGGACAGCGATGCTCCTGCGCCATGGAAGGTGATTTCGCCCATTGTTACATACGACTACATTACCAAGAAGCTTTCTCCTGCACAATCCAACATACAGCGTATGGCAGCATCCCGCTCCAATCCCAACATTCTCTATTGCGGTTCGGAGACAGGAATTGTGTTCCGCTCCACAGATAAGGGCGAGACCTGGACTCCGTGTAACGGTGGCGAGTGGATGGCTGGCGAGATAACCTTTGTGGATATCAGTTCGTCCAATCCCGACAAGGTTATAGCCGGCGGCGGAGGTGTCTGTTGGCTCAGCACCGATGGTGGAGATACATGGAAAAACATCACACCACAGAAGTCAGCCTATGCTCGTAGCAGTTCTGGACAGTTCCATCCCGCGGACGATAACATAATAGTCTTTGGCGACCGTACCCAATTGTGGCGCACCACGGACGCAGGCGACACCTGGCAATGGATGATGGGAGGTATGGTTTTCGACATCAGATTCTCTCGCCACAATCCGCAGGTGTGCTATGTGGCCATTGAGCAGGAGAATACCGTAAAACTCTACAAGAGTCAGGATGGCGGAGCATCATGGAATGTGCTCCCTCTGGACGGCCAACCTCTGATCAGTGCCCGTATTGGTCTCAGCGAGGCTCCTGGCGGAGCAGACTATGTCTACATGTGGGCATGCCGCAGGAATCATCTCTCTCAGCCAGGTCCCTTGTTCTTCAGTGGTCCGCCATTGCTCTATAAGAGTACCGATGGAGGTTCTACGTTTAGCGTAACTGACCCTACGGCCCAGATGGAAGCAGTTGACAAGAACGGCGGTCAGGGCTATTACGACCTCGTTTGCACGGCCTCTGCCACAGATCCCGAGGAACTGCTCGTGGGCATAATCCAGCTGTATCGCTCCACCGATGGCGGACAGACGCTGGAGAACGTGGGCGGTTATTATGGCAGGTTTGACCTGCATTGCGACATGCAGAGCATACAGACCAATGGTGCTGGCGATACATGGCTCTCTACCGACGGTGGTGTCATCTATAGCAACGATTTCTTCAACCAGCATGCCGAGGCTCGCTTGAACGGACTCTATGCCTCCGAAATGTGGGGCTTTGACCAGGGATGGAACGAGGACGTTATGGTGGGCGGACGCAATCACAATGGCAACATGTCGCAGATGGACCGCTACAACGGTGTTGCCTTGTCCATGCGCGGTTCAGAGCGCCCCACAGGCTATGTGTTCCTGTCCAATCCTCGCAAGGTGGCTTTCAGCGATTCGGAGAATGTTATCATGCCTGATGACTGGAAGGACGAGTTCGTCCCCTTCCTCGACTTCTGGACCTATCCTAAGGAGTCTTCGCAACATGGCATGGGCTTTGAGTTTGATCCCCGCTATGCACAGTGCTTCTATATAGTGCATGGTTCGGGCGATGAAGATTACAAGACTCTATGGCGCACACGCGATGACGGAGCATCCTTCTCTACAGTCTATACTTTTGACACTCCCATCAATGCCGTGGCCATCTCACGCTCCAATCCGGACAAGATAGTAGTATCCACTTGGGGACGTCTCTTCTATTCCATGGATGCCGGCGCCACGTTCCAGGAGTATCCTATTCCGGACGAGATGACATACAGCATTACCTACAAGATTGCTATTCACCCTCTTCGGGAGGACGAGATATGGGTAAGCGACGGTAATGCCGGAGGTTTCTGGCGTACGCAGGACAACGGAGCCAGCTGGGAGAAACTGGACGATGGACTGACTATCCCCAATTGGGAGGGCAATATGGAAGCGCATAGTATAGGACGTTTCTTCCTGACCGGAAACGAGAAGAATGCAGCGTATGCCATAGCATTTACCAAGGGCTATTTGAACGAAACTTACACGACTACCCGAGGCAGGGTCCTGTACAGGGATGATACCACCGACGGTTGGGTTAACTTCAGCGATGGTCTGCAAAAGGTAATGAACCTGAACCGCATGCTCCCCTTCTATAAGGAGGGCGTGATACGCCTGGCTACAAACAACGGCATTTGGCAACGCGATCTTGTTGATACAGACTTTAGACCCGTAGCCCAACCTCTCATATTGAATGCCGGTTCGGGCGACAACACCGTAGCCACTTACCCACGTGAAATACAGTTGGAGAGTTACAGCATAGTGAATCAGAACGACGTGCAGTGGCAGTGGGATATCAAGCCTGCACCATTGTCCATCACATCTTATGAGACACGCAATCCTGTCATGGTCATCGAACCGGACCAGACATACGATATTACACTGACGGTAACCACTCCTGCAGGTTCGGACACCAAGTGCGTCAAGTCTATGATAAAGGGCACCAAACCTGTCCCCGATGATGCTACAGGTGTGGACGACAACATGTCCGAGGACGACCTATTGCTTCTCTCTGGTAACGTGGTTATGGCAGGGGAGAGGTTCTCCTTTGTTTCTCGTGGCCTTGAAGGTGCTGTCTCCATTACGCTCTACGACTCTGCCGGACGCATGATGACAAGGGAACGCGGTACTGGCAGGATAGACGTCTCCACCTCAGGCTATCCTGCGGGAGTGTATTACTATATCGCGTCCGACCAGGCAGGATACCGCAAAACGGGCAAACTGCTGGTTAAGGGAAGATAACGGATGTGCTGACGATGAAAAGAATAGTCCCCCTGATATTGCTTTTGTTCTGTGTGCATGCAGTTAAGCTCACCGCTCACCGCTCTCCGCTCACCGTAGAGCCCCAGGACACTCTTAGCACTTCTTCGCTTGGCGAACTTGTTGTTTCGGCCAGCCGATGGTACAGGCCGGGCGAGGAACAGCCAGTAAAGGTGTCGCGTCTTGCCTTTGAACAGTCCAATGCCTATAATCCGCAGACAGCAGCGGACATGCTGGGGCTTACAGGCGAGGTCTTCATACAGAAGAGCCAGTATGGCGGTGGCAGTCCCATGATACGCGGATTCTCTGCCAACAGACTTCTCTACTGTGTGGACGGAGTGCGCATGAATACGGCAATATTCAGGGCAGGTAATCTGCAGAATGTAATTTCGCTCGACCCGTTTGCCGTATCATCCACCGAGGTTCTGTTTGGCCCGGGCAGTGTCTGTTATGGCAGCGATGCCATTGGCGGAGCAATGGTGTTCAATACCTTGCAGCCCCGCTTGTCTCAGGACAGCTCGCCCGTCTTCTATGGTTCGGCAACATTGCGAGGCGCTACGTCATCAAGCGAGTTCACCGGACACCTGCACCTTGGGGCTGGGTGGCGCAGGTGGGGCTTCGTTACAAGTTTTACGACCTCCTCGTTCAGCGATCTTAAACAAGGTCTGCATGGTCCCGAGGACTACATCATGCCATACATCGTTGTCCCTGAATACAGCATGGGCGGCGAGGTGGAGGACCATGTGCTGGCCAACAGTAATATCAGGTTGCAGACACCGAGTGGATATTCGCAGTACAACTTCATGCAGAAGGTGCGCTATGCTCCGTCCGAGCGCTGGAATATGGAGTATGCCTTCCACATGAGCAGGACATCCGAGTATGCAAGGTACGACCGTCATCAGCGCATGCGCAATGGCAAGCCACGCTATGCCGAGTGGAACTACGGACCACAGGAATGGACCATGAACCACCTCTGTGTGGAGCACAAGGGAGAGAATGCTGTGTATGATTCTTTACGCATTAACCTTGCCATGCAGTTGTTCAAGGAGAGCCGCATAAGCCGCAACCTCAACGACCCTCTCAGGGAGGTACAGACCGAAGATCTGGATGCTTGGAGTGCCAATATGGATTTCAGCAAGAACCTGACTGATGATGTTACCTTGTCCTATGGTATGGAGTACGTACTTAATATGGTACGTTCACGGGGTGAGGGCTATGATGTCACTACGGGTGAGAAGTCAGTCATCCCGGCACGCTACCCCAAGGCATCATGGCATAGCGCAGGACTTTATGCACAGGCAGAATGGCGTGTGCACAGGACCTTGAACTTCGAGGCTGGTCTGCGCTATAACCATTACTTCATCCGTAACTACTTCTCTACGGTGGGTTACGATGTCCCGTTTGCCCCCTTGCAGAGTTCAGATGCAGGTAGTGTGAGTGGCAGTGCCGGTCTCAATTGGCGTCCCTTGCCGGACTGGCTCTTCAGAGTAAACTATGCCCGTGGCTTCCGTGCTCCCAATGTGGACGATATGGGCAAACTGTTCGACAGTGTAGATGGTTGTGTCACCGTCCCCAACCCATTTTTGAAACCGGAATATGCCGACAATATAGAACTGGGCATATCAAAGCGTTTCGGTCCCTATCTTAGACTTGACTTCACGGCATACTACACCCATCTGAGCAATGCCATAGTGCGCCGCGACTATCTGTTCAATGGAAGTCCCACCATGCAATATCAGGGCGGGGAGTGCTTGGTCCAGGCCCTGCAGAATGCAGCCGAGGCAAATGTATGGGGCATACAGGCAGCCGTGGATTCGCGCTTTGCCCGTTACTTCTATGTGAAGGCCAATGTCAACTGGCAACGGGGTTTCGAGGAACTGGACAATGGCCAGGTGTCGCCATCGCGCCATGTGGCTCCGCTCTTCGGCCGTGCCTCCATAGGTTTTGACAATAGGAAGCTGCAGGCCGAGGTCTATACCGCCTTCCAGGCAGAGTGCGATGCAGCCTCCATGCCAGAGGAGGAGAAGGGGAAGACGGAGATTTATGCCAAGGATGCCAACGGCAACCCATACTCTCCGGGGTGGATAACACTGAACATACGCTTGTCATACCTCGTATTGAAGGGGCTGCGCCTCCATGCCACGCTCGAGAACCTTACAGACCTTCGCTATCGCCCATATAGTTCTGGCATAAGCGCACCTGGGCGCAACGTAACGTTCAGTCTCACCTACAATTTGTAGCCTATTCACCGCTCCCATAGTGTGGACACGGCATCCGTGTCTGCAAAGCCGATGGGTCGTTGTACTTTCCCCCGTTCTCCGTATATATATACTTTTGTTGTCGGGACAACAGAGCGCTGTTGCCCTGACAACACTGTTCTGTTGACAGGGCAACAGCGATTTGCCGTCGTGTACTCTCAATCCGAGGGCATCGTCAGCCGCGACTCTATTTCTGCCTTTTTATCTTGACATCTCCCCAGTAGGGCATGGTCTCCGTGGCATGGAATTGGATGGGCGCTGTTATGTCCAGTTCCTTTGCTATCCGCAGTATAGTTTGCTGTACGGCAGGAGGCGTGAGGAACTCCCCGCGGCAGAAACGGTAGTAATTGTACTCGCCGTAGAGTTCAAGCAGTTTTTCCCTCAGTTCGGCAGCCTGAGTCTTTGGCATGCAATCGAATATATGCCTGAAGCCGCAAGCGAATGTTACCGGTGTGCTATCGGCATAATTTGGGCACTGCTCCGTGCCTCCCTGTTCCTCTATCCACCTGTGGTCGTAAAAGTATGCCCGTTCAGCAATGGGGCGCTCCACATATGCCCTCCAGTGCAGGCACGTCTCATGCCTCTTGCAGTCCTCACGTGAGCAGAACGTGAAATCCTTGGGCATGTATTTCAAATCAATCTTTGTCATAGTGTCATGTATGTTTTTCTTTATATGTAGTCTTGCATATACTCTCTGCTTGTCACAAGCATGATGCAAATATAGCAATAAATATGAATCCAAACGAACTTTATGTCCTTTTTCTGTTCACACAGCCATGAATGGTCATGGTGGTAGGTGCTTTGTTTTGAAATCTTAATTTTTGTTCCTTTTTGTTTTGTGATATTAAATATATTCACTACTTTTGCAACGGTTGTATGCCCGAAGTGTCGGGCTATGGCCTCTTATCGGAGATATTAGCGTTTGCTATTATTCTATATCGTCTGTTGAAACTTAGGAACTTTCAAGATAATACGATTGGAATAAGATTGCAGATGCCTGCGCATAGCGTAGGTGCATCTTATCCTTTGTATTATCGGGTATCCTAAGACCTCAACAGACAAGGACATTAAAAAGATGACATCTACGCTCTTTTTGTGCCCGAGGGACTTAGGATACCGCTTCGCTTTTGTTTCCTTGATGTATGTATTATTATTAACTTTAAATATTAAGGATATGAAAAAGCTTTTATTCTGCATTGTATTGTCAGTAATGGCGAGTAGCGTTGGTTTTGCGCAGTCTGCAAAGGAATTGGCTGAGGAACGTAAGGAGTTAGGGAAAGCCTCAAAGGCAGAGTTGAACAGTAAGGCAACAAAGGCTGCACGCAAGGAAGCAAAGCAACTGAAAAAAGATGGGTGGCAAGCTGCCCCAGGTGCCTTGCCTTTAGAAAAGCAGCTGGATAGATCGTATATGATGCAATTTGAATACGATGAAGACATGTTTCCCAAATACCTCATGGGTGAGG
>ERZ808032.137-NODE-137-length-11352-cov-3.708736_pt1 | contig 11352 bp, 5 predicted proteins | sample MGYA00380187_ERZ808032 | MGnify/ENA primary metagenome ERZ808032 (study PRJEB31490, sample SAMN06133378) | cow dung metagenome | isolation source: M10 | host: cow | place: China: Chengdu | collected 2015-05 ...
ACCAGCTTAGAACCTGCTATTTATCAAACTAAATTCTATTTAGAAGACAAATATGGTTGTAAATCTAACAATCACGGTGTAGTAACGATCTATCCCGAACCCATCGCCACCATTACCATTGCCGAAGTAACCGAAGCTAGGCCAGAGGTGGTTACCTTTGCCAACAATTCGTATGGAGCTAACTATTGCAAATGGACTTTACCCTACCGTGGTATAACAGAAACGTGCAACGATGTACAAGAATATTATTACGACAATATTCTTAAAACCACCTACTTAGAAGTTGCCAACGAATATGGTTGTACCGACAAAGACTCTATCGATCACCAACCATTAATGAAAGGATTGTATTTCCCCAATACGTTTGCTCCTAATGGTGTGACAGAAGAAAATAGAACCTTTAACGGTGTGGGCATTGGTTTAAAAGAATACCGTCTAGAAATTTTCGACTTGTTTGGAAATCTTATTTATTACACCACATCGCTAGACGATAAAGGCTGCCCAAATCAAGGATGGGACGGACGCGACCAACATGGAAACATGATGCCACAAGACGTATATACATGGAAAGCCGAGGCCGTATTTATTGATGGTTCTGTTTACACATTTGGCAACGATTACAACAACATACCCGGTACAGAAGTAAACGATGTTAACCTACATCGTGGTAGCGTTTTATTATTACACAGATAAGATGAAGAAGATATTATTTATTATACTAATGGGGATAGCATGTTTTGAAGCTTTGGCTCAAGATGCACGTATTGCTCACCCTTTTTTGTGGAAATCCTATTACAACCCTGCTTATACAGGTACAGAGAGAATGCTTAAGGCCGACATAGGCGCACAAAGCACCTACTCTTACAAGCCTAGTTTATTCTTAGATTCACATTTTGCCCTTGAAATTCCAGCATCAACTAAAAATGTGGCATGGGGGGCTGGCGTTAAAGTTAGCAATCAATACCAAGGTAGTGGACTTCTTAACATCACATCTGTTTCTCCTATGGTATCCATCGGTTTGGTATTATACGATAAAAACGCTGTACACAGTTTGTTGCAAGTAGGCATTGAATTTGATTCATACTCTACCAAAACCAACTACAACAAAATGGTTTTTAGCGACCAATTAGATCCTTATTATGGCCTATACAAGGATTTCTCTCAGGAACTATCTTATTTTGCCGAAGATAATTTTTGGGTATTTGATATGGCCGTTGGTATTTACGGACAAACGCAATTTAGGTATAAACGGTTCCCTATAGTACTAAAATATGGATTCTCTATTTTTCACCTAACCAGCGACAAAGAAAAATCATTTTACTCTACAGAAGAAACCAATATTCATATGCCCAGTTTCTACAACAGACGATTCTGTGCTAACGTAGAATACCTACACCCCATTGAATTTGGACGAGATAGAGTGGTATTAGGCGCCAATGGTATTTATCAATTCCAAGGGGGAATGCACGATATTCAATTTGGCATAAACACCTCATACAAATGGTTTATACTAGGTATTGGTGCTAAAATAGAACAATTCCAACCATCGTACACTATCTCTAATATTATATTTACCGCCGTATACAGTCAGTGGTTTAACAACAATAAATACAACCTAAAATTAGCCTACAGTTTTGAATTTCCAGCAACACAAGGATTTGTAAGCGAAACATCAATACACTCCCTATCGCTTCACTTCTGTTACAATTACAACACGCGCCACAGCAAATTCTCTTGCAAAAATTACAACAAACCATCAGACGAGGCATGGTACCAATTTAGCAACACTTATTAACGCATAAAAACACATCCCTGTGATGTGTTTTTTTTTGCTTATTTATGCACAATTTATGCTAAAAAAATTATTTTTGTAAGGTTGACTGAACAACTTAACACCAAATACCATGAAAAAATCACTACTCACTCTTTTAACGGGGCTTTTGCTTGGCATTTGCCCTGTAATGGCCGATGTTACCTTTACGGTTAACGTGCCAGCGGGTACCCAACAATGCTTTGTTACGGGCGAACTACCCGAACTTACCAATTGGTCGGCCGGAGCTGCTGTGGCCATGACTAAAGTAGATGGCAAAGACCAATTTACCGTTACCATTGCAGGTATTACTGCCGATGATGTAAAAGCATCAAAAGGCTACAAATACCTTTGCGGCCCTAGTTGGGATTATGTAGAAAAAACCGCATCGGGCGGCGAGGTAAGCAACCGTACCACCATAGGCAACCCCGATGTGGTAGCCAAATGGCTAAAAGTGTACGAAAGCGTAGGCATTACCGAGGTGTACACCATTAATGGTAAAGACTACCCCGTTCAAATTTTATTGCCCAGCAACTACGATGCTAGCAACACCTACCCTGTAACCTACATGTTTGGTAGGCACATGCGTTACCGCGATGCAGGCGACGATGCCCAAATGGGCGACCGCATTCTTTACTCCGATTCTTGGGGGGTTGCAGGGCAAGTAGCCGATATGGAAGCGGCAGGCACTAGCATAGGCATTGTAGCCGTTATTTACGCCCAACTACCCGAATTTACCCCATGGGAAAACCCCGAATTTATGGGTACAGGCAAAGCCAACGATTTTATAACCAGCGTGGTAGAAGACTTTATACCTGCGTTTGAAAGCAAATACAACGTTACACAAGATAAAGAAGCACGCACCATTACAGGTGCCGACGTGGCTGGGTTGTTTGCCTTGTATAGCACATTAGAATACCCCAATGTATTTGGGTCTTGCGGCATGTTCTCGCCATCAATTTGGTACAATAAGGCCGATTTGATGAGTTATTTGACACAATATACCCCTCAACATACCAACACCAAATTTGCCCTTACTACAGCAGTCCAAGATATGGCTGCCATGCAAAACGAATGTTCTGATGTGATGGTACAACTACAACAATTAGGTTATACCGACATGGACCAATTGCGCACCGCTGGCATGCACGACGACAAAACATGGGGTAGCCAATTTACCGCCGTTATACAATACCTAAAAGGCATTACCCAAGAAATTGACAAAACCAACCAAGACAATAGCAGCAGCGAAGAAGACGAAGAAGGCGACGATACCCCTAGCACAGATTATGCCAACATTACCTGGAGATTTTCAAAAGGCGAAAGCAGTTCTTCTATGACCTGCACCGATTATACCACACAAGCAGGGTTCTTTTACAAAGATGGAGTTACCGCTTCTAAAGCCCAACTGTTAATGGTAGAAATTCCTGTTGATTCTAAAAAATACGACTATTATTGGAACCTAAACGATAACGCTAATTGCAGTGGCAACACCCTAATGGAAACCTCCAAAACCATTGGGTTTAAAGATACCCGAAAAACCATTGCATGGCAACGCGTAGCGGTATTTGAAGATGGTAGCTACATACAATCGGCTGCATCGTCTACCCATTTTACCATTAACGATAAAAAAGCTACCACAGGCAGCAATTACACCGTTAGTGCCAGCATTGATTTAGGTACTAACAAAAATATATCGGTTTATTACGGCAGTGTAAACTCGGGCAGCAAGCAAGATGCCTTGGCAACCGTTGAAGCTTCCGACAATTGTACCAAAGCCACCGTTACCTATTCTTACTTAACCAACCAACTAACCATTACCGAAACCGCTTGGGGTGAGGTAGAAGAAGAGGAAGAAACCAACGACGACATTGACATTGCCTATTTTAGAGGCGAGCCTGCTGTGGTACGCGTGGGTACACCTGTTACGGTAAAAATAAAATTCAATAGCCTAAATGGCTGCACCGTGGCCTATAGAATGAACCACAACAACCAATCGTCTACCGCTGTAAACTTTACCAAAGGCAGCAACGGCGAATATACCTACACCATTGAATCGCCCCAAAGTGGTATTTATGGTTTCTACTTGGATAGAACCAAAGATGGCACCACCAAAAAAGCGTATTGCGCTATTTATGTAAAAGTATTGGAAGGCAAAATAGCCAACCATAGCATTCACATCAACCCATACGCCAATATCGATTGGAGTAAAATAAATCAATACAAAGGTAATTTCCATACCCATACCACCCAATCGAACGATGCCGCAGATGGATTTACCACCGCGTATGTAGTAGACAAATACCACCAAGCAGGTTATAAAATTTTGGCCCTAACCGACCACGATTATAACCCTTATCCTTGGACCATGTTCCCTCAATTTATGCCAGGAGTAGAGGCACGCGACCCCGAAAAATTAGGCATGCTAGCCGTTCCAGGCAACGAACTAAGCAAAGACAACACCAACAATTGGGCAGAACAAACCGGTGGCCAATTTAACCACCACAACGATTTCTTTACCGGCCGTCAAGGGCAAGAATTTGCTTCGCTGCAAGAATCGTACGCATACACCTATGCCTTGGGTGGCTTGCAAATTATTAACCACCCTGGCCAATATTGGGACATCAGTACCAGCTATAATAAAACTACCAAAAATGGCCCAGGATGGCACGCTACTAACTTTAAAACGTACCCATCGCTTATTGGTTTAGAAGTGTACAACCAAGGCAACCGTCGCCCCAACGACCGCATTCTTTGGGACCAAATTCTAGACAGAACCATGCCTACCAAAGCCGTATTTGGCTACTCTTGCGACGATGCCCACAACGACGACCAGTTGTTTAGAAACTACAACTTTATGCTGATGGAAGAGCTAACTACTGATGAACTTAAAGACGCTATGGTAAAAGGCGAAACCTACTTCTGCTACGAGCCCAAAGGCAGTGGCGAAGCCAAAGCACCACGCATCAACGCCATTACGGTTGACGAAAATGCCCAAACCATTACCATCGATACCAAGGGAGTGGTTAAGTGGATTTATTCTACCGATAAAACCTCAACGGCAGCCTCATCGCGCCGTAGCACGGTGGTGGGTATAGGCAATACCTTCTGCTACAAAGGATTCCAAGGCACCTATGTACGCGCCCTAATTACCAACCAATACGGCGAAACCTGTACACAGCCCATCAGTTTCTTTGACCCCAATTACGACTATACCGCTGTTAACGAAGTAGAAAGCACCCCCCTTACCCTAGTGCTATACCCCAACCCTACTACTAGCCAAATATCGGTATTTATGAACGAGGTAGCACAAGAAGAAGAAATTGCTATTTTTGACCTGAACGGCAAACAAGTAATGAGCAAAAAAGTAGACGGCGAAACCACCATTTTGCCCACCGAAAACCTTGCTACGGGCATGTATATCGTAAAATCGGGCAACCGTACGGGTAAATTTATTAAACAATAAAAAAGGGAATATAAATAGCTATAAAAAGGCGAATCTGTTTATGCAGTTCGCCTTTTTTCTTATTTTACACATAGTTTTACCAAAAAAAGATGTAACTTCGCTAAATGCTTCTTTTTTACAAAAACTAACCTCAAGTACTATGACTCCAGAACAAAAAGCAAGAAAACAAATTGATAATTTATTTAGGGGAGCAGGCTGGCAAGTTGTTAGCAGAGAAGAATACGCCCCAAACATATCTGCGGTTGCTATAGAGGAAGGTCTTTTAAAGAATAATAAACGAGCAGATTATTTCCTTTTTCTAAACGGTAAGGCAGTTGGCGTTTTAGAAGCAAAAAGAGAAGATTTAAAGGAGGACTTATCATGCGCATGTGAACAGGCTGAGATATATGCAAAGGGAGTTCCTTCTAGATACCAAGCTTATCAAAGACCACTACCATTAATTTACCTTTCCAATGGGAAACAAGTTTTATTTAAAGACTTTCGAGACCCTAATTCTGAACTTGTAGAACTTAATAGAATACATACACCCAAAGAAATTGTAAAACTGCTAGGAATTAAAGACGAATATGCAGCCTTACCTATGCTCACTGAACGTGAGAAAAAAGCATTGCGTGCCTGTCAATATGAAGCTATAACTAAGTTGGAAGAATCCTTTAAAACTGGGCAAAACCGAGCACTTATGGTTTTGGCTACAGGTTCAGGTAAGACATATACTGCTTGCATGGCTGCATATAGAATGCTCTCTTATACACCAATGAAACGAGTTCTTTTCTTGGTGGATAGAAACAACCTTGGTAAGCAGGCAGAAGGTGAGTTCGGCATGTTCCGTTTGACAGAGAATGGTGATCCATTCAACACAATATTTACGGTTAATAGACTTCGTTCAGCAAAAGTACCGACAGATAGCAATGTTGTTATTTGCACTATTCAGCGTCTTTTCTCTTTATTGAAGGGAGAAGATATTAACGATAGTGATGACGATGAGAATTATGGAGCAGATGAGATAAATGAGGTTTCGTTGCCTACACACCTTATGTTGCCACCCGATTTCTTTGATATGATTATTATCGATGAGTGTCACCGTTCAATCTATGGCAACTGGAAAAAAGTACTTGACTATTTCAGTAGTGCCAAAATGGTTGGCCTCACTGCAACTCCAGCTCCAGAAACATTAGCATTCTTCAACAATAACCGCATTGTAAACTACACTTTGGAGAAATCTATTGCAGATGGTGTCAATGTCGATTATCGAGTATATCGTATCAAGACTCAGGCAACAGAGGATGGCGGAGCTATTCGTGAGGGTGAGGATGTAAAGAAAATTACCCGTTACACAGGTAAAGTTGAGAACATCAAGAACCAAGACGAAACAACCTATACCAAGACTGAGCTAAATCGTAACATCGTTAATCCAGCTCAGATAAAACTCGTTCTTGAAACATATCGAGATGCGGTATATACAGAGATGTTCATTGATCCACAGCGTGATCCCAATATGGATTATCTTCCAAAGACATTGATATTTGCTCTCAATGATGCCCACGCAAGCAATATCGTAAAGATTGCAAAGGAGGTATTCGGCAGGTTTGATGATAAATTCGTACAAAAGATTACATATTCTGCAGGCGATAGTAATGAGTTGATTCGTCAGTTCCGTAATGATAAAGATTTCCGCATAGCAGTAACCGTTACACTTGTTGCCACAGGTACTGATGTCAAACCGTTGGAGGTTGTAATGTTTATGCGCGATGTTGAGTCTGAATCGTTGTACACTCAGATGAAGGGCCGTGGCGTTCGCACTATTGGTGATGAGCAATTGCGTATTGTTACCCCTAATGCATTCAGCAAAGATTTGTTCTTCTTGGTAGATGCTGTCGGAGTAACAGAGCACGAAATGAAGGTTACTCGTCCAGGTAGTGATGAACAACCACCTGTAATAACACTGAAAGAGCTTCTTGAACTTATTACTCACGGTAATGTATTTGATGAATATCTGCGTCTGTTGGCTGCTCGACTCTCTCGTATTTACAACAAGTGCAATGACTCGGAGCGTAATGAATTTATCAAGCTGGCCAATGCTGATATGAAAGATATCGCTATTACCATCTACAATGCGTTGGAAGGTGACATATTGCCTCCATACAATGATATAAATGAGCCAAATAATGAACGCAAAGGGTTAGTTGCTCCACTTGTAAATAACCCTGAAGCAAGAAAATATTTACTTATTCTCAATGCTGGTTTTGTAACTATTTTGCAGCCTGGAGAAGACACATTGATTTCGAAGGGATTTTCATTGGAGGAGGCTAACGAAACCACAAAGGCTTTTGAGGAGTATGTCAATGAGCACAAAGACGAGATAGAGGCACTTCGCATTATCTATAATAATAACGGCGAGCCTCTCACATACGCTATGCTCAAAGACTTGGAGAATAAGTTGAAGTTTGAGAATAATAAATTCAATCCACATCTTTTGTGGAATACTTATGCTCTCATCAAACCTGATGCTGTGGTTAAATTCTCAAATCAGGAAGAGAAAGATGCTATCACCAACATTATTCAGTTGGTACGATTTGCGTATCATCAAATAACAACGTTAAACAGTCTGCACTCATCAGCCAACCAGTATTTCAACCTTTGGTGTGGTCAGATGCAACGTAGTATTACCGATGCTCAGGCAGCTCTTATTAAGCAAATAGTTTCATATATTGCGTCAAACGGATCGTGTACTATTAAAGACATCCAAGAGTGGGATAAACCTTATGCAGCACAACTTATTTACTCGTTCGGTAATCTGGATAAAGCAAACGAGTCAATTCAATCATTATCACAGTTCTTGATTTATAGAAAAACAGCATAACAAATATGGCACAAGCAACAGCTAATACACAAAGCCTTACCAAGAAGGTATGGAATCTGGCAACTACATTAGCCGGGCAAGGTATCGGTTTTACTGATTACATCACACAATTGACCTATCTTCTGTTCTTGAAGATGGATGATGAGAATGTTCAGACCTTTGGTGAGGACTCCGCAATTCCAGAAGGATACCGCTGGGGAGACCTTATCGACCTTGATGGCCTCGATTTGGTCAAGCAGTACGAGGAGACCCTTGAAGAGTTGAGCGGTCAGGACAACCTTATTGGTACCATCTACACCAAAGCCCAAAATAAGATTGATAAGCCTGTTTACCTCAAGAAGGTAATAACACTTATCAACGAAGAGTCATGGCTCGTGATGGATGGCGATGTTAAGGGGGCCATTTATGAGAGCATCTTGGAAAAGAACGGTCAGGATAAAAAGAGCGGTGCAGGTCAATATTTTACCCCTCGTTCACTTATCCAAGCTATGGTTGACGTTGCTTGCCCTCAAATTGGCGAAACTGTTTGCGACCCTGCTTGTGGAACTGGCGGATTTTTGCTTGCAGCTTACGACTATATGAAGCATCAGTCGTCAGATAAGGCAAAACAAGACTTTTTGCGTAACAATGCTCTTCATGGTTATGACAACACAGCTCTTGTCGTAACCTTGGCTTCAATGAACCTCTACTTACACGGCATTGGTACTGATAGAAGCCCTATTATATGTCAAGACTCATTAGAAAAGGCTCCTTCAACTTTGGTTGATGTGATTCTTGCAAACCCTCCATTTGGTACTCGTCCTGCAGGCTCTGTTGAGATTGACCGCCAGGACTTCTATGTGGAGACAAAGAACAACCAGCTCAACTTCTTGCAGCACATGATGGTAATGCTGAAAATTGGAGGTCGTGCAGCCGTCGTTTTACCTGATAATGTATTGTTTGAGGGTGGTGCTGGCGAGACTATTCGTAAAGAGTTATTGCAGAACTTTAATCTTCATACCATCCTCCGTCTGCCTACCGGCATATTCTATGCTCAGGGTGTTAAAGCGAATGTTTTATTTTTCACCAAAGGAACTCCCACAAAAGATATTTGGTTCTTTGATTACCGTACTGGCGTGAAGCATACATTGGCCACTAATCCTATGCTTCGCCATCACCTTGATGAGTTTGTGGCGTGTTATAAAGCCAATAACATTAACGCCCGCACGGAAACATATAACGCTGAAAGCAATCCAAATGGCAGATGGCGTAAGTACGATGTCGATGATGTTATGAAACGTGACAAAACTAGTCTTGATATCTCGTGGATTAAACTCAATAACGATGATAACGATATGTCGTTGGCTGAACTTATGACAAACATTCAAGAAAAGAGCGATAACATTAGTAAGGCTGTTGCAGAATTACAAAAACTTTTAGCGAACATTAATGAGAATTAGTATGAGCAACAATAATATTATAATATTAGAGAAGCAATTTGGAGAAGTTGTTGATATTATTCTCCAACATAAAAGTAATGCAAGTAGAACTATAAATAGAGAATTATTACTGAGCGCATGGAATGTTGGTAAATATGTTTCTACGAAGCTAAAAAGTGAAGAATGGGGGAATAAAGTCGTATCCCAATTATCCGAATATATTCGTTCTCAATACCCTGATATTAAGGGGTATAGCAAGAGAAGCATTTATAATATGATAATGTTTTATGAAGAATATTCATCAGAAACATTTAATGCAACAGTAGAAAAATACTTGAATTCTGATTTTGTGCAGTCAGTGCCTGCACAAATTGAAGTACAATCAAAAACATCAGCATCAAACTATAAACAAAATGTAATTGTGCAGTCAGTGCCTGCACAAATTATCCAGATACCATCAGAACAAATTCCCAAGATTTTAGAATTAACAACATTAACTAACCATATAGAAATCCTATGTCGATGCAAGAATAATGAAGAACGACTATTTTATATACTCTACGCAAATAAGGAACATTTAGCAAGTAGAGAACTTCAACGTTGTATAACCAATCAAACTTATAGTGCATTGTTGAGTAGCAAAAACAATATGTCAAAAGGCTTACTTGAAGCATATCCCAATGCTCCGATAATGTTCAAAGATACTCTATTTGTTGATTTTCTTAATTTACCCCAAAAACATAATGAATCTAAATTAAAGAATAGCCTAATAGAAAACATGAAACAATTTATTCTTGAACTAGGTAAAGACTTTATCTTTATGGATCAAGAATATAAACTCAACGTTGGAGCTTCTACATACAAGGCTGACTTATTATTCTATCATCGCGGTCTACAAGCATTAGTTGCCGTAGAATTAAAAAAGACAAAATTTCACCCTAGAGACCTTGGACAACTTGAATTTTATTTAGAAGCTCTTGACAGAGATATTAAACGTTCTAATGAAAATCCATCCATTGGTATTATTCTTTGCCCAGAAGCGGATAAAGTAGTTGTTGAATATGCTATGAGTAGAAGCATGAGTCCTACTATGATAGCAGAATACAAGCGTATTTTAATTCCGCAAGAATGTATGCAAAAACAATTAAACGAATTTTGCAATTTATTCTTAAATAAGAAGTAATCTATATGGATACAAAGAAACTAAGACAAAAGATATTAGACCTTGCCATAAGAGGAAAACTAGTTCCACAAGACCCTAACGATGAACCAGCATCTGTATTGCTCGAACGTATTCGTGCAGAAAAAGAACAACTCATAAAAGAGGGTAAAATTAAACGTAGCAAAAGATCTGCCTCTACCGATAAGTCACATTATGAGAATGTGCCCTTTGAAATACCAGAAAGTTGGTGTTGGACAACGCTAGAAAATATTTGTTCCAAGATAGGTTCAGGAAGTACGCCTAAGGGTGGAATTTATTCCACAGAAGGTATTCTCTTTTTTCGTTCTCAGAATGTTTATAACAACGGAGTTGTTCTTGAAGATATAAAATACATTTCAGAGGAAGTACATCAGTCTATGATTGGAACTGAAGTTCTTCCTAATGACTTGTTGTTGAATATAACCGGGGGGTCATTAGGACGTTGTGCCATCGTTCCATATAATATAGATAGAGGCAATGTAAGTCAACATGTTTGTATTTTACGTCCAATTATAATTAAACCGGAATATCTACACACATTTATCCTCTCATCGTTCTTTACTAAAACAATGAAAATAACTGGTAGTGGTAGAGAAG
>ERZ808032.138-NODE-138-length-11348-cov-4.274953_pt1 | contig 11348 bp, 11 predicted proteins | sample MGYA00380187_ERZ808032 | MGnify/ENA primary metagenome ERZ808032 (study PRJEB31490, sample SAMN06133378) | cow dung metagenome | isolation source: M10 | host: cow | place: China: Chengdu | collected 2015-05 ...
CCTGAGATGGAGGCATTCATTGCAGGTTGCTTGAAGCAATAACAACTCTCCGCATAAGGCGGAGTAAATGATAGATGAAACACAACTATAGTTTTATGTCCACTATCAGGAAGTATGCCGAAAGCGGCAAACTCCTGATAGTGGCTACAATTTTAGCCCTTATCGTGGCTAACCTGCCTTGGACAAGCGAATGGTATCGCAGTTTCTGGCAGGAACCATTGCAATTTGTCGTTGCAGGCTTTGATTTGTTTGCCCACAATGGCAAGAGTCTGACCATCGGAGGATTCATCAACGATTTCTTCATGGCAATCTTCTTCCTTTCCGTTGGTTTGGAATTGAAGAGGGAAATTTTCTGCGGTGGCGAATTGTCATCCTTCCGTAAAGCCTTGCTCCCTATCCTTGCTGCCATAGGAGGTATGATAGTGCCAACTGTAGTGTTTGGTATTGCGTGTTACCTCACTGGTGATACCGCATATTTGGAAATTATGGAGCGTGGTATGCCCATACCTATGGCTACGGATATTGCTTTCTCTTTGGGCGTGTTGGCTATGTTCTCCAAACGCGTGCCTACGGGATTGAAGGTTTTTCTTGCAACACTGGCAGTGGCGGACGACCTCGGAGGTATCCTTGTTATAGCCGTTAACTATACCGAACACATCTATTTGCCATACCTTGGCGGAGTGCTAGCTTGTGTGCTGGCATGTATGTACCTGTCCTATCGCCAGGTGCATAGTAAGATGGGCTATTTTGCCATTGGCTTGTTCATGTGGTGGTTTATGTTCCAAAGTGGTATCCATTCCACCATAGCAGGTGTTGTGTTGGCTTTCTGTATTCCTGCAAAATTGAGTCACGGTACAAAGTATTATATAGAGAAGATCCGTGAGCAGATAGACAAGTTCCCCCAGTACGAGGTTACCGCCCACGACAAGCGCACTCCGCACATGCTCACCCAGACAGACATTCAGGACCTTCGTGCCATCGAGTCTGCCTCCGACCACCTCATCTCCACCCTGCAGGACACAGAGGACGTACTTCGCAACCCCATCAGCATACTCATAATCCCCATCTTTGCCTTTGCCAATGCCGGTGTCTGCTTCGAGGGAATGAGTGCAGACAACCTCACCCAGGGTGTGGGGCTTGGCGTCTTCCTGGGCTTGGTTATAGGCAAGTTCTCTGGTGTCATGCTTGCATGCTGGCTCAGTATCAAGGCAAGGATAGTACAATTGCCCGACGGTGCCACCTGGCCCTCGTTGGCAGGCATTGCCATGCTTTGCGGTATTGGCTTTACCGTAAGTATGTTCATGGCAGAACTCTCCTATCCTATGGATCTTGAAGGACAAAGTCCGGAGATTATGCGCGTGTTCCTGAATGATGCAAAACTGGGCATCCTGTGCGGTACTGTTACCAGTGCTCTTTTAGGCTTGTTGATATTGCACAAGACCTTGCCCAAGACCTGACTGGCGGACAAGGTATAGCCTGCCTGTCCCCCTCCCTCTCCATTCCGTGGAGGCAAAAGACCATGTTGCAAAACAAATTATTGCTGTCCGGTAAAACTTTTAATATTATAAAATCCCTGCCCGAAGCCTGGTAAAATCAGGCTTCGGGCATACAATTTCCAAAAGTAAGCCCCATTAATCAAAAAGAGTTGGCTCAGGTGGTGCCTTAAGTGCTTCTTTGGCCTGTATGTTTGACCATGTCTTGTCTGGATTCTCCATAAATGCTATGAAGTCGATATAATACATAAGTGTCAGACGCGCCATGGCGACCACTTGAGAAAAGGCACACTTCCTCTTGATGCTTCTTGAGATGACCGTGATTAGCAAATTGGCTATTAATACCACCCATGTCTGTATTTGTATGGCATTAACGCTGTCTCCATAGAAGAAATGCAGGGGAAAATTCTGTTTGAGCTGCTTGTAAAGCGACTCTATAGCCCAACGAAGACGGTATATCTCAGAAACCTCTTCTACAGAAAAGTCAAAATTGTTGGTCAGCAGCACAACTGGTTTCTTGTTTTCGCTAAAGAGTTCAACTCTTCTGGCCTCATGGGTTAAATCCCCTCTGGTGAATCTCAGTTTTTGATCAATGTGCGTTACCAAACCCTCTGGATTGACATAGGTAATAGAATCAAGCACCTCATACTTGAGGTTTTTCTTCATTTTGGTCACATAGCATACACCTTCGTCTGTAAGCCTTTGAAACTGTGCTATGTCAATATAGGCTCTGTCTATTGCTAGGGTGGAATCTTTTGGCAGATGCACCTCCTTAAGCAGATAATGGTCGTGTTTTGCGGCGGATGTAAGCTGTACTACCATTGGCACTCCCACATGATATTTCATCAAGGTATGCACCTTCAGGCCGCCTTTCTTCTTTCCGGATTTAGGATGCCGTCCAACACCTTTGAGTATGTTGTCAAATAGTGTAATGGTTGTAGAATCCATCATATAGAGCAGTTTCTCCCAATCCTTAGGCTCGTGTGTCTGCCCCTTATAGCCCTTGGGAGGGCGGCTGTCCGCTAAAAACTTGGCATACTTTTCCAAGAGATATGCATAGACACTGGCAAAGAACTCCTCTGGACGGCGTATATTGGCCTCGGCAAGGGTACTCCGCCTTACCAAATAGTCCATGCCAAGGTGTCCGAGTTTGTGTGCTTCCGCCTTCATGCCTATCTCTAATTCGCGCAGAGAATCAAAATGTTTGAGTACACCGAACAACATCACCAAAAGGTGCTGGTAGCCGTCAAAACGCTTCACATAAGACTCGCTGCCTTTAGTAGATCTGCTAATTTGAAGAATTTTCTCCTTATCAAGCAACTTTAATACCTGACTATAGACCGGCTGTCCGGTAAAATAACTATCTTTGCCCATGGTTACAATTATGTTTGTGCAAAGACAAAGGTAACCAAAAGGGCTGATACCTCGTGAGAAGTGTCAGCCCTTAATTTAAATATCGTAAAAAAGTTTTACCGGACAGCAATAATAATGTATAGAAGCCGTACCATATTAAACCTCGTCCAGGAACGGCCTGACAATTTCCTCGGTCCTTTCCCAAAGTTCCTGCATCTTGGGATGCTCGGTGTACTTCTTGCCCAGGTTGACGATACGGCGCGTGCGGTTGAAAGTGCCCGTCTGCCCCTCCACATCCTCAGACAGGAGCAGGTTGATGGCCGTGTCGGCACCCTGCAGGGGAGTGCGTATGATGGGGCGGAAGATGAGGTCGGTGATGGGGTCGAAGAACATCTGCATGCGTATGATGCCCGTGTCCACGATGCCAGGGTCTACGGCATTCACCGTGATGCCCAGTTTCTTGATGCGCTTGGCCAGTTCGAAGGTGAACAACGTGATGGCCAGTTTGCTGTTGCTATAGGGCCAGATGCGCAGGAAAAGGCCCTTGCACCCCTTCTCGAACATATCGGGAAAATTGAGCCGTCCCATGGGATGTACGCACGAACCCATATTGACGATACGCGCCCCCTCGGGCATCAGGGGCAGAAGCAGGCGTGTGAGCAGGTAAGGGCCCACATAGTTCACGCTGATGGTGCGCTCCAGGCCGTCCACGGTGAAGTGCTGGCCCGTCTCCAGTGTGCCGGCATTGTTCATTAGGCGGTCAACGCGCCCAAAGCGCTCCTTGATGGTAAGGGCAAAGTTGCGCACGGTTTGCAGGTTGGCGAGGTCGATGCCGATAACCTCAATATTGGGGTTGCCGGTCTCGCGTTTCAGTTTCTCGCACTTCTCTTGCGCCTTGGCAGGGCAATAGCATGCCATGACGGTATGGTAGCCGGCCTTGGCCATGGCACGGGTTTCCTCCATGCCCATATCTCCGTCGGCACCGGTAATGATGGCTATTTTCATAATTATTAGGCCCCCCTCCCCAACCCTCACACAAGGGATTAGACCCTCCCCCTTGCCCCTCCACAAGGGAGGGGAGTATGATGTACTGGGGGATGTGGTCACGAGTTGGTTGATACTACTCCCTCCCCTTGTGGGAGGGCTGGGGTGGGGTCTGCTGTTTGTTAGTTTTGTCTATCTATTTTGCTCTCTCTCTATTCTCTCTATCTCCTTCTGCAAGGATATGGGCAAGGGTTCCTCCAGATGCTTGTGGCAAGCCATGTCGAGGGTGTACATGCGACCGATGCAATAGTTGCTGTGTCCGCATCCGCAACGGTGCTTGGGGTCCTCCTTCAGACGGTTTACGAAGTCTGGTTCGTTGAGCAGACTTCGTGCCATCTGCACCGCCTCGAAACCATGCGAGAGAACCTCGTTGATCTTGTCGCCAGCCACCAGGCCGCCAACGTAGATGAACTTCATCTTTGGCAAAGCCTCGCGGAACTTCAAGGCATCCTCCAGAAAGTAGGCCTCCTCGTAGGGCACGGTGGGGACCATCATCTTGCCGCATGCACGCACGCCCATCTTCAGCCACCACTTGTCCATGTAGTGCGTCATCGTCTTTATGGGCATCTCGCCACGCATCACATACATGGGTGTGGCGCTTACCAGGCCGCCGCTCAGCACTATGGCATGCACGCCAAGGTCCTGCAGGCGCTTGGCTATCTGTATGCTTTCGTCTATGGTGGTGCCCGGATGCTTCAGGCCATCGCGCATGTTCATCTTCACGATAACCGCCATATCGTCCTTGGCTGCCTTCATCACCTCCTGGATGCACTGTGTCATGAAGCGCATACGGTTCTCCAGCGAACCGCCGTATTCGTCCTTGCGGTGGTTGAAGTAGGGGTTGAGGAACTGGTCGATGAGATAACCATGTCCGCAATGTATTTCCACGCTATCGAAACCAGCCTCGCGAGCAAGGTTTACGGCATTGCCGAACTTCTGTGCCAGTTCGGGCAGTTCCTCGCGGCGGAGGCCACGCACCAGGGTGGGGGAGTAGAGGTTGAACCCCGTGCATGCACCCACGGGGATGCATCCGCAGATGTCCTTGTGGCTCATGTTGCCACAATGCCCCAACTGTATGCCGGCGGCAGCACCAGCCTCGTGTATGGCATCGGTAAGATGGCGAAGGCCGGGCACTATCTCGGGGCGCATGACCAGCTGGCGGTCGAAACTGAGTCCGCTCTCCGTTACGGCGGCGTATGCTATGGTTGTCATGCCCACACCACCACGCGCCACGCTGGTGTGATAGTCAAAGAGTTGCTGGCTGGGTTCGTGCCCAGGGCACATGCTCTCGAAGGCCGCACTACGGATGGTGCGGTTCCTGAGGGTGAGAGGACCTATCTGTGCTTGCTCGAAGATTTTGTTTTGCATAATTGGGGGTATTTTATAGGAAGCTATAGGATGCCATAGGAAGCCATAGGATGTCCTAGGCATAGTTTTCCGTTTTCCGTTTTCACCTTTCAGTTTAATAAACAAATGGAATCACGCGCTTGCGATTGCCAACCTGCTCGTTGCCAAATTCGGCACGGTATTTCTTGTTGATTGAGTGGGCACGGGGCACCAGGTTGGCGGCAGTCCACCACACAAAAAGCCATGCGGCAGGGTTGTTCAGGATAATGGCAAAGCCTGTCCACTCGAGGAGTTCGCCAAAGTAGTTGGCACTGGTCACGTAGTCGAACATGCCACCCTTGGGCAGATAGTGGTTGGTGTCGCCCGGTTTGCGCAGGTTGCGTATGGTGTGGTCGGCCTTCATGTGGGTGTACATGCCCAGGAAGAAGAGCACCAAGCCAAGCCAGAAGTACCAGTGCTGGGCATACTGGCCAATGCAGGTGTATGTGTCTTTGGGGAAGAGCACGAGGCTGGTACAGAGAAGGCTGCTGTTCATCGTGTTGAACATGGCACCCATGGCAATGATGGCCAAAGGCATGCGGCTTTTGCCCTTCAGCAAGGAGGGGAAGATGAAACTGCGGTAGACATAGTGCAGGGCATACAGGCTCATGAAGAGAATGACCAGATTGCCTGGAAACAGAGCCGCCAGGGTGTATGCTATGGGTACCAAGGCAGGTGCCTCCATCAGCACCCAGCCAATCTTGTTGTCTATGCTGTATCCCCACTTCTTGCTACGGAACTTGCCGTAGCCAGCATCCACAAAGTATAGCGCCACGAACACGAACAGGCCTATGGCGGCCATTATCCAAAGGATAAGATGATATGTGTTTATATCCATTTTGCGTTTAAATTATATGTCAAAGTATTGCAAAGGTAAGTCTTTTTACCCATAACCACGTTCTTTTGCAGGAAAAAACGAGATTTGATTCGTAAAATGTAATGATAAACGGAAGAACTGAACAGGCACGTATCCTCATTTGTAATGAAATTGCGTGTTAGTGCAAGTTGCCACCTTGTGCATGAAGGATTTTAGATGTATATTTGCAATTGAAAAGAAAAATGGGGTGCGCCAGGTGCCTCGCATCGACTATAATTAATAATGAATAGATTTCGTATCATATCCCGTCTGTTGGGTGCCCTGTGCATGAGCATGATGATAGTATCGTGCACTCAGGACAATGTGCATATGCCAGAGGATGGTGCGGACATGGAGAAGTGGGAAACCTACACCCAGGACTTCACCGGCAGGCTCTCTACCACGGTGCCTCTCGTTCAGGAGCATCTTCAGGGCCCTGTGCTGAAGGACATGAGCATAAGGCTGAAGAATTTTCACATAGAGTACTCCGCCCATATAGTCATCTGCACCGAGGCCTTTGACGTTGACGATCCTTTTGTTTCCGACCTTTTGGGCAAGGCCATCAGTATCGGAGCCATGGAAATACCGCAGGTGGAATATGCCGCCTATCCCTCGGGAGGAGGACATCTTAAGCACGAAGGCTTCGACATCCAGGCTGGCGAGTACCGCACCCGTGGCTCTCTCTTTGGAGAAATCACCAAGGACGGCGCCCTGACCCTGACCCTGACCTACCGTCCCGGCACAATGCCGTTTGACATAGTGAGCGAGTTCAAGTAAAACATGCGTCAGTTAACCAAGGAAATTGCGTCCCGTTGCGAAGGGCATCGCTTTGTGAAGCGAGTGCGAATGCAACACGAAGCGAGTGGCAACGCAACACGAGGCATACTGGCTGGCATAAAATAGCAACAATAAAAATAATAACACAATAATTATGAAGAAACTTTTCCTATCATGCGTTGCTCTGTTGGGCATCGTGCTGTTCTCGGCATGCGAGTCAAAGGATAGCGTATCTGCCAAAGCAGAAGGTACATACATGACACACCGCACTACCAATATGGTGAATCTGCCACCCTACATCCCCTTTACACCAGTAGAGGACAATGTAAGTGTGAAGATTAAGGCCGTAAACGAACTTTTTGTAAATCTGACCATCCCAACAATGACCTATGTGTTTAACGGTCAGGAGATGATTATTCCCGACTTCACTATCAGCAATATCCCTGTACTGGATGCTGGCGAGGAGGGTGTAGTTATTTCAAGCCATTCTTTTACCGAGGATGTGAATGGAAAAGATGTTATAGGAACCATTATAGCCGAAATAGATGAAGATGGCGAACTTGACATGGAAGTATTGTTCAAGTACGGCAACATGCCCTTCGGCTTGAAGCAGGAGTACGAATCTCTTCGCGATTAAATGACCATCCAGAGAAACATACATCGTAATACCCTTGCACTCTGTCTGGCATCCATCATGCTGGCAGGGTGCAATGGCATGTTTGACGGTATCTACGATGAGCCAGTGCGCGATGAGGCTCTGCAAATGGGATTCAACCCCACGGCCCAGGAGGGCAGGTACACCCTCATCCTGGATGCCCGCAAATATGACGAGTGGATATACCTGGACCTGCACCGCCTTGCGATAGAAAGGCACCCCATACCAGCCACTCTGACGGGAGAGTGGGACGGCAAGAGCGTGTGGGCAAGGTATAATGTGCAGGGCTCGCGCTACACCCTGCTGGAAGAACGGCAGGTGGACACCCAGGCAGAACCCGAGCAATGGGACTTGGCTCTGCATCATTTCGACGTGCGTACCAACGGGGGCAGTGTCCTCCAAACGGGATACACATCCGTGGATGCCTTGCCCCAGAGCGCGGCCAACTTTGCCTCCGAGGAGTTCCGCCCCGACGAATGGACACGTCACCAGTGCATTGTGGACTTCTCGGGCATGTTCGACTACAACATCTGGTACCAGGCATCGCCCGTCAATCTGGTGCTCTCGGATTGGGTGCGGATGGACTTCTCCACACCTCCGCCCAAGTACGAGGCTTCGCGCCGTGTCTATCTTCTGCGCATGCAGGACGGCACCGTGGCGGCTCTGCACATGAAGAGCTACATGAGCGAGGCGGGTACCAAGGGCATATTGACCATAGACGTGAAATATCCCTATTGAGAATCCTTGGCATAAGGCCACATAACGAGAAAGCAGATGAAACGCTTCCTACACACCTTTTCCATCCTTTCCATCCTTTGGGCACTTCCCTCGGGCACTTGCCTGGCAGAAGGCTCAGAGGCGGATTCCGTGTACACGAACCATAGTATGGATGAACTGGTCATCACCGCCACCAGGACGCGCAAACTGCTGAAGGACTCTCCCATACTTACGCGTGTGGTAAACCGCAAGGACATAGAACTGGCAGATGCCACCGACCTGCGCGACCTGCTCCAGCAGGAACTTCCCGGTGTGGAGTTTACCTACTCCATGAACCAGAAACTGAACATGAACGTGGGTGGCTTTGCTGGGCAGAGTGTGCTCATACTGGTGGATGGCGAGCGTCTGGCAGGCGAGACGATGGAGAATGTCGACTTCTCGCGCATAGACATGAACAATGTGGAGCGCATAGAGATAGTACGTGGAGCACAATCTGCCCTCTATGGCGCAGGTGCCGTGGGTGGTGTGATAAACATCATCACACGTGGCGCTCAGGAACCGTGGTCGCTCAACCTCAACGCCCGTATTGCCGACCATCGCGAGCAGCGGTATGGAGGTGTCCTGGGCTTGAAGCAGGGCAGGGTGGGGAATATGCTGGATGTGCAGTACACCTCGGTGGACAACTATACCGTGTGCATGGATTATGCCGATGAGTGCGAGTTCCGCCGGGTATACGGAGGACGTACGTGGAACGTGAAGGACAAACTGACCTACCGTCCCAACGATGTACTGAAACTGACAGCTCGTGCAGGGTATTACTTCAAGGAACTTACCACTGACGTGGATGTGTATGAGCGTTTTCGCGACTTCACAGGTGGTCTCCGTGCAGAGTGGGACATCACTAAGAAGGACCGTCTGGAAATGTCTGCCTCCTATGACCAGTATGACAAGTCCGACCTTCTGCGCCTTTGGGAGCGTGACATAATGGATTACCGCAACCTGCAGATGTCCCTCCGCATGATGTACAACCGTACCCTGCGTCATAAGGACATCCTCACCGTTGGGGGCGACTACATGCGCGACTATCTGCACACCTACCAGTTCTCCGACGGCAAGGAGCGTGTGCAATACACGGGCGACCTCTATGTCCAGTATGATTGCTTTCTGGGCAAGCGATGGGAACTGATTGGCGCAGGACGATGGGATTACTTCTCGGATGCCGAGGGGGCTTCGCAACTGACAGGAAAACTGGCGGCCCGATATACCTGCGATTCCTTTGTCCTCAGGGCAGGATATGCCGGTGGTTTTCGCGCTCCCACGCTGAAGGAGAAGTATTCCTACTTCAATATGGTGGGCGACATCTACGTGAAGGGCAACGAGGCTCTGGAGTCGGAACGCTCGCACAACTTCAACCTCTCTGCTGAGTACACGTTGCAGAACTACAACTTCTCTGCCTCGGCATCTTACAACACCATCACCAACCGCATCACCTCCTCCGCTCCCCAACAGGGCAGCATGGGCGATCATTATGTCCAGTATATCAACCTTCCCAGGGCACGTGTGCTTGGTGTAGAACTCCTTGCTACGGGACAATGGTCCTTGGCTGGAGGGCATAGAGTGAAGTCCCGTGCCAACTATGTCTTCACACGCGAATGGCTCAGCCAGGGGGGCATGACGCCGTATTGCCCGGCACGTCCCCATTCGTTCAACCTGCGCCTGGATTGGGACAAGCAGTGGACCTCCTTCTATGGCACCACCTTGTCCGTTAGCGGCAGGGTACTCTCTGCCGTGGATTACGAGACGGTGCAGATGGATTATCCCTACACCCCACGCCATGTCCACAACCCTGCCTACACCATCTGGAAACTCCAGTTGCAGAACCGCCTGGGCAAGGGCATCCGCCTGAACGTGGCCGTGGACAATGTCTTCAACTATGCCCCCGAGGTGTATTATTTCAACTCCCCCGTCACCCTGGGCATCAACCTCATGGCAGGCATCAGCGTGGATGTGGACAGGCTTTGTGAAGGTAAAAGATGATGGGCAAGATAGAGACAGAAAAGCAGACGGTAGAGGCCATGATACGCCTCTATTGCAAGGAGAAGAGGCATGGGGAAACGGAAAACGATAAACGGAAGGCGGAAAACTATGAGAAGGACATGAATTGTCCGAGTAATCTGAATAATCTGAATAATCCGAGTTCTCAGAGTAATCCGACTACTCCGATTTCAGCCAATCGCTTATCCTCTCACCTCTCACCTCTCACCGTTACTCCTCTCTGCCCCCAGTGCCAGACACTATTGGATTATGCCCTTCAGCGCCTGGAGCGTTGTCGCTTTGGCGAGGACAAGCCCAGTTGCACCCGATGCCCTGTGCATTGCTACAAGCCAGCCATGCGCGAGCAGATAAGGCAGGTGATGCGCTATTCTGGCCCTCGCATGCTCCTGCACAACCCCATCATGGCCATAAGGCACATGTGGGATTTCCTGATGGCGAAGTTCCTGTAAAGGAAGGTAAAAGGGTGAAACTCTATTCGAGGTCATAAAACTCCTATGAAGTCCGATATAACTATGCTCTCAAAGTAAATCTCCTGTTCTCTAATAACCATCAACTAATCTCGTCATCTTATGAATTTCAGTGGATTGCTCGTAGGCCTTGCAACATTCCTGATTATAGGTCTTTTTCACCCCATCGTCATCAAGTCGGAGTACCACTTTGGTGTACGTTGCTGGTGGGTGTTTCTGCTTGTAGGCATAGCCTTTGCCATTGCCTCGTGCATGGTTCAGGATATTGTCATCTCCACCATTCTTGGCGTTACCGCCTTCTCCTGCTTCTGGAGCATCCTCGAACTCTTCGAACAACGCGAACGTGTCCGCAAGGGCTGGTTCCCACGGAAGGAGAAGAAGTGAGGTGTTTACGTCTTTAACCTTGCCGTCTTGAGGTTAAGATGCATATTTCTTACTGAAGTTCGGCTTCAAGTTCCTGATATAGCGCAACAGGTCCCAGATGCCATATTTTTGTGCTCTCCACTTTAAGCCTTTTGTAAAGGTTGGAACTATATATCACTTTT
>ERZ808032.139-NODE-139-length-11315-cov-3.719345_pt1 | contig 11315 bp, 5 predicted proteins | sample MGYA00380187_ERZ808032 | MGnify/ENA primary metagenome ERZ808032 (study PRJEB31490, sample SAMN06133378) | cow dung metagenome | isolation source: M10 | host: cow | place: China: Chengdu | collected 2015-05 ...
AACACATTGTCCTCTATACGGACAGCAGCCTTCTTGCCCCCGTGGAAGAGTTTCTTCTGTCCGTCAAGGTTAGGTATCTCGGGATAGATGGAGATAACGGCATTGGTGAACTGGAACTGGCTGGTCAAAGCATTGATAAAACGGTTGTTACGTATAGTGACATCGTGGCATGCACCTGTTTCAAACCATCCGTTGCAATCTCCGCAAAGCAGAATGGCGCAACCCGAGGTGTGGTCAAAGAGGTTGTTCTCCACTACCACCTTCTTGGGAGTACTGAACAAAGTGCCACGGGCTCTGTTGTTGCGGATAGTATTATTGGCAAAGTAGACCTCAGGGGTCCATGTAAGGTTCTCTATGCCATAACCCGCCTTCTCGGAAATTTCCCCAGGCACGGGTTTCTTGAAACGGATGCGGAATGTCTTGGCACCGTCCATACCTGTACCCTGCTCTTTTACCACGGCATCAAGAGGTATAATCTCAACTACCTCATTCTCACCGTCAAGGATTTCCATAGTGGCAGAGCGAACAAACTGGACCTTGTCGCCCTTATAACCCCAGTCAAAGCCATAAGCCTGAGAGTGCATGTAACGACCCTCCAAGGTGTAGTCATCAACACGCTTAACAACCTTCAGATAAGTGCCATGTACATTGATAGCATCATCCATCATACCCTCATAAAGTGCATTAACAGAAGTTATCTTGCCCTTACAACCAGAGAAGTGGGTAGCATCGGCCTGAGTGGTGAAGCAACGTGCGTCATCGTCACCTTTCAAACATACGGAGAAAGCATCAAGGTCGATATTTTCGCTCATCTGTGCAAGCAAGCCCATACCCTCGGCATAGTGCATCTTGATGTTGTGCAACTTGGTGTCCTTGCAATGAGTCACGAACAAACCGGGAGAAGGACGCTCCCAACTTCTCAATGCCAATACCGTACCAGGCTTCAGGCGCGCATCCTTCCAACCCGGAGCATTGAGCATGCCCTCCCCTACTTCCTTCACTTTGGCTATAGGACAGTACAAGTCGGCAGTATTATAAACGATGTGACGGGTGCCGCCCTCAAATGCAATGGCATACTGGTGACGGAAAGTCCAACCGTCGCCATAAGTAATGAAATCGCCACCGTCGGAGATACGATACTTTACCCAAGGAGCAGGCCTAAAGGTAATACCATTCTGCGCATCACTCTCCACGATAGTTATCTGTGAAATCTGAGGATTGGCAAAGTCTATACTGAAATCCTTCAGGGTGCAATCCGTAGAACGTACCAGCGACATGGGCATCATGCGGCCATGGAACACAAGTTCCGCCCCCTGACCATCCAGGACGAAGTCGTGCAAGTCCTCCAAGGGCACGCCTACAGGGCGTGGCTGGGGCTGGTCGTGATTGGATACATAATAGTTGCGAGTGGCAGCATCCTGAGGGTGAAAGTCGTAGCGGCCTTTTTCAAGAACAAGAATGGCCTTGTCTCCTTTCTTCATTTCAGTGCGTATAGTTGCAATGACTTTCTGCATCTGGGCAGACATAGACTTTCCCGTATTGGGTACAAGACCCAAATCGGCAGCCTTATAGACTCTATTTTCTGCCAACACTGGCAAGGCAGAGCATACAAGCGCTACTAAAAACAAATGGATGGTTTTCTTCATATAGGATATAGAGTTTTGGGGTTAGCAGTTAGAGTTTTTTGGGGGTGTTTAGTATGTATCCCTACTGTTGGGTGTTCCGTTTTCAGTTTCGTTTTCCGTTGCTTTGTCCCCCTGAGACAGGTGGGACGAGGAGCGAAGCGACGGAGGGGGGGGGTGGATAGGATAGTTTTAAGTATTAAGTTTTAATCCACCCTCTCCCCACTGCGTGGGTTGTCCGCACGTCGCAATGGGGATTGCGACCCTCATAGGGCACAGAATGACATCAAGTCATTCTTCTAAAGACCCTCTTCGCCCGCCTGTCTCAGGGGGAGAAAGAGGGAAAGGACCTTTCCGTTTTCAGCTTTCACCTTTCCTTTTTCATCGTCCGTACGCCTTAATGACAAGTTCCCCGAACAGGCCATTTGCCCAAGCAAACCAAGAGCGTGTGAACTTCGTTGGATTAGAAGGATTGAAACTTTCGTGCATGTAGCCAGTCCCTCCATCAGTTTGCATAAGCATACGCACACATTCCTGTTGCTCCTGACGGTCATTGCTAGTAAGGCCCTTCATGATAATGCTCATAGGCCACACCATGCCTAAGCCCGTATGAGGCGAACCTATTGCACCCACCTTGGCGCCATTAAGCGAACCAGTGAAGAAATATGGATTATCCTCGCTCCATATCATACGGCGCGTGTTCTGATACACAGAATCGTCAGCAGAAACAAGCTCGGGACATAAATAAGGCAAAGCAAGCAGAGATGGAGCATTGGCATCGTCCATAAGAAGATGGGAACCGAATGCATCCACCTCAAAGGCATATACCTTGCCATACTTTGGATGCTCCACTGTAGCGTGCTTCTCCAAGCCTTGGCGGACGTCTTCTGCAATAGCAAGGCACTCGGTGGCACGGGCCTCGTCACTATTTACCTTGCGCAATATCTCTGCTGCCTTGAGCAATACACTCTCGGCAAAGAAGTTGCTGGGAATCAGGTAAGGAAAGATCTGGCTATCATCCGAAGGCCGGAAAGCACTGGCAATCATACCACAATGCTTGGAAGGATGTCCATAGCCATAGTTGCTGTATGTATCGTGCAGGACATGTGTCTTTCTCTGAAACTTGTAACTGGTCTTTGTTCCACCAGCACGCTGTTGTTCGCGAAAAACTCCCAAAATCTTATCCAAGGCTTCTATCCACAGGTCACCGAAGATACTATCATCACCCGTAAGCAGCCAATACTGATAGGCCAAGCGCAAGGGATAGCAGAGCGAATCTATCTCATACTTGCGCTCATGAACGCCCTTCTTCATCAGAGTATAGTCAGTAACCCACTCACTCACTTGAGTCGTATCGTTTAGAAAAGCATTAGCATATGGGTCTAGACAGATAAACTCAAATTGCTGAAGTATGACACCACGAATCAACCTCGCCAACTCTGGATCTTCCTTAATATATTGAATGTATGTCCACACCTGTGCGCCAGAATCTCTCAGCCACATGGCATCTATGTCACCGGTAATGACAAAGGTGCGCTCTCCTTCGGGGAATACTGTGGTATCCAGAGTGTTGGGGAAACAGTTCTGGAACATCTGCCACAACTTGGGCGAGACGGCAAGCAACCGAGAGTGCATTTCCTTAATCTGTTGCTCCACAGCCTTGCTGGTGAAGCAACGCATCTCTACAGACGGACGGTGATAGAATGTATCCGGTGTATGAGCACGCACAGGCATCTCTTCTTGTATATCAGAAGCCATTGCACACGTTGCAAAAGCGCATGCCAACAGAAAAACATTTATTCTCATGTAGATATTACTTAAGTTATCTGTATTATCTCTTCATATCAGCCACCAACACTCCACCACGCATAATCTCTTCATGAGTAATGTAACTGCGCTTTAGTGTTTTTCCATTCAACTTCCACTTTCCTACGACACTGCCCTTGCCTTTTCTGCGTATGGTGAAGACCTTGTCCTCAGAGACAGGGAATGTTGCCTCACGTACCAGAGGTTTTGACAACTGATACACCCCGCCACAGGGCTCTACCTGATACAGGCCCAGAGCAGACATCACATACCATGCCGACATCTGTCCAACATCCTCGTTGCCACAGAGTCCGTCGCTATTCTCGGAATACAGAGTAGCAAGCACCTCATGAGTGCGTTTCTGGGTCTTTTGAGGATTACCAAGATAATTATATATATATAAGGTGTGGTGCGAAGGTTCGTTTCCATGAGCATATTGCCCTATCAGGCCGGATATATCTGGATTGGCGCCAGCATTCAAACGACTATCGGCAAGAAAAAGGCTATCCAATCGCTGCTCTGCTTTTTCGACGCCACCAAGCAGCTCTATCAAGCCTGGCACATCATGAGGAACAAGCCAAAGGTATTGCCACGGTGTTCCCTCCGTATAATCCGAGGTATGGTGAGACGGATTAAAACCTTCCAAAGTACGGAAATTGCCTTCTTTGTCCTTGGCACGGAAACAACCAGCACGTTCATCAAAGAGTTTTCTGTAACCCTGACTCAAGTTATAGTATCTTATGCTATCTTGAACATGTCCCAGCTTACCTGCCACTTGAGCCACACTCCAGGCTGCAAGATAATACTCCAGACTCTTTGAAACACTCTCTCCCTCCTTGCTGTCAAAAGGAATGTACCCATACTTCCACAAGTTTGCCTTGCCACGATCGGGTATCCTGCGATATTGGAAGCGACGAGGTTCGGGCACGCATTCCGGATCGCCCATGCTCTGCTTCATATACTGAAAAGCCTTCTCGTAATCAAATCCTTTCACCCCCTTTAGAACCATATCGGCAAGAACCGGAACACCAGGTTCACCGACCATACAATATGTATCAGTACTATGCAAATGCCATACAGGCAACTCGCCATGCTGCTGGCAGATAGTCATCATTGTCTGCGCCCAATCGGAAAGTTTGTCTTGCATGACAAGTGTTGCCAACGGGTGCAACGCACGGTAAGTATCCCAAAGACTCCATGTGGTATAGTTCTGAAACTCGGGCGAGCGCTGTATCTGACCGTTTGCACCCTGATAGTCACCTGTTACGTCGTTCCATAACTGAGGAGCAAACAGAGCATGATACATGGAAGTGTAGAATATGACACTGTCTCGCTCTGTATCGAATGAAGCCTTGATACGTCCCAGTTCGCTATTCCATCGTTCACGGGCTTCTAACCTTATTTTATCAAAATCCTTTTCGTGCTGCTCAATCTGAAGATTTGCCAAAGCTCCCATTTCGCTTACCGGAGAGATGCCAACCTGCACCTGGATGGCTGTACCAGGCTCTACTTCAAAAAAGGTCTGGCAATATCTGGCATCAATGCTGTCCATATAGAATTCTGTTACCGGACGGTCAAAACGTATCGCATAGAAAACAGTATGGTTAGTCCAGCCCCGACTAGTGCGATAACCCACCAAGGTGAATATGTCGTATGGCCAGATTCGTGTTTCTGTGGCGCGGTCGCCTACCCCGCTTTCCAAATCAAGGACAATATTAGCATAGCGGTTGCCCTTAGGGAAGGTGAAGCGGTGAATTGCAGTACGGTCGGTAGCAGTCATCTCTGCCCTAATGCCCCATTTCTTCAGCAACACACTATAATAGCCGGGTTCAACCACCTCGTGCTCATGGCTGTAACGCGAAGCTATGTCATTAATAAAATCCGCTTTCGAAGGTTTCGTACGGGCAAAACCATATATGGGCATTAGAGTGATGTCGCCCAGATCGCTACAGCCAGTACCGCTCAGATGGGTATGAGAAAATCCTGTTATTGAATCGCCTGACGCATGGTATCCGCTACACCAATCCCAACCATGATATGGCTGGACAGGTCCTACATTGACCATTCCCCAAGGAACATTGGCTCCGACGAAGATATGGCCGTGGCCAGCACTTCCTATACGTGGGTTAACCTTTTCAACATATTGAGGAAACGAGCTGATACAGAAAACTAACAGCAGCAGGATTATTGAGATTTTCTTTTTCATTAATGTATAAAAGATGCTTATGCAGGTTAATTCAGTTATCAAAGATACAAAATATCAGTCTATATTTCTACTTATTAATCAGTTTTTTAATAACTTTGCGCCAAATTCAACATTTTTATCGCATTAAACATAAAATAAACAACATGAAAAAGTTATTTATGCTCCTTATGGCATCAGCCCTCATGGCTATGCCTGTTGAAGCAAAGAAAAAAGACAAGAAAGGTAAAGGAAAAGCAAAGACAGAAGCAGCCGCTCCCGCTCCTGCACCCAAAAAGAAGGAAGCAAAACCCAGCATCTCACGCAAGGGCATGCTGAACGTGGAGAAGATTGGGACAGACTGGTTTATGGAAGTACCCGACAGCCTGCTGGGCAAGGACATTCTGGCTGTAACACGCTACACTTCCACGCCCTCAAGTTCAGGCAAGTTCGGTGGCGAGGAGTGCAACGAACAGGTTGTGTTCTTCCAGATGAACCCCGACAGCACCCTGCTTCTGCGCTCTCGCATGACCATTAACGTAGCTGATAGCACTGACGCTATATCCAAGGCTATCAACGTTAGCAATGAGCATCCCATCATAGGTGCCTTCAAGGTGGAGAAGCACAAGAATGGCATGTCACGCATAAAGGTTACTTCATTCTTGAATAGCGACAACCCTCTTGGCATAATGTCTTTCTACAAAAAGTCATTCACCCTGGGTATGCAGGATGGTTCTGCTTCTTATATCGAGGACATCAAGACCTTCCCAACAAACACCGAAATCCGCCTGGTAAAGACCTACAATAGTGCCGGCAGAGAACTTCCTGCTTCTGTATACACAGGCAAGGTGACTTTCGGTTTGAATATCAGTCTGGTTCTATTGCCAGAAGAGCCCATGCTGCCCCGTCTGTTCGACCAGCGCGTGGGTTACTTCACCCATGGTTTCAACCAATTCAGTGACGAGCAGCAGCGTGTGGGCAAGCAGATTATGATCTCACGCTTCCGTCTGGAGCCCAAGAACGCCGAAGATGCTGAAAAGATGCGTCGTGGCGAACTCATCGAACCCAAGAAGCCCATCATCTACTACATCGACCCTGCCACTCCCAAGCAATGGCGCAAATACCTAATCATGGGCGTGAACGACTGGCAGGCTGCCTTTGAGAAGGCCGGTTGGAAGAATGCTATCCGTGGCGAAGAATGGCCTGAGAACGACAGCACCATGAGCATGGAGGATGCTCGTTTCTCTATGATCCGCTATCTGGCAAGCCCCATTGCCAATGCCTATGGTCCTCACATCTCCGACCCCCGCACTGGTGAGATTATGGAGGCTCATGTTTGCTGGTACCACAACGTGATGTCTCTGGTACATGACTGGTACATGGTACAGGCCAGCAGCATCGACGAGGCTGCACGCAAGATGCACTATAGCGAGGAACTGATGGGCGAACTGATCCGTTTCGTATCAAGCCACGAGGTTGGCCACTCATTGGGTCTGCGCCACAACTTCGGCTCTTCTGCCATGGTTCCAACCGACAGCCTTCGCAACAAGACCTGGGTGGAGAAGAACGGCCACACTCCCTCTATCATGGACTATGCTCGCTTCAACTATGTGGCTCAGCCTGAGGACGGCATCTCACAGAAGGGCATCTTCCCCCGCATTGGCGACTACGACATGTGGGCCATCGAATGGGGTTACCGTCCCATGCTGGATGCAAAGACTCCAATGGAGGACCACAAGGCTCTGGAGGCTATGACACAGAAGGCACAGAAAAACCCACGTCTGTGGTGGGGCGATGGCGAAGGCCTGCGTGGCATTGACCCCCGTCGCCAGACCGAGGACCTGGGTGATAATGCAGTAAAGTCAAGCACCTATGGTGTGATGAACCTGAAGCGTGAGATGGCTCAGTTGGCCAAGTGGACCTTCGACGAGAATGACATACACGACGAGAACCTCGCTACCATGTACGGACAGATGCGCAGCCAGCTCCTGCGCTATGCCGGACACGTTGCCGGATATATCGGCGGTACATACCAGACATACTACACTCGTGCACAGGGTGGTACAACCTTCGAGCCTACTCCCCTGAAGAAACAGAAGGAGTCTCTTCAGTGGCTGGAAAAGAACGTGCTGAACGAGCCAACATGGATGCGTGAGTTTGACTATTGCAAGACCATGGCTCGCGACACACGCACCCTGACACAGCCCGTAGCTACTCAGGCAGCTTCACTGCTCGTAACTCGCCTGAGCGGTCTGAACGACCTCTACCCTGCCGACAAGTACATTGCCGACATCGTCCGCATCTGCTTTGCCGAGGCACAGAACGGCAAGAGCGTAAGCAACTACCGTCAGACCCTGCAGAGCACACTGACAGTTCTGCTCATCAATCGCTTCCAGAGCCTGAGCAGCACTATTGCTTCCGAGCCCCGTGCCAACGTACTCCTTGCCCTCAAGAGCATACAGAGCAAAATCAAGAATGCAGGTGCCGATGCCAAGAGCCGTGCACACTTCCAGAACCTCTCCGACCAGATAGAGCGTGCCCTGGTGGTGAAGTAAATACTGTATCTATAACACATTATTAATACATCAGCCCCGAACAAAGACTATCAATGTTCGGGGCACTTTGTCTACCTGATTTTATATTATGGGATTTGGAAAATGGATTGGGGGCATTGTCGGCTTTATGGCGGCGGGTCCCTTAGGTGCCCTGGCAGGCTATGTCCTAGGCAAACTGCTTGAAGGAAGCAATGATTACACCGACAACGGACAGTACACACATACTGACCCCACTTATGGACAGAGGAACAGTTTCCTGTTCTCCCTGCTGGTAATGGCATCATACATCATCAAGGCCGACGGCAAGGTGATGCACAGCGAGATGGAATTTGTACGCCAGTTCCTTCGCGTCAATTTCGGAGAAACAGCTGTAAGCGAGGGCAATCAGATTCTGCTCAACCTTTTTGAGCAACGCAAACGCATGGAGGCCAAAGACCCATCTGCCTTCAAAAATGCCATTTACGAATGTGGAGAGCAGATTAAGGTAAGCATGAACTACGAGCAACGACTCCAGTTGCTTGGTTTCCTGGCAAAAATAGCACAGAGCGACGGTAATGTCTGCAACGAAGAGGTAGAGGCATTAAAGGAAATTGCTTTTTACATCGGTTTGTCAGCACAAGAAGTAGACTCCATGCTAAACCTCGGAGGCAAGACCCTGACAGAAGCATATAAAGTTCTAGAAATCAATGAAGATGCCACGGACGAAGAGGTAAAAAAAGCATTCCGCAAATTGGCACTAAAGCACCACCCCGACAAAGTTGCCTCTCTGGGAGAAGACATTAAAAAAGCAGCAGAAGAAAAATTCCAGCAAATCAACAATGCCAAGGAAATGATATTCAAGGCAAGGGGGATAAAGTAAACCCAAATCGGTCATTAGGCTGTTATGCGCTAATGCCGATTTGGGGCAAAAGAAAATGGGGGACAAATTAAAAGGGAAACCGATTGGCCTCCCTTTTAATTAATCTATATCTTACTAATGTTTATTTGTAAGCATCCAGTATCACTTGGAATGCGTACTTAACCTCATCATAAGTCAGACCCTTATAAGAAGCTGTTAAATCTTGAGTTTCCTTCTGACCCATATATTCTGCAAACATAACACATTTCGTACATTTACCGCTCTTAAAGTCAGCAACAACAGTTGTCTTAACACCCTGCATATTCACTCTCAATATCAATTGATTAGGAGCTTTGCTCTCGTCAATACCAGCCTTCCATTCGCCTGAAGGAGTTTCTGTGTTGTTACCATCACCACCAGGAGTAATTTCATCATCCTTGTCGCAAGATGTAAATGCCAAAGCACCGCACAGAACAAACGCGAACATCAACCAAAACTTTTTCATAGTAATTAAGATTTAAATTATCGGCGCATTATAGTTTGTGATTGTAAAGCCGCGCCTTATTAGCTCTGCATCACTACTTAACTCTATCGCAAATATACAGACTTATATTAACAATAACAAACATTTTTAATTATTTTTTGCCATTCATTACAAAAACACAGCAAATAGCCAATTTCTAATAGCATAATAATGCCAAAATGGCAAAAAAGCAAGCAAGCGAGTCTATTTCGAAATAGACTCGCTTGCTTTTTATTTGGACCTCAATCGGTCATTAGACTGTTACGCGCTAATGACCGATTTGGGCTTATATCTTTTTCATTCGTACACGGAACTCATATGTCTGCTTGCCGTCAATGACATACTTCTGCATGGGACCAGGACCACAAGAGGCATTGCCAAGGCCACGGATGTCCATGCCCAACTGCAACCAGATGTATGGACGAGCCTTAATGTCCCATGTGTGCTGGGCATTCATCAGGTCGGCATCGGTGTAGCGGTTGGCACTGAAGTAGATACCCTCGGGACACTCTATCTTCCAGCCCTGTCCTTTGGCGTCGGTGAGAGTTACACTATATACCAGACGGTCGCCTGTGGTCTGGGGCTTCATATAGGGTTCCATCAAAGTTCCATCGGGCAGTGTACCGTCGGCATTGAAGGGCAAAGCCTTGCCACTATAGTTGCCTACAAGCACGCCTGCCATACGGTCAGGATAGTTTTCGTAGGGACCATAACCATAGTAATTGACATTACAGAAGGCGGTGTCCAGTTCGGCAGCTACGCCAACACGACGCAGGTTACCATCCTTAGGAGTAACCTTCACTATCATGTCTATGCTACCGTCCTTCAGATAGTCATAGGTAATATCACAGTCTGCTTTGTTCTCGCTATTGGTATCGCCAAAACGGTCGTTCTCTATCCAACGGTGGTTCTGGAAGGCAAACTGGGGATGCTCTGTCTTCTCGCCCTTGGCAAGTACAGGCAGGGGGGCTCCCTTCGCAAGATCCACACCATAGTGTGCAACGATATGGTTGGCAGGAGTAGACAGTGATGCCTTAGTATCGATAACAACCACATTGAGCACAACGTGCTTGTCTGACGCTTTACTGCTGCTGTATACCGTCTTTCCATTTACAATAACCGTCTTGGTCTTCTTAACAACATTCTTGACATACTTGGAAACGGGAATATCCATTGTGGTTGTCTCACCGGGCATCACATCGCCAAGCATGGCGGTTACTGTCTTCTTCACCTTACCGTCTACCATAATCTTAGCCTCTACCTTCATACCCTTGAGCGAACGGAAGTCGTAGGCATTGCGAAGGGTAAGAGTACCCTTGGCATACTGGAACTTGATGAACTGATGAGCGAACTTCACCTCTGCCAGCTTGGCTGTCTGGCGGCGCTCGGCAGTTACTACACCATTAGAGCAGAAGTTGCCCTGGTGAGGACCGGGATAGTCATAGCCAGTGTGCAGACGACGAATACCTTTCTTCAGTTCAAGAGGCTCGTAGATAGCCTGGTCTACCCAGTCCCAGATACAGCCACCGATGGTGGAGTTGCTCTCCTCCATGCTCTGCATATACTCGGGCAGATTGCCGATGGCATTACCCATAGCATGAGCATATTCGCAGAGGAACATGGGCTTGTCCATATCGCTTGTATTCTTTGCCATCCAGTCCATGCTGGGGTACATCTTGGAGTAGAAGTCGGAGTAGGCGCTGCCACCGAAATCGCGGTCGATACGTGTTCCCTCGTAGTGTACGGGACGGGTGCCGTCCATCTTGTGTGCAGCCTCGTAGCAATCCTT
>ERZ808032.140-NODE-140-length-11301-cov-3.754366_pt1 | contig 11301 bp, 5 predicted proteins | sample MGYA00380187_ERZ808032 | MGnify/ENA primary metagenome ERZ808032 (study PRJEB31490, sample SAMN06133378) | cow dung metagenome | isolation source: M10 | host: cow | place: China: Chengdu | collected 2015-05 ...
GCCACATTCAGGCAATATTCAGCTGGTTGTCTGCCCTGACTACCTTCGTATTTATTTTCCGCACCTGGAACGAGAGCTTAGTTGTTGACGCAACCCTTTTTGAACCTGAGCATACCTTTGTGCCACTGCTCATGCAGATGACCTTCTTCCTGTATCCTCTCGAGGTTATCCGGCCGTCAATCAGCAAAGTCAAAGTGTACGCCCTGTTGTTAGCCCCCCTGCTTATATTGGTGTTCGTGGGCATGTGTGCAGGCATCGAGTACACTACCATAAACAATTATGCCGACCTTTGGCTGCACCTTGGCGAGTTCAACGTGTGGTTTCGTCTATTCGCCATTTGCACGATGCTATTCTATTGTTTTTCTCTCTTTCTTGTCCCCTATGATTGGCGTCGGAGCAGCGTCGACAAGAAACTCATTATGGCCTATGCCATGGGGTTCTGCCTGATTGGACTACTGCATTTTCTGATACAGCTGACTCATGCACCCATTTTAGTCCTCTTTCATCAGATTGCATGGACAGGCTTTTTCTTTGGGATAACACATTATGAACTGAATGAACGCCTGGTTGCAATGCCCGCCCAACCTGAACTTCTAGAAGAAAGCACGAATACGAACCTTGAGCACGACCATCTTTGGAAGAAGATATTAGTGATAATAGATGACAACAAGGGGTGGCGCAACCCAGACATGAACCTGTCAACCCTGACGCAGCAAGTCTTCTCCAACCGCACCTACGTAAACGATGCCTTCAAGCGCAATGCAGGAATGACTTTCAGCGAATACGTTTCCAGACGCCGCATAGCCTATGTGGCCGAAGAGTTGAAACGCAATCCCCAAGCCAATATCCAAGAACTTTTCTTCCATGCAGGATTCCGTCATCGCTCCACAGCATGGAGGCATTACCACAAGTGGATGGAGTCTTCCACAGAGAGCCACCAATAGGATTGCTTGGCCAGTTTTATCCCCAAATCGTCCATTTCTCCCATGAAATGGGCGTTTTTTGTTTCTGCCACACTATATAAACGGCATCCTCAAAACTATCTTTTGTAAAACTGAAACACTGCTTTTTGTAAAACAGCGACAGGCTTATCAATACTTTTGCCTTATTTTGCAAGGGCAAAAGCATTAGAAGCAGCTGAAACTCCGAGGGCATTCTGAATAATCGAAACGGCCTAAAGCCCATTGGAGCACAGATAGCCTAGTCGGAAAAAGCCTCTATGACAAGCCATTAAACTTTCGTCATAATATTGAGATTGAACAAAAATATATTCTATAAAACTTTACAATCATGAAGACATTTAGAGCGACAGGAATGGCCATTATGGCCACGATGCTCAGCTTCACCATGGGCAGTTGCGACAATGGTGAAGCAGTACCCAACGAACAAGCTTCCGTTGATTACTCCGACACCAACAATTGGGTAAAGATTTCTACTGCTGAAAAGGCGGTAGACGTGTTCTATCTCTACCCCACCAGCTGGGAGGCAACCGAAGAAGACAATATTATAAATACCATAGACAATGCCAGCATGCGCGCAAAGGTTCCTAGCGTATATGAAGAACAGGCTTCATGCTTCGAAAGTGTTGCCAATGTATATGCACCTTATTATCGCCAGCTGGATGCCATGAAACTGCTCAACTATCCCCTGGAAGAACAGGAGGAAATGGTGGCTGGCACACCATATTCAGATGCAAAGGCGGCATTTGAATACTACTTAGAACACTACAACTGCGGGCGTCCTTTTATCCTGGCCGGACACTCGCAGGGCTCTAATGTACTGAAATACCTTCTTTCAGACTACATGGCAGACCATCCCGAGGTGTATGACCGCATGATTGCTGCCTACCCATTGGGATATTCCTATTCCCAAGACTACTTTAAAGAAAACACTCACCTGAAGTTTGCCGAAGGAGAGACCGACACACGTGTGGTAATCTCATGGAATTGCGAACGCATGGAAAACGGAGAATTCGGTTCATACAATCTGGTATGCCACGAAGGGGCCATGTCCATAAACCCCATTTCATGGAAGCACGACTACGAGAAGGTGGAGGCAGATGACCCCCGAAACCTTGGAGCACTCAACACACGCGAGCGCTACTCTGCCCAGGTAATGTACGACCCAGAACGTAAGTACGAAGTTCTTATAGTAGGTATGCCTGAGCAGCCTGAGAACGAGCAGGGTATTGGCGAATATGCCCTGCATGGGTGCGATTTTAAGCTATACTATTACAACATTGCCGAGAATGCACAGAAAAGGATAGACGCTTATTTCAGCGAACAGGAATAATCCCCCCCTAAAATATTCTACATATGAAATTATCATTTTCAAACATCATCAATGGATTAGTGCTGATATTCTCCGTGCTTGCAACAACAAGCTGTGAGTCGGACACCCCAGAGATTTACATCCCCCAAAAGGAGAGTATCGCTGAATTTGAGCTTGCAAGCACCAGCAACATGAGCAAGCAAGTATTTAAGTTCAACCCCTGGCTTAGCGAAGAGATTGCAATTCCCCTGAACGCAGTAGCGATTCGTGGCATTGAGACAGAAAACGACAGGATCGAATACTCTGTAAGACAAGGAGAGAAGCATGAGTTCCTGGTACTGAAGCTAAAAGACAAGTCAGACATGACTCCGTTCGTCATAAAGGTATATTTACCCAAACCAGGCAGTACTCGTGCCGAAACATCAGAGGAAAGCGAGGATACTGTCTACCTAATCTGTCAGGACGAAGAGCGCATGGAAAACGTAGTTCTCCCCCATCCTTATCTTGACCAGATTGGCAAGGGTGTAAACATTGTCAATGGAGAGCTCCTCGCCACTCCCCGCTTCGATTTGCTGAGCATAAAAGCTCTGTGGGCAGACAAAAAGGTGCAGGAATCGCACAACCCCGTTGGAAACGGCACTGAAATCAGCGATGCCTCATACTCCGAGGCAACATCAGAAGTAGCCCGCAACGTAGGCATCAGCAGCACGAACAACTGGACTAAAAAAATTTGGGAGGGGTCCATGTTCACAGGTTCTCTGTCTAAAGGCTGGAGCAAGTCTACAAAAAGTGCCGAGGAATTCGAATACCATATAGATATATATAAGAAGACTTTCGTTGCCTATTATTTGGGAGGAAAATTCACAGAAGAAAATTCCGGTCCCGATCTCTATACCCCTTATATGTCAGAAGATGCCTACGATTTGTTAAACAACCCCGAAAGTTCTCTCTATCAAGCCTACCCCAACACCTACGAAGGCATATCTAAATTGCTTGACAAATACGGCACCCACGTCACAACTGGTGGTGTGTTTGGTGGTACATTCACTGCATACTATCGCCGTAAAGCAACATCATACTACACCTCTACTTCCTCTGACTTTAGCTTGTCTCTCTCTTGCAAGAAGAAGGGACAGGGCGAAGCCAAGAACTGGATGGAGTCATACCTGCAGGCCCAAGCCATGCAAGGTGGCACATTAGAATATGGAAAAGAGTCTTCAAACTCCGATCTTCAGGAAACAAGCGAAGAAGAGTACAAATTTGAAGTACGTGGTGGCAATGAGTCTGGCGACTTCGACAATTGGAGTGCAAGCATAGCCGACGAAAACTCCAACCTTGCACTCGTGTCCTATAGTCCCGTTGAGGACATGTGTTGCCTGATTCCCCTGTGGTACCTTGCTGCCGACGAGGCTCGCCGAAATGCCTTGAAAGAAAATCTCGACAAGTACATCAAAGAAAACGCCGACACCACAAATAACCGTCTTGTCGTAGCCGATTTCATGATGGTAAGAGGCGAAAACGGACACAAGGAGCCTGCTACTGACCGACAGTTTGAAGGTGCTGATGGCGTTGTGCGCAACTATGTTCCATTGGTACTGAACAAGAACTTCCACGACTCCGACGAGTGGGGCAAGATGGTAGAGACCTCCAGCAACAACTTCCTGTCAGTAGCTGATAATACCGACCAGCTTTGGTATGTGGCTCTCGACTACGAGAATTCATGTATTCCCATCGAAAATATTGCATTCATGCAGAAAAAGCAATCAGACAAATTTGGTTACACGCCTCGTGGAGATTCGTCTCAGGAAGGTATGAACTATCCCGAAATTGACGAGAAATGGGTTTGTCTGAAATTTGCAGGTCCCAATTCAGACCGCAACAACTATATCACCGCAGTTGGCCTGTGTCACAAGTGGAACGGCGACTACAAGGTGATAACCTCCTCTCAGGGAACAGAATGGAAGTATCCATTCAACGACAATACCAATTTCATAAAGTATTTCAATGAAGACTACGAATCTGGTGGCAATTCCAACATGAACTGGGAAATGGGCTGGTATCCCGAGGAGGAAAAGCAACACTATTCCGCATGGTTTGGCAACGTTGGCGCCACACATGGCAAAGACTACATCTTCCCATGTTTCAGCCGACAGACGCTGGACAGGAAAATGGCAACCAAAGAGTACGCCAAGGCACAGGATTGGTAAACATCGATTTTTCCAGCAATAGCATACAATGGGCAGAGGAACAGCAATGTTTCTCTGCCTTTGCATTGCCAGCACAATGCATAACAAACCACAGGCATGCGGCATGCCGCCACATTTTTCGGGCAACACCCACACAAAAAGACACATCTTTTATAAAAAAACACTCCAACGCGTTTATTTTTTAGCACTTTTTAGTATATTTGTAGGCAATTTTGTCTGAACGGCATTAAAAACGTACTGAAGTGAGAACCTTCTGGAATACACAAAACGGACTCCGAGCCATAGAGGAGTGGACACCGAACTGCTGGGTTCAGGTTACCTGCCCCGATGAAAGCGACACCCAGTTTCTGGAGCAGACACTGGGCATACCGGAATACTTCCTTGGCGACATTGCCGATACCGACGAGCGGCCACGCTACGACCGCGACGAGGGATGGGTTCTTATAATCCTGCGTATCCCGTATGTCAAGGAGGTACGCTCTCGTACCCCCTACACTACCATTCCCTTGGGTATCATCATGAAGGACGATGTGTGCATCACCGTGTGCAACTTCGAAACAAACATGATGATTGACTTCGTCACATACCAGCAGAGGCGTGGTCTTGGATTCACCGACTCCGTAGACATGGTGTTCCGCCTGTTCCTGAGCAGTGCCGTATGGTACTTGAAGCGCCTGAAGCAGATTCAGTCGCTCATAGACCAGAGCAAGCGCAACCTGGACCGCAAGGTAGACAACGCTGACCTCATTGCCCTGTCACGCCTGCAGGATTCGCTCACATATTTCGTCACCTCCATACGTGGCAACGAGACACTGCTCTCCAAACTGAAGTTCAAACTGAAGGTGGACGAACTGGATGCCGACCTCATCGAGGACGTTAACATCGAGTTTGCACAGGCACGCGAAACGGCAGGCATCTACACCAACATTCTGGACTCCACCATGGACACATATGCCAACCTTATCAACAATAATGTGTCGCAAGTGATGAAGATGCTCACTTCTATCTCAATTATCATGATGTTCCCCACATTGATGGCATCGCTGTTCGGCATGAACCTGATCAACGGCATGGAGAGCGTGTGGTGGGGATTCCCGCTGGCAATAGTGCTGACCACATGCATAACATTGCTATTCTGGTGGTTCTTCAGACACAAGAAATGGATCTAACGAACTGCAAACGGAGAACGGGAAAGGTGAAAACTAAACGTCCAAAGTTAATTATAGAATTATGGAAAATATAGAAAACATACAGCTCAACACTAAAGAAGAGGTAGTAGCACGTGCACAAGAACTGGCACAGGCAGAGTTCATACCCGAGAAGGGTGATGTAGAACTGCTCAAGCAACTCTTCTATCGTTATCACAATCAGGCGCTCCAGCAGGCACGCCAGGAGTTTATAGAACAGGGTGGCGATATCGCCAACTATGTTCCAGTAATGGACCCGCAGGAGGAGACCTTCCGCCAGGCCATGCAGGCTATTCGCGAACGCCGCGCTGCAGAACAGTTGCGTCTTCAGGAAGAGCGTGCCAACAATCTGCAAAGCAAAACCGCCATACTGGAGCAGATACAGCAGCTGGCAACAACTCCAGAAGAGGCTGGTGCCAACTTTGACAAGTTCAAGCAACTACAACAGGAATGGAAAGAGATTGGCGCTGTACCTGCAGAGCAGAGCACTGAGATCTGGAAGAACTATCAACTCTATACCGAACAGTTCTATGACCTTCTGAAGTTGGGGCATGAGATGCGCGATTATGACTTCCGCAAGAATCTTGAGACAAAGACAGAACTGTGCGAAAAGGCTGAGGCACTGCAAAACGCAGAGGACGTCATAAGCGCATTTGGACAGTTGCAAGCTCTTCACCAACAATGGAAAGAGACAGGTCCCGTAGAACGTGACAAACGCGAAGACCTCTGGACCCGCTTCAAGAATGCCTCAACAGAGATAAACAAGCGTCACCAGGCTCATTTCGAGGGCATCAAGGCACGAGAGGAAGAGAACTTGGCACAGAAGACAGCACTATGCGAACAGACCGAGGCTGTATTGGCACAAATAGAGACCACTGGCAAAAAGAATGATTGGGAAGCTTTGACAAAGCAAGTTATAGAATACCAAAACCAGTGGCGCACTATTGGCTATGCCCCCCAAAAGCAGAATGCAGCTATCTTTGAGCGTTTCCGCCAGGCTTGTGATCAATTCTTCACCCGCAAAGCAGAATACTTCAAGAGCCTGAAGGAGGGACAGATTGAAAACCTAGAAAAGAAAAAGGCTCTAGTACAAAAGGCTCAGGAGATGAGTACAAGTACCGATTGGCGTGCAGCTACCGAGGCCTTTGTTGCATTGCAGAAGGAATGGAAAACAACAGGCCCTGTTCCACGCAAATACAGTGACCAGCTATGGAAAGAATTCACCGCTGCCTGTGACGCATTCTTTGACGCCAAGAAACAGGCCAACAGTGGCGAACGTGATGTACAGAAACAGAACCTGCAGAAGAAGCAGGAACTTACAGCACAATTGCAGGCAATGCTAGATGCTGAAGGTGACGTGAGCATAGATCAGGTCAAGGAACTTCAGGCACAATGGAATGCAGTAGGGCATGTCCCCTTCAAGGAGAAGGACAATTGCTATACCCAATATCGCCAGGTGTGCGACAAATTGTACGAGCGTTCACGCAATGCACGCATACAAGAGCGCACCGCCAACAGATTCCAAAAAATACAGGAGTCTGCAGGTGGGGACCGCCAACGTATGCAGCGCATCTACGAGCAACTGCAGGCAGAGATACGTACATATGAGAACAATATCGGTTTCCTTACCGCATCTTCAAAGAAGGGCAACTCACTAGTTGACCAACTCCAAAAGAAGGTTGATGCCTTGAAGGCAGAGTTGGCAATAATGGCTCAAAAGATGAAAGAGACCAAATAACAATAATCTACGAATGATATTATAAAGTGAGCGGAGTCTTACCCATTTCGGTACAGACTCCGCTCACTTCTTGTTTATCGCAAATCGGTCATTATACTGTTATGCGCTAATGAAGCCATCTTTTTGTCACCTGTTTTCTCGCTTCCCGGTTACAACGGAACCCCATTGCGCTCTCAAAGCGACAATGGATTACCACATACGGTGCATGCCGCCATGGCGCGGTCCCATACCACCAGGGCCACGTCTGTCACCACCAGCACTCTTGCCTCCGAGGAGATTCAGTTTGTACGTCACCTTGAACATTACGTAAGAATAGATGGCATTGGTTTCTGTATCGGAGCGCATGGTGGCAGAGATTGAACGTGAAATATTGCTACGCTCACCCAATATGTCATACCAATGGGCACTGACAATAAGATTCCTCTTCTTAAGGAATGCGTGCTGAAGACGGGCATTCCAAATGAGCTCTGTGGTGTTCATATTTTCGTCAGCATAGCCACGTCGATACTGAGGTCCGATATCTGTACTGAGTGTTGTTCCCCATGGGGCTGTAATGGTCATGTCGCCACCATAGTTGAAGTTCCATGTGTCCATATTAGCCCTTTCGTTGTTTTCGTTTCGGGCATGCTGATAATTGAAGCCTCCACGCAATGTAAATTCTATAGAACCTGTCTCGCCCCATTCTGTACGGTAGTTTAGACGCATGTTGCTGCCAACGCCCAAATCCTTTGTTGTTGATTTGTCCAGCAGTCCTCGGTTGTATGCATCCTTGAACAAGTTCTGCATATCCTCGACTGTTTGTGGTGTCTTCAATCCATTGATAGCCGAGGAGATGTAGCCTACATTATTGGAATATCTCAGGTTGGCCGTTGTATGTATAGAAAAATGCTTGGCCGTATCCAATGCAGTATTGAACATCAAGTAAGCACTAGTATTCCAGTTGCCATCTATATTCATAGGACGAGTGTACCTATTGCCAGTTTCTGCATCGTAGATGGTAGCGGTAGAAACAGAACGATCTGTGGCGCTATATGAGGCATTTACAGCCCAGCCCATCTGCTTTGGCTGCACATATGCATTATAATTCAAATTGATCCGGTTTGTCCAGCTGCTCTCCAAACCTGCATTGCCAATACTAACATTCTGAGGATTACTGTTGTCCATAACCTCCAGCAGGTTCGTCATGCTTGGTTGTGAAATGCGACCATTGTAACGGAACTGCAACTGGCTACCCTGGTTTATCTTCCAACGAGCATGGATGCGAGGCGACCAGTTAAAGACATTTCGCACCACGGTGGTATCAAGCGAATTTTTCTTGTAGTCCATGTGAGTGGTCTGTGGCTGGAACGAAGCGCCGAAGTTAAAGCGCAACTCCTGCTCGTTGGCAAACTTACGGGTATATCGCAAAAGCAGTTGTGCGTCGTGATTGTACTCATTATAAGTGGCATACTGCGAATTCTCCCTATTCAGCAACCAATTAAGTGTATCCACTCCAGGTATATAACCCATATATAGCTGTTCCTTGGTCAACGGCATATAATCAGGGAACTCGGGATGCTCCTGCAGCAATTCATGCAAGTCATACATTGAGCGGTCACTATCAGAGAAACGATACTGGAACTGATAACTACCCTGAAGGTTCATGTATCTGTTCAGAGGCTCTGTATAGCTCAGTCGCGTGTTAATATTATAGTTGGTACTGGGATTGTCATTATATCTGTTGGTATATGTATTGTCCTTGGTTTTGTAATACTGGATATCTGATATGCTCCATGACAGATTCTTTGAATGAGAATAGTTGCCATTTAGATTCAGTGTAATATTACGACCAGGCTTGCCTAAGCGACGATTAACCTGAAAAGACGCACCTGCATTGTTACTGACATTGCGCGACATATTTCTATTGACATTACTGTTAACCAGAATATCTTCGTACAACCTATGGTTGTCTGCATCCAAAGAATCAAACTCCTCCAAAGGATACTGCATGCCAGCCTCGTAAGGGTCTTTGTCAAAGGTTACAGAAGCACTATATGACTCCGATCTTGACTCTGAATGCGAAAATGAGGGACGGAATATCATATTTGTCATAGAATCTGGCATCCATTCCAATCGCAAATCGGCATTAATCCCCCAATTCAGATTCTCGCTTGTATTCATAGAGTTGTTCCACGTACTTGCGCCTCCTTGCAAGAATGTCTCCGAGTTGCTCCTTGAAAGATTCTCGCGAAAAGAACGGTTGGCCCTAACACTTCCACCTATCTTGAACAGACCTGCTTCGTAATCCCTTTTCCCATTCTCCCAAGCAACATTTGCACCACCATACTGATTTGATACAACGCCACCGTTATTGCTTGAATTATCAAAATTACCAAAAACAGCGAACTGCAGATTATCCAAGATACGCATAGCATTTAGCCTGCCCATATATCGGCCTTTAGTACCATAACCGCCCTCAATATCAATGAGCCAGCCCTCCTTCATTCCTTTCTTTACCGTAAGATCAAGAACGGTTTCCTCTTCACCATCATCTATTCCAGTAACACGGCTATAGTCACTCTGTCTGTCATAAGCCTTAATGTTCTTAACCATTTTGGTGGGGATATTCTTCATAGACAGTTTGGTATCATTGGCAAAGAACTCCTTACCATCCACCATAATCTTCTTTACCTCCTTGCCATTTATGGTTATCTTGCCATCCTCGGTTACCTCTGCTCCAGGCAGTTTCTTTACAAGTTCCTCAAGCACAGCACCTTCTGGCATGCGATATGCATCAGCATTGTAAACAAAGGTATCTGCCTTCATTTCCACCTGTGCCAATCTTGCCACAACATTGGCTTGCTTCATCAACTTTGCATCCTCTTCCATTGCGAGAACACCCAAGTCGGTCTTATCCTTACCCTTTTGGACATTCAAGTTCTGGAATATGGTGCGATATCCCATATAGCTGATGCGCAAGATGTACTTGCCAGAACGTTTCAATGGGATAGAGAACACACCGTTCGTTCCACTGGCAGCACCAGTAACCTGAGTGCTGTCCTTAGGGCTAAGCAGAACTGCAGTGGCACCAGGAAGCATTTCTCCTGTGGCACTCTCAGTAACCTTACCCACAATGGTATATTTCTGCGCAACAGCAAAACTTGGAAAGAGAAGCAGCACAAACAATGCCAGGAATAAAAGGGGGAACTTATGATTCATAAACTGTTATAGGAATAATACTTTATAGTATGACAAGAAAAGTGAGGCTAAGTTTAACACATATATATATTTATATTAATATCAAGAGAGTCATTTAACTCTCACGATAGTAGTCGAGCATCTCCTCAATCTCCTCCTGGGTTGCCGTTTGATTAATACGGACATCCCCAATGCCACCCATAAGAGTAAAGTTTACGATACCATTCTCGTTCTTTTTGTCATGAGTCATAAAATTGTAAAGCATTTCATAGTGCTTACACTCATAGTGAAACTTTCCATAATGTTGCTTTACGAAAGCCTCCAGTTGATGCAGATCCTTTGCAGAGAAGCCACACTTGCGTGCACTGAGATAAAGTTCCATCATCAGTCCCCAAGCCACAGCATACCCATGCAATACCGTACGCCCCTCCTGAAGCGCCAGACTCTCTATAGCATGAGCAGCAGTATGTCCCAAATTCAAAGCCTTGCGCACACCTGTCTCCGTTGGATCTTCTGAAACAACCTTATCCTTGACTGCTATACTCTCAACCACCATCTTTTGCAGATATTCAAAATCGGGTTTTTCAAGATCGAAGCAAAGCAGTTCTGCCCATTTTTCCCTACTGCTCAACAAACCATGTTTAAGCATTTCTGCATAACCCGACAAAAGGTTGGCATGATCAAGTGTCTTAAGGAATACACTACTGACAATAACGCTATA
>ERZ808032.141-NODE-141-length-11265-cov-3.296300_pt1 | contig 11265 bp, 8 predicted proteins | sample MGYA00380187_ERZ808032 | MGnify/ENA primary metagenome ERZ808032 (study PRJEB31490, sample SAMN06133378) | cow dung metagenome | isolation source: M10 | host: cow | place: China: Chengdu | collected 2015-05 ...
GGGCAATGACGGATTCGAACCGCCGACCCTCTGCTTGTAAGGCAGATGCTCTGAACCAGCTGAGCTAATTGCCCTTGTCTTCCGTAGAATTGCGATGCAAATTTACGACTTTTCCACAGAACAGACAAGCATTTAACCGATTATTTTATGTCAAAACGCAGAATTTGTCCACAAATCATACAGGAGCATGACTAAATTGACCAATTTACGTCTGAATACAAGTCCCCTATCCCGACAGATGGCGCCTCATCCTTTGCGACTTATTGTACACAAAAACAAGAGAAGCATTCCCTTTGAACGATAATCACCAAACAAAGGAAATGCCCTCTTGGACATATTTGAGTCCTCCTAGTAAGAGGATTCAAGTCCTTATACTACGAGGATTAGAGTCCTCTTACTAGGAGGACTGGCATAAGATTGGGATGCGTATTACTTGCCCTCAGCATAGCGTTTGGCCTGCTCCTTGATAAGTTCCTCGTCGTCGAAGTAGGTTATCTTCATGGCCTTGCGTACCTCGTCCATGGTCTCGATAGCAGCCTGACGCGCCTTCTCGCAACCCTTGCGAAGCATCTCATAGATGGCCGGGATGTCCTTTTGAAGCTCCAAGCGGCGCTCACGGATGGGAGTGAGACGATCGTTCAGCACATTATACAAGAACTTCTTGCAGGTTCCATCGCCCAATCCGCCACGGGTGTAGTGCGCCTTAAGATCATCCAGATTCTGATACTCAGGCAGATACTTCTGGAAGTCCTCGTCGGTGCAGAAAGCATCAAGATATGTAAAGACCGTATTGCCCTCAAGATGGCCGGGCTGTTCAATGTGAATATGCTCAGGATCAGTGTACATGCTGTTCACCTTCTTTTTCAGCTCCTTTGCGGTATCGCTTAGGTAGATGCAGTTGCCCAAGGACTTGGACATCTTCGCCTTGCCATCGGTGCCAGGAAGACGCAAGCATGCCGCGTTATCTGGAAGCATGATATTGGGTTCCACAAGAGTATCGCCATATATATTGTTGAAACGGCGTACTATCTCGCGACTCTGCTCCAGCATTGGTTCCTGGTCCTGTCCTGCAGGAACTGTAGTAGCCTTGAACAAAGTAATGTCAGCAGCCTGGCTAATGGGATAAGTAAAGAAACCCACTGGAATACTCTCGCCGGCAAAACCACGCATCTGCACCTCGGTCTTCACGGTGGGGTTGCGCTGAAGGCGGGATACAGAGACAAGGTCCATGAAGTAGAACGAGAGCTCGCAAAGTTCAGGGATCTGGCTCTGTATGAAAATCGTCACCTTTTCGGGATCCAAGCCACAAGCCAAATAGTCCAAAGCTACCTCAATAACATTCTGACGAACCTTTTCCGGATTGTCAATATTGTCGGTCAGGGCCTGCGCATCAGCAATGAAGACATACATCTTGTCGTAATTGCCCTCGTTCTGCAACTCCACACGACGACGAAGACTTCCCACATAGTGCCCTATATGCAAACGACCTGTAGGACGGTCGCCTGTTAGTATAATTTTCTTGGTTGATTCCATTTTGAATAGCAATAGGTTAGAAAAAAGATATCGAAAAGTCCCAAGCAGCAACATACCTGGACTGGTGAGCGATACCTAAACCCCAAATTAAAAATAAAGAGGGAAGCAATACACATCGCTCCCCTCTTTTATACGTACTATAAAATCTTACTTAAGAGTAACTACTACGCGACGGTTGTAAGAGATGGGAGACAACTCCTGAACACCACCCTTGCCAACAACCTCAATCTTGTCCTCGCTTACGCCCATCTTAACAAGTTCCTTGGCAACAGCCTTAGCACGACGCTCAGAAAGTGTCTGATTGTAAGTTGCGCTACCTGTCTTAGAGTCTGCGTAACCAGTAACAACGATAGTCTTGCCGTTTGCCTTGGCACACTCTGCCAACTCCTTAACATTTACGAGGTCCTTCTTAGAAGCGATATAGCTCTTGTTGATATTGAAGAATACAGAAGCACTAGTAGCCACAATCTCAGTTACCTGCTTAACAGCTTCGGGGCACTTATGATTCTTAATCAAGTTCTGAAGGCGCTCATTCTCAGCCTGCTGCTCTGCCAGAGAAGCGTTCAACGCATCCAACTGAGCCTTGTTCATTGCCATGATAGCGTCTACGTCAGGAGCATTGTCCCAACCCACCTTGCCAAGATTGAAACCGCAACCAAGGCTGAAACCTACCTGCCAATCTGCGCCACTGCCGGGCTTAGGATTGAAGTCCACGTTTTGGTGACCACCAACATGAGCATAGATATCCGCGTTAATATGGAAACGCTTTGTTACATTGAATGTATTCAACCAACCTGCACCGAGCAAAACAGAGTTTACACTTCCGTGATCTGCCATGCTACGCTCATAACCCATGCTTGCATAGATAATAGTATTCCATACACGGGGCTTATAACCTGCAAAAATGTTATGCAAGTTAAACATGGGTTCCAATGTTACATTTACCTGATTATACATAACACTGCACAAGCCATCTGCAGTTGCACCATGAGAGCAAATATACTCAACACCGTTTACTTGCTTTGCCCAAGCAGCCTGACCCTTAACACGGAGACCGTATCCAGGACTAACCCACTTACCAAAGCTCAGATCAAATCCGAAAGCGCCACGAACCATCTGGAAAGGATTGGCACTAACGCCAACCTCCTGGCTTGAATAACTGCTCAGGAAATCACCGCCAAAGTCAATGAACCAATTATCCCAAAAACCATTAGTTACAACCTTATGCTTCAGGGTTGGAATCTCTGTTGTAGCATTTTCCTGTGCCACCGCTCCAATTGAAAAGCCAGCAATAGCCAGCAGAAGCATCATTTTCTTCATAACTTTAATAAATTAAATTAATATTGTTTTTCTTTTTTCTTGCTATGATTGTATTCAATGAATACTTTCCAACGCAAAGGTACGAATTTTCTGTTACTTACATATATTTTTTCTTAAATTTTACAATATTTTCGGCAAAAACAGTTTCTCCATGCCCTAAAGGAACATCTTTTCTATACTTTCGTGCTTCAAAATGATTATTATGTTGCGTCCATCGGGAGTCACATTGGGATTAGAACTCTTAAAAAGATCACTCATCAAAGTCTCTATCTCCACACGATTGAGCACCAGCCCCTCAACGATGGCAGAGGATTTTGCAAAAGACAATGCGATATTGTGGCGATAGGTATTCAGGTTGGCTTCTCCGCCTTCAGTGACAGTAGCTATAAGTTCTTGAAGCAACTTTTGGGGAGACAACCCCTCAAAACCTGCCGGCATACCATTTACCGAGAAACTACCACCACCCAAAGATTCTATGTCAAAACCTATAGAACGAATATCGTTCAGCAACTGTTCAAACAATTGCGAATCTGAGGCAGGAAAAGATACCAATTCAGGAAAAAGCAATCCTTGAGTAATTGCTTGTTGCTGTTGCATTTGATCCATATATTTGTCATACAGAACCCGTATGTGTGCCCTGCGCTGGTCAATAATCATCAATCCGGAATTTGTTGCTGACACTATATACTGACCTCTGTACTGAAATTGCACATTGGCAACTTCGTCAACAGATTCCAGTTCCTGTTCAAAAAGCATTGGTTGTTGAGTGACATCCCCTTGAGATTTTGAAGACAGGTGTTCATAGAGCATCCCCCACTCGCGAGAAAGTTTTTGGGCAGATGATTTCTCCGTAAAAGAACCCCTTGTCATACTCTCCTGAGATGCTTCTTGAGGCAAGAACGGATTGTAGCTTGAATCAACTTTAACCTGAGGCGGTTGAACACTCTTCAACTCTTCGTTCATTACAGGAATATCCACTTCCTGAGCATTGTCAAAATCTATCGTAGGAACAGCATTGAAACGTCCCAAAGCCTCCCTTATGCCAGCATGTATTATCTGCCATATTGCAGGCTCGTTCTCGAACTTAACCTCAGTCTTGGTCGGGCTGATATTCACATCTATATTAGCCGGATCTATATCAAGATATAAGAAATACGGAACTTGCTCTCCTTCAGGAACAAGACCATCAAATGCCGACGCCACTGCCTTGGCAAAATAAGGATGACGCATATAGCGCCCATTGACATAAAAGAATTGGTGGGCGCCTTTTTTGCGCGACGAATCAGGGCGCCCAACAAACCCCTCAATTCTTACCAATGTCGTATCCACATCAACCGCTATTAAATCATCGCCAGTTTTCTTTCCGAAAATATCCACGATGCGTCTCCTTAGATTTGAAGACACTAGACGAAGGGTTGCAGTACCATCTATCGTATAGCTAAAACTAACAGAATGATTGACGAGGGCTATTCGTTCAATCTCCTGCAAGATATTACTTAACTCAGTATGATTTGATTTTAGGAATTTGCGACGCGCCGGGATATTAAAAAATAGATTGCGGACTTCAAAATTGGAGCCTAAAGGACAGACACATGGTTCTTGGGAAAGGACACGTCCACCCTCTATCTCTAACTTTGTTCCCAATTCCGAGTCATGGGTGCGAGTTTGTAAAACAAGTTGAGAAACAGCTGCTATAGAAGGCAGCGCTTCACCTCTAAAACCCATTGTTCGCAATGTAAACAAGTCTTCAGCCTTAGTAATCTTGCTTGTTGCATGGCGTTCAAATGCCAAACGGGCATCTGTCTCACTCATTCCCTTTCCGTCGTCAATCACCTGTATAAGAGTGCGACCAGCATCAAGCACATATATATCAATATTTCCGGCCCCAGCATCAATGGCATTCTCGACCAACTCCTTAATAACAGAAGCCGGACGCTGTATAACTTCTCCTGCAGCAATCTGATTTGCTACCGAATCGGGTAAAAGACGTATAATATCCAAGGTTGCCTATTTTACTAATGAATATTGCCGGACATCAACCAGCGCAAGAACATGAGCAACAAAATTATTGCCACCAATGCTACCGGCCATTTTATCAAACCTCGTCCACCCTCAGCAAAACGCTGCGCTCGGGGAGTAAACTCAGAGAACTTTCCCTTAAATCTATTTTCGTTACAATCATAAGGCTTTTGTGGAAGTTCACCAGTTTCACGTTTGTAATCATTCACCAGTTTCTCTAGTTTTTCCTTGCGTTCGTCTGTGTATATGCTAATTCTTCTGAATTTCCGCGGTTCGCGCATCTTGAACATTCCCATGATTACCTATCTTTTTATTTATATTTTGCAAAGGAGCCTTTCTTTGGACACTTTTTTTAAGCTCTGTTCCCCTTGTCTTACCGCGCCACACAAAAATATCAGCTGGTGAAAGCGGGCGAATGTAGTCAAACCAATGAAAATTCTCCAAAAAACGCATATTGGACGGAATCATTGTAACAGGGTAAAACGTTCCGCTTGCTGCCGGCATCCAGATCTTATGCAAACGTTTGTTTTCGCCCATATACATTTTCATATCGGTACTCTCAACATGATTCATCGCTACCATCAAACTATCCTCATCAAAGGGAAAGTAATTAACAATGACATTGCCGATAACATGCGTCATTTTCAATTCCCCATTCTCCATATAAGAGTGCATCTCATGACCAGAAACCTGGTTATAGTGCAAACTATCAATACGTTCGCAAGACAAGGTTTGGCGAAGAACATAGACACTATCTATGGTGCTATCGTTCATAAAAGCCCTTATCTCTTCTCCCAACAACTGTTGCACGCCGCTCCATATTATCGGGTCTTTATAGAGAATCATTACTGAGTCATTGGTCATATACACCAAAGAGTCGCACACCCCTTGAATATCTTCACGATACATTCTAACATGATTATATGCATGCATAGTGCGATATGCAGAATCAGTATCGGCATAATATGTAAACATTTTGATACTGTCTGCGTGCATATACATTGTATCTCGACCTTGAGAGAAATCCTTGATGCATGCAGAATCTGTACTTAAACTGTAGCCAAGCCTTTCGTCGTAATAACAATAATTGCCCGTCATACAATTTTTGTTTACCTCATCGGTAAATATCACTTTGCCAAAAACCTCTCCAATAGAATCTACACTATTCCAGACAATACTGTCACCGATAATCTTCTTTCCATTATTGCTCATCTCACTTCTGTCAAGCAGAATAAGATCGTTATTGGAGGAACTCACATATCCCATCTCTGTATATATGTGGCAAGAACCATCGTCTATGGTACTTGGTCCTCTGGCATTAGCAACCGAAGTGATAGTATTATAATATAAGGTATCAGTCAGCAATACCGTGTGCGACCTTTGAGGAGGAGGTGGACTAATCAAATGAACATTATAGTTAAACACCGCCAATTTAGTCTCCGGACGATATTCACCCCAATCTGAAGTCATTTCGTTCTCGTCAGTAAGCAAGCGACCGCCTTCAAAAAAATAACCAACATTATACAAACGGTCATAGTCCAACGAATCTGTATATAATGTCGTTTTTCCATGAACCAATACAACATTGTTACGAACACGAGCCAACTTTGATTGTCCGTCATAATATAGGACATCACCATTCAAAGTAAGTGTATCCCCCTGATTCATTCGGACATTTCCAAATGCATTGAGACTATTAGTCTCTTGATAAAACATTGCACTGTCGCACCACATCAACACCTCGTCGTGGCGAAACTGTACGTTGCCCACCAATATTTGAGCCTTGGAGTCTATACGTGAATCATGGAACAACCTATCAGAGTGAAGCAGAAAAATTCTACTATCACCTTCTGCACATACTATCAAAGAGTGAAATAGTATAGCAACGAAAAGACTATATATATGAAAAAATCTTCTCAAACTACGTGCAAAATGCAAGTTTCTAATATTTTACCCATCCAGGATAGATAAAATCACATTCTCCCCAACCTTCCTTTATACGGATATATGTACTCTTCTGCTTTTCCTGTATCCACTTCTTGATAAACTCCTCTTTCTTCTTTTCCTCAACCGTTCCCTTAAGAATCTGGAAATCCTCAGTTATGGATGCTCTATGTGCAGAAATACGATTTTTCAACTTCACAATAGCACATACCTCACGGCCACGCTTATCAATCATAGTAAATGGTGCAGAAATCTCGTCCACATCCATATTGGCAACAACACGGGCTATTTCCCCAGGAAGTTCACCCATTTCAAAACGCGTTGTTCTTTCACGAGTATCCATCTTGGTATTCACCATTATACCATGATTATTACGGGTATCCTTATCATCTGATATTTCCTGAGCACCTACCTCAAAAGAGAACTTGCCATCCTTGATGTCTGCAGAAATGGAATCCAATCTCTCCAAACACACTTTAATATCACCACTCTCCACCTCAGGACGGCGTAATATATGGCGAACCTTAACCTTATCTCCCCTTTTGTCAATCAACTGAATAATATGGAATCCGTACTCACTTTGAACAACCTTGCTAACTTTTCTTGGATCAGTTAACGAAAATGCAACATTAGCAAAAGCAGGATCCAAATCAGCCTTTCCATAATAGTCCATTTCTCCTCCCTGACGGGCAGAACCTTCATCCTGACTGAACATACGTGCCAGCGCAGAAAAACTCGTTGTACCGCTAGTTACTCGTTCTGCCCAACCTCGCAATTGTTCCTTTACACGTTCAATTTCTGCACGCGCAATTCTTGGATGCTGAACAAGAATCTGGACTTCCACCTGAGTCGGAATAAACGGCAAGCTATCCTCTGGCAAATCCTTATAGTAACGTCTAACTTCTGCTGGTGTAACCTTGATATCCTTGGTCAAGGTTGCCTTTACCTGTCTAGTCAACAATTCGTTTCTAAACTGTTCAAAAAGCTCTTCACGCAGTTGAGTCAAAGGCATACGAATATATTCCTCCAGTTTTTCCTTGCTGCCAGCCCTCATCACCTGACGGTTTATATCGTCTTCAACATACTGAGTGACCTCACTGTCACCTACAGTAATACTATCCAATTCAGCCTGATGCAAGAACAATTTCTGCACAGCTAGTTGCTCGGGAACAGTACAGTAAGGATTACCCGAAATACTATGTCCATAAGCGTTTCTAACTCGCTCAACGTCTGACCTTAGGATTGCATCATCACCAACAACCCACACAACCTCGTCAACAACATTGTTCTGAGCAGAAGCAAATATACTAATTAAACAAAAAACAAAAAGAGATATGTTTTTCTTCATTTCCCAATCAATGATTATTAATAGTAGAGAGGACATCTTCAAATATCACAACAGGATATTTCTTTCGCAATTCGTCAACATATCTGTCTTCGCAGTTTTTTTGATAATCCTGTATAACTCTAGCGCTTACATCTGTCCATTTAGCAGGGCCCTTCTTTAGTATTTTGCCCACGAAACCAACATAAGGATAACCCTCTATGGGTTTAACTTCGCTTCCTTTTTGTCTAAAAACAACTGCATCAACATTATTATTCTCCCCCCTTGCAAACAAACGTTTATCCATACGGATGGTAACACTATCCTTATTAAAGCATTCACGAATCATAGGAATCCACATTGAGTCATCCTTCTGTTTGGAAAGCATCTTCTTAACCACCTTTACATCCTTAGCATTCTTGCAATAAAAAATCATTCCACTAAAATGAGGAGTGTCCCAAGCATATTGTTTCTTTTTTAGTTTAAAATAAGACTCTATGCCGGCAGTATCACTCTTTGCCGGCTCCCAAATTTGAGTAGAGCACAATTCATACAGCAACAATCCGTCGTGATATTCCTTGACCAAATACTTCAGTTCCTTGTCCTCCAAACACAGACGCTCTGTTTCCATATCTAGAATTTGGTCTGTTGTATACTTGCCATTATACTTCTTGGCAATAGAATCAAGTGCCTCTGTCGCAAGATGCTCATGCACACCTCTACGTTCCATGAACTTATGTATTTGTGGATGCAAACTGTCAAAAGGTTCCAACTGCTTTCTGTCAAGCATCTTTATGATGTGATATCCCACAGAACTTAGAACAGGTTTGCTCATCTGTCCAACCTGCAACGTATAGGCGACATCCTCAAATTCCTTGAGGGTATTACCAGGCCCTATCCATGGCAAAGCCCCAGCATTACGACCCGTTTGGACATCATCACTATAAAGTGTTGCTAATTCCGCAAAGTCCCCACCCTGCAACAAGATATTATATATACTATCGGCAAGTGCTTTTTTTTGTCCCAACACCTGCGACGAGGCATTTTGCGGTACAAGCACCAATATATGTGCAGGCTTTAGCAGATCCTTGCCATCAAGCACGCTCAACATGCCATTGTAATAGTCCTGACATTGTTTTTCAAGAACAAGTTCGGGAACAAGCAAAGGGCGTATCTGCAAATCACGATAATGGCGATATTCCTTTTGAAATGAAGCAAGTGTATCCATTTTAGAATCCAATGCAGCGCGAACCTTCATCTTGTAAACAGCAAAAAGGTCAGCATACTCGCAGATACTCTTTTTGTCTACAACCACATCACTATTATTCTTGTTAAAATTATACTCGAATTCACTGCGAGTTATAGCTTCACCAGCAACCGTCATCACAACGGGGTCATTTTGCTGAGCGGACACTGTACCGCATGAGAACAGGCATATACAGAAAAGGAGTAAGTTCTTCATTTAGATTCTAAAAGTTTTGTTATATAAAACTATTTAAAACAGTTTAAGCCATCCCCATATTATTGGGGACGACTATAATTAGGAGCTTCGCTTGTTATAGTAACATCATGAGGATGAGACTCAAGAACACCAGCGTTGGTAATGCGGACAAATTTTGCAGTATGCAGTGCCTCAATAGTACCAGCTCCGCAATATCCCATACCACTACGCAATCCTCCAATTAGCTGATATATAACTTCCTGCACACTTCCCTTATAAGGAACACGACCAGCAATGCCTTCGGGAACAAGTTTCTTCACGCTCTTCACTTCGCCCTGGAAATAGCGATCCTTTGATCCACACTCCATTGCCTCCAAAGACCCCATGCCACGGTAACTCTTGAACTTACGGCCATTGTAAATGATGGTATCACCAGGACTTTCCTCAGTACCTGCCACCAAAGAACCAATCATCACACAATAACCTCCGGCAGCCAAAGCCTTGACAACATCGCCAGAATAACGAAGACCACCGTCTGCTATCAAAGGCACTCCAGTACCTTTTAGAGCAGAAGCCACATCATATACGGCACTCAACTGAGGCACACCCACACCAGCAACCACACGAGTAGTACAGATACTGCCAGGGCCAATACCTACCTTGACACCATCAGCGCCAGCCTCAACCAACATCTTAGCTGCTTCACCAGTAGCAACGTTACCTACAACAATATCCACACCAGGGAAGTTTGCCTTTGCCTCCTTCAATTTCTCAATCACAAACTTACTATGACCATGTGCAGTATCAATAACAATTGCATCTACACCAGCATCAACCAAAGCACGCATTCTATCGAATGTATCAGCAGTTACACCAACACCAGCAGCCACACGCAGACGGCCCTTGCTGTCCTTACAAGCCATTGGCTTATCCTTTGCCTTGGTAATATCCTTATACGTAATCAAACCAATGAGGTGGTTCTCCTCATCTACAACGGGTAATTTCTCTATCTTATTCTCCTGAAGAATGTCACTTGCAGAAATCAAATCTGTACCAGCATGCGTGGTAACAAGGTTCTCAGATGTCATTACTTCATCCACCAGACGGTTCTGATTTCGCTCGAAACGCAGATCGCGGTTGGTAACAATACCCACCAAATGGTTCTCGTCGTCTACAACGGGAATACCGCCAATATGATATTCTGCCATTAAGGCAAGAGCATCAGCAACAGTACTACCACGCTTGATGGTAACGGGATCATAAATCATACCATTTTCAGCACGCTTTACGATAGCCACCTGGCGAGCCTGATCTTCGATACTCATATTCTTATGAATAACACCGATACCACCTTCACGTGCAATGGCAATAGCCATCTTTGCCTCAGTGACAGTGTCCATAGCAGCCGTCACAAAAGGAATCTTCAGGTCGATGTTACGGGAAAACTTGGTACTCAGTTCCACAGTAAGAGGCAGAACCTCTGAATAAGCTGGAACCAACAGGACGTCATCATAGGTGAGACCATCCATCACAATCTTGTCTTCAATAAATGATGCCATATATCTGAAGTTTTGTATGTTATTATTGGGGACAAAGATACGAAGAAGTGAGCGAATTGCCAAATTTATTTGAGCATTTCCGAATGTGAGTACCTAAGAACATAGTTCAAAGGTACGAATAAGTG
>ERZ808032.142-NODE-142-length-11264-cov-3.961205_pt1 | contig 11264 bp, 11 predicted proteins | sample MGYA00380187_ERZ808032 | MGnify/ENA primary metagenome ERZ808032 (study PRJEB31490, sample SAMN06133378) | cow dung metagenome | isolation source: M10 | host: cow | place: China: Chengdu | collected 2015-05 ...
GCATATCCATGTTTCTTGTATTTTTTTGACATAAAAACCCCGAAAGTTTTTTGTCTAACTTTCGGGGTTCATATCAAGGTTCAGGAGTTTTTTTTGTTATAACGTAGCTATTTATTTTACTTTAGCAACGATAGCTTTGAATGCAGCAGGTTCGTTCATAGCAAGGTCGGCAAGAGCCTTACGGTTGATGTTGATACCAGCTTTGTGCAAAGCGCCCATCAATTTAGAATATGACATACCTTCCAAACGAGCGGCAGCGTTGATACGTTGAATCCACAATGCGCGGAAGTTACGTTTTTTGTTTTTACGATCGCGATAAGCATATTGCAAACCTTTTTCCCAGGTATTTTTAGCAACGGTCCAAACGTTTTTGCGTGCACCGAAATAACCGCGAGTTAATTTTAAAATTTTCTTTCTTCTTGCTCTAGAAGCAACGTGATTGACTGATCTTGGCATTTTCTTTAATTTTTTTGATTGTTAGCGTTACCCGTAAGGTAATCTTAAAGCTAAACATTCGGTTAATAACTCTTATTTAAGACCCAACAATGATTTAACTGCAGACTCGTCAGATGGTGCTACCAAGCCAGAGTAAGTTAAATTACGTTTTGCTTTTGTTGTCTTTTTAGTCAAAATGTGACGCTTAAATGCGTGCTTTCTTTTGATTTTCCCTGTTCCGGTAAGGGTGAACCTTTTTTTGGCACCGGAATTAGTCTTCATTTTTGGCATTGTTCTTAAAATTTATTGAGTAAAAAAAAATTATTTTTTCTTTTTAGGCGACATCATGATAATCATGCGTTTACCTTCTAGTTGTGGCATTTGGTCTACCTTGCCATATTCTTCCAAATCGTTGGCAAAACGTAACAACAACACTTCGCCTTGTTCTTTGAACATAATAGAACGACCTTTAAAGAACACGTATGCTTTTAGTTTAGCACCTTCTTGCAAGAAACCTTTTGCGTGTTTTAGTTTAAAGTCGTAATCGTGTTCGTCAGTTTGAGGACCGAAACGAATTTCTTTGATTACTACTTTTACGTTTTTCGCTTTTTGTTCTTTTTCTTTTTTCTTTAATTGATAAAGAAACTTAGAATAATCAACAATACGACACACTGGAGGTTGTGCTGTAGGAGAAATTTCTACCAAATCAAGGTCCATTTCGTCTGCAATGCGCATGGCTTCTGCATACGAATAAACACCTTGTTCTACATTTTCGCCTACTAAGCGAACTTCGTTTACGCCACGGATGCGGTCGTTAATACGATGTAACTCTTCTTTGCCTTTTGGCTTAGAATTGTTGTTTCTTGGTACAAAATTGTTTGCGATAGAGTACGTCCTCCAAACGTTGTATTAAAATGATTCTAAAAATTGCGTGCAAATGTACAACAATTTTTAGAATCTTAAAAGGTTTTTACTAATTATTTTTCAATTTCAACCTCAAGTACTTTACCCAAAGCATTAATGGTTACTTCGGTACCGCCTTTAAAGTTAAAATCGTATTCCATGCCATCGTTAGAAACCTTGGTAATTTTCATGCCAGCATATTGTTTATCAAGGGTTTCGTTTACACGTTTTGGATAGATAAAACGTGGCATTACGGCTTTTTTGTTTTTAAGGGTAATTTCGTTCCAAGCGCCTACCATATCAAATTCAATCATGGTTTTATCGGCCAACACCACATCGTACTCAGATACAGCTGTTTCTAAATCGGTGGTCTTAATTACCTTCTTTACTTTAATATCGGTAAAATAAGTTGACAAGAAAGTTTGTGCTTTTTCTGGCAACTCATTTTGAGAGATCTTAGTTTCTATATCTTCTGCAAAAGCTACACTTGCCATAGCCACAGCAGCTAACAAAGCAATTATTTTTTTCATAAGGCATTATTGTTTAATGAAACTTTGAGTCATATCTTCTACTTCTTTGTTGATGTGAGCAGCAAAGTCGGTAACCGACATAGCACCCATATCGCCAGCACCTTGACGACGTACCGATACTTGGTTGTTTTCGGCTTCTTTTTCGCCTACAATTACCATGTAAGGAATACGTTTCAATTCGTTGTCGCGAATTTTACGACCAATTTTTTCGTTTCTATCGTCTACGCTTACACGGATATCCGACAATTCCAATTGACGAGCAACGTCGTATGCATAATCGCAATATTTTTCGCTAATAGGCAATACCACTACTTGATCGGGGGTCAACCACAAGGGGAATTTACCACCGGTATGTTCAATTAGCACTGCTACGAAACGTTCCATCGAACCAAAAGGAGCACGGTGAATCATAACAGGACGGTGTTTTTGGTTGTCTTCGCCAACGTAATCCAAATCGAAACGTTCGGGCAAGTTATAGTCTACTTGGATGGTACCCAATTGCCAACGACGACCAATGGCATCTTTTACCATAAAGTCTAGTTTAGGACCATAGAAAGCAGCTTCGCCTAATTCGATGCGAGCTTTTAAGCCTTTTTCTTGGCAAGCTTCTACAATGGCGCTTTCGGCTTTTTCCCAAACATCGTCGCTACCAATGTATTTGGTTTTATTTTCGGGGTCGCGAAGCGAAATTTGAGCTTCAAAGTTTTTGAAATCCAACGCATTGAAGATGATGAAAATAATATCCATTACTTTCAAGAATTCTTCTTTCAATTGGTCGGGACGACAGAAAATGTGCGCATCGTCTTGGGTAAAACTACGTACACGGGTTAAACCATGCAACTCACCGCTTTGTTCGTAACGATAAACGGTACCAAATTCGGCAAAACGTAATGGTAGGTCTTTGTACGAACGAGGTTTAAATTTATAAATTTCGCAGTGGTGAGGACAGTTCATGGGTTTTAGCAAGTATTCTTCGCCCTCTTCTGGAGTATGAATAGGTTGGAACGAGTCAGCACCATATTTAGCATAGTGACCTGACGTTACCCACAATTCTTTTTGACCAATATGAGGGGTCATTACTTGTTGATAGCCAAAACGTTTTTGAATTTGTTTTAAGAAATCTTCCAAACGCAAGCGAAGTGCAGTTCCTTTTGGCAACCACAAAGGCAACCCTTTACCTACCGATTCGCTAAAGGTAAACAATTCTAACTCTTTGCCAATTTTACGGTGGTCGCGTTTTTTAGCTTCCTCCATCAATTGCAAGTATTCGTCCAACATTTTCTTTTTAGGGAACGAAATACCATACAAACGGGTTAATTGTTTGCGGGTAGCATCGCCGCGCCAGTAAGCACCGGCAACGCTGGTAATTTTAAAGGCTTTGATTAAACCTACGTTGGTAATGTGTGGACCTTTACACAAGTCAACAAAACCACCTTGACGGTAAATGGTGATGGTACCGTCTTCTAAATCGTTAATCAATTCTAGTTTATACGATTCGTTTTTAGCAGCAAACATAGCCAACGCATCGGCTTTGCTGATTTCTTCGCGCACTACTTGTTCTTTACGAGCCACAATTTCCATTACTTTGGCTTCGATAGCAGCAAAATCGCTTTCTTTGATAACAGCTGTACCTGGGTCTACGTCGTAATAAAAACCGCTTTCGATAGCAGGTCCAATACCAAATTGAATACCAGGATACAATTCTTGCAAAGCTTCTGCCATTAAGTGTGCAGAGGTGTGCCAAAAAGCATGTTTACCTTCGGCATCGTCCCATTTGAACAATTTAATGGTAGCGTCCTCTGTAATAGGACGATCTATTTCGGTTACGGTGTCGTTTACTTGTACTGCAATAACATCTTGTGCCAAACGCGTACTAATGCTTTCGGCAATTTGAAAACCCGTTACGCCATTTTCGTATTCGCGTACGGAACCATCGGGAAAAGTAATTTTAATCATAATTGTTCTATTTTTTGTGGACTACAACTTCCACGTTATTTTTGAGCATGTAAAGTTAATTCTTTTAGACGAAATTAACCCGTTTCTTTTACTATTTTTTGGATTTTGAGGGACAAATAACTGCCAATCCGCAATTTTCGCACTTGGGCTGACGCGCCACACATACATACCTTCCATGTAATAAAAGCCAATGATGGGCTACTCCCCACTCTGCTTTAGGTATATGCGCTGTTAGTGCTTTTTCTACGGCCAACGGGGTGGTTGCTGTTTTAGGAACCAATCCTAAACGATGCGAAACCCGGTAAACATGGGTATCAACGGGCATAGCCGGCTGATCAAACGCCACTGCCATTACCACGCTGGCTGTTTTTCGCCCTACGCCTGGCAAGGTTTGCAACTGTTCCAAATTAGCAGGTACCTCTCCATTAAAATCTTGCTGCAATTTTTGTGCCAACGCCCACACATGCTTGGCCTTATTATTGGGATAAGAGACCGATTGAATATAATGATAAATAGCATCGACCGATGCTTCGGCCATTTTTTGAGGTGTAGGAAATGCCTTAAATAAAGCGGGGGTAATTTGGTTAACGCGTTTGTCGGTGCATTGTGCCGACAACACTACGGCCACCAACAGTTCAAAAGGATTGGTATAATGTAATTCCGACTCGGCTACTGGCATATTTGCTCTAAACCAAGTTAAAGCAGCTTCATATCGTTCTTTACGTGTCAAATTACACCATTTTTACATTATCTTGCACATTCAGTTCCTTGCCTTCTGCATTAACAAACTGATATTGCAACAAACTAAAGTTATAATTGGGAAGCACTTTAAACAACCAACCGTATTTCCATCGCCAACGACGCAATATATTCCAAAAACCTTGCTTCATATAGGCATACACAAACGGATGTACATACAATACAAAACGTTTGGTTTTAAGTTGCTTTTCGACCATCTCGATACGCGACGCCAAAAAATCGATAAACAAAATAGAGGAGGCAATTTTGCCACTTCCATGACAAGTAGGACATGCCTCTAAGGTATCTACCTCGGTTACAGGGCGTACACGCTGACGCGTAATTTGCATCAACCCAAACTTGGTTAAAGGCAACACTTGGTGTTTAGCCGAGTCGTTTTTCATGTTTTGGCACATGCGCTCGTACACTTGCTGTTTGTGTTCGGATGTACGCATGTCTATCAAGTCGATAATAACAATGCCCCCCATATCGCGCAAGCGCATTTGGTGCGCAATTTCGTCTACAGCTGCCATGTTTACCTCAAAGGCATTCTCTTCTTGCAAATTGCTAGATTTATTGCGCGTACCACTGTTTACGTCTATTACGTGCAAAGCCTCGGTATGTTCTATCACCAAATAAGCCCCCTTACGGAAAGGAACTATGCGTCCAAACGATGATTTTATCTGCTTGGTAAGGTTATAAACATCAAAAATGGGCAGTTCGTCGTCGTAATACTTAACGATAGAGGTTCTAGTGGGTTCAATAAGCGAAACGTACGATTTTATAGCCTCGTACACTTCTTTATCGTTTACCACAATTTGGTCGTAGTTGGGATTAAAATGATCGCGCAAAATGGCTTCTGCTCTGCCAATTTCTTCTAACACCAACGAGGGCACCTGTTTACTTTGTTGCACCACACGCAAGGCATCTTCCCAGCGTTGTATAAGCACGTGCAACTCGTTTACCAATTCTTCTTGCGATTTGCCTTCGGCTACCGTTCTAACAATTACACCGTAGTTGGCTGGTTTTACTTGTTGGATGATTTTTTTTAGGCGAAAGCGTTCTTCGTTCGATTGGATTTTTTGCGAAATAGATACCTTTTGTCCAAAAGGCAACAACACCAATCCCCTACCCGCCAACGAGATTTCGGCCGTAAGGCGTGGACCTTTGGTAGAAATAGGTTCTTTTACCACTTGCACCAAGACTTCTTTACCACCTACCAAATAATCGGTAATTTGCCCATCCTTGGGTAATTCTTCGGTAGGTTGCACCTTGTTCATACTAGGCGCTTTTTTGGTGCCATTACGGGCAAATTGAATAAATTGTTGAGCCGAAGAAAAATGCAATCCTAAATCTAGGTAATGCAAAAAGGCATCTTTTTCGTAGCCAACATCTACAAATGCGGCATTTAAACCAGGCATTAACTTTTTAACTTTGGCCAAATAAATATTCCCAACAGAGAACGACGCTTCGCGACTTTCTTTGCTGAATTCTACCAAACGGCCATCCTCGGTTAAAGCAATGGCTATCTGCTCTGAATTGACATCGAGAATTAATTTACTTTCCATTATTAGTTAAATTAGCTTGCCCTACATACAGAAAAGAACAAACTTAGCGAAAATTTAAGTTTGTTCTTTCTATTTCTGCAAAAAAACTCAGAAATTATTTTTTCTTTTTGTGACGATCTTTTCTAAGTCTTTTTTTACGTTTGTGAGTAGACATTTTATGTCTTTTTCTTTTCTTTCCGCTTGGCATAGTTGTATGTATTAAATTTGTTTATAATTATGCGTTTTTAACTGCTTCTACAAAAGTTTTAGCAGGTTTAAAAGAAGGAATATTGTGAGCAGGAATGGTAATGGTAATATTTTTAGAGATATTACGTGCAACTTTTTGTTTTCTTTCTTTTACAATAAAGCTACCAAAACCACGCAAATACACATTCTCGTTAGCAGACAAAGAAGTTTTTACTTGAGCCATAAAACCTTCTACCACTTTTAGAACATCGTCTTTGTCGATGCCAGTTTGACTAGCAATCTCGTTTACAATTTCAGCTTTTGTCATATTATGTATTTTTTTATCAATTATTTACAACAACATTTGCTTTCCGCAAAACAGAGTGCAAATATAGTGTTTTTCTTTATAACTACCACAATTTCAGCAAAGAAAAATTATTTTTTTTCAATTTGAATCTTTTAATGTACTTTTATAGCACATTTTAAGGGTTACATATGAATATAAGTTGCACATTATTAGATTGGTATAAAGAGAACAAACGAATGCTTCCCTGGCGAGAAACCACTGACGCATACACCATTTGGGTGTCTGAAATTATCTTGCAACAAACACGTGTAGCCCAAGGCATGGCGTATTTTTATAGGTTTACTCAAGCATTTCCTACCGTACAACATTTAGCGCAAGCCACAGAAACAGAGGTACTTCGTCTTTGGCAAGGGCTGGGGTATTACAGCCGTGCGCGCAACATGCACAAAACCGCCCAAATAGTAGCAGAACAATTTGGCGGGGTATTTCCCTCCGACTACCCTACCTTACTATCGTTACCTGGCATTGGAGCCTATACGGCAGCTGCCATTGCATCGTTTGCTAGCCATGCCCCCTATGCCGTAGTAGACGGCAATGTATATCGTGTATTGGCCCGTATTTTTGGCATCGACACACCGATTGACAGCACAACTGGCAAAAAATTATTTAATCAACTAGCCCAAGAGCAACTAGACCAAACCGCCCCTGCCACATACAACCAAGCCATGATGGACTTTGGAGCCCTGCAATGCACCCCAAAATCGCCTAATTGCCAGGCTTGTCCTTTTGCAGAACAATGCATTGCCTACCGCACACATCAAACAGACATTTTGCCCATTAAAAGCAAAAAGACAGCAGGGCGCAAACGACACTTTTGGTACCTAGATATTTGGCACCAAGGCCACACCTACTTGCAACAACGCAACCAAAAAGACATTTGGCAAGGGCTTTACGAACCCATGCTGATAGAAGAACCACTATCAGAGCTAGAACTACTCCAACACCCCACGGTTGCTGCACTTAAAGGAGATATTGTACACATTTCGCCTACGTACAAGCACGTGTTGAGCCACCAAATTATAGAGGCTAGATTTGTAAAAATCCACCTTACACAAGAGAACGACCTTTTACAAGCTATGCAAAAAATAAGCGATACGGAATTGAGTAACTATCCCGTATCGCGTTTAATAGAAAGATATCGCGCCACGCAAGCACCAGCCTTATAATTAGTAAATAATTAATTTGCGAACTTGTACTTCTTGATCTGTATAAACTTTTAATAGGTAAGTACCTTTAGCCGCATTTAGTTGCAACTTGGTTACATTTCCTGTAAAGGTTTCAATTACTTTACCCGACAAATCGCACAATTCTACTTGTTCAACGGCATCTTGCGAGGCAATTTGCACATTGCCACGAGTAGGATTAGGGAATACGCTCAAGGTTTCGTTTTGCTCTTCGGTTACACCTACGTGACCAAATTGGGTATCCAACCAAGCTAAACGATCTGTAATCAACTTCATAAAGGCATCTTTGCGTTCTAACACATTAGCATTGCCGTATTCTGGCCATTTTTTACAGTCGCATTGCGATGCATACACAATTTTATCGATAAAGGCATTTACCTCTTTGCGCAAGTAGGGCACCAAATCGCCACGGGTTTCTTGCCAACGTTTACGTACGGCAGCTTGGAAACGAGGGAATTTGGCAATCTCGTCAATCCACTTAATACCATAAGGATAATCTTCGTATATAAAGGTATTATCCATGTTCCAAAGGGTATTACCAAAGTCCCATACGGGTCCAAAAATCAATTTGGTATTAGCACCTCTGTCTTTGTGCAAATAACAACTACCGTGGAATCCTTCTCTGTTACCTAAAATTTCGTAAATTAGGTAGTAATTTACCAAGGTATCCATATCAACGTATTTTTCCCATTCGGTGCTGCTTTTATCTTCGGCATAAATGGCATCGTTGGCCATGTTTAAGAAGTTGGTGATGTAAGCTTCTTGTTGGTACGACAATTCTTCGGGCGATTTGTAGGTAAACCACATGGGTTCGCCGTATTCATCTTTTTTATAGATGGTAATATGGGGATCTTCTTCGTAGTTATCTATTTCTAACAACCATCCACCAGTAACTGCAGTAGGATCGGTTTCGTTATCGTCTTGCTCGGTAATTTTTACACGATTGCTAGACACCTTAATATGATCGGTTAAGAAATACAAACCATTGTATTTGCCGTTTAATACCAACTCTACAGGTTCTTGCGTAGGCGTATAACGCATACCAAAATAACGGCTCAACGCAAAACCGGCTGTATTACGCAAAAAGCCGTAATTATCGTCGGCATGTGCCAATAGGTTATAGCTTTTATCGGTGGTCATGTTTAAAAGCGACGCTTTTTTATCCATTTTAATACGATAAGGTTTTTTATCAAAACCACGCCATGTCCAGTTACCACGTCCTTTAACCTCGGTTACCAGAGGACTTGCAGCACTGCCCGCCGATTCATAACCTTGACTGTTCGATGCGTCAATATACAAGCTTCCTTCTACGTATACTTCTTTAGATTCAATAGCCACACCATTTTTGGTATTTAGGTAGAAGATGGGCAAGGTGCTAGAATAAGGATTACAATTGGCTTTGCGCAATTCGGGTTCGGGTTTAGGGGTTGGAGCCTCTCCATTTTTATTTACCCACTGTCCTTGGTACCAATTACGTTCTAAGTTATTTTCGGGTACAAAAGTATAACCAGAGGTAATGGTTTTATCGGTAGTAGCGGTTCTAATTTCTTCACGTTCTATCGCTACCAAGTCTTTAAATTCGGGGAACGTGTAATTATGTACACCATCTGCTAACGCTGTTTCTAAAAAAATATAGCGGTACACATCCTCAACAGTCGATGGCACGGTATACGACCAAATATCGTTACCATCGTTATTCATAGTTACCAATACAGTACCTTGAATATCTCTATCTCCATAAGCAAACTTTACCGTTTCAAACTTAGTAATGGAGTTGTCATAATAAAATGTTCCTTTGGGAATATCTACAGCAAAAGTGGTTGCTGCAACCAATAAGGTAAGTAAAAGAAGTAATGATTTTTTCATTGGTTTAGTATTAGAATGTATAATTGATTATCTGGACAAAAATAATAAAAAAAGGCCGAAAATCAAAATTTTCGGCCTTTTTACGTTGTTTATCAATAGGATTAATAGTGCGATACCCTAAATTTACCACTTAATACTACGGTTTTCATGTTGTGCATAAAGTAGTAGGCAATAATGTTGTCGATTCCTGCATCGTACACATAGCCTTCTGCTTCTGGACTACAAATATCGGGCACATTTACGTCTACCAATTCTAGCGGAGCTTGTACCAACACTTTGCCATCTAAGGTTACCAAGTAAAGGGTAACATTGGCACAATTGGTGGTAAATTTCCAGCTACCGTCTGGTTGGCTAGTAATGCATACATTATCGGCCGTAGGTGCGGTAGTAGGATCAAAGTCATCTACCATAAAGTGGATGCGGTATACCGACTTGCTACCATCTTCGGCAGTTACGAAAATTTCGGTTGGCATACCCAATTGGTTAATAGCGATGGTAACGCGTTGGGTTGGGTCATCACTAATATAGACTATATCTTCGGGTACCGAAGTTGAACCAAATGGCAACTTGTATACGTACTCTAATTTTTCGGGTTCAAAGTCTGGCAACGATTCGCCGTTAATTTGAATATCTGCCAAATAGCTATTATCGTGTAGGGCAATGCTTTGGGTAATTACATAGGTTCTAATATCACCATTTTCGGCCGTTACACGCAAAATCAAGGTTAAATCATTGCTCATTGGCGTTACCGTTTCGATAGGATCGAACACTTCGTAAGTAACATCCTCTAGGGTTGGCACATCTTCTACTGGAGTTCCTGCAGGGTATACAAAATCATACTCTGTTTGTTCAGGATCAAAGCCCTCTAGTTGTTTACCATTAATATAGATGTTTTTCAAACGATTTTCGGCCGATTTTTCGATGGTGAAATAGATATAGTAATCAAATTGGTCGCCATTTTGAGCCGTTACGGTAATTAGAGCCAACTTATCTTCTATACTCAAGTTAACGGTTTGGTCTTCGTCGCCTTTATCCCATGTAATGGTAGGCAATTGGGTTGTTCCGTAAGGAAGGGTTACATGGTATTCCCATTCTTCTTTATCGAACTTATCCAACGACTCACCATCCAAATAAATCATGTTCAATTTAGTATTGCTAGAAGGCTTGTTGTACCAGCTAATGGTATATTGGTTTTTGGTGGTACCATCTTCGGCTATTACCGTAATAGTAGAAACTTCGTTAACAGAAGTAGCTTGCACTTCTTCTACAATTTGCGTTTCCATGCTTGCTACGCCTTCTATAGTAGGAATAACGGTTTCGCCATAAGGAATGCCTACGTTATAGGTATATACTTCAGCATCAAAATCTGCTATCGATGTACCATCTACCAAAATATCACTTAACAACGCGTTATCAGATTTAGCCACGCTAAAGTAAATAATGTACACCTTCTCGCTAACACCATCTTCGGCTACAACGTGAAGGGTATAGTTACCATTTATACCACCGCTATTGGTAGCTACTACTTGCCACTGATCGCCTTTTTCGTAGG
>ERZ808032.143-NODE-143-length-11240-cov-3.985040_pt1 | contig 11240 bp, 9 predicted proteins | sample MGYA00380187_ERZ808032 | MGnify/ENA primary metagenome ERZ808032 (study PRJEB31490, sample SAMN06133378) | cow dung metagenome | isolation source: M10 | host: cow | place: China: Chengdu | collected 2015-05 ...
GTGTAGGTGGTAGTGCTCAAATCAAATCGATGAAAAAAGTAGCGGGTACACTTAAACTAGACCAAGCTCAATACCGCGAATTGGAGGCATTCTCTAAATTTGGTGCCGAAGTTGACGCTGCAACCAAAATTGTACTAGACAAAGGTGCGAAGAACGTAGAAATTCTTAAACAAGGAAGATATTCGCCACTTACTGTAGAGCAACAAGTAGCCATTATTTATTGTGGAACCAACGGATTGCTTGCCGATGTTCCTGTAGAAAAAGTAGGTGAATTCGAAAAGAATTTCCTAGAAATAATGGAGAACAAACACAAACAAACCGTATTGGAACCATTAAAAAATGGTCAATTAACAGGCGAAATAGAAAGCATTTTACGTAGCGAAGCTGCTGCCCTATCGGCTGCCTATAAACAAGCGACAAACAACTAAACAATTAAATGGCATCATTAAAAGAAATACGTGCACGCATTCTCTCGGTTAACTCAACCAAGAAAATAACGTCTGCCATGAAAATGGTATCGGCAGCTAAATTGCACAAATCGGAAGAAAACACCTTGCGTTTTATTCCGTACAAGCAAAAACTTACCGATATGTTAACCCAATACCTAGGCAATATTGAGCCTGGTTCGGTAAGCATTCCATTGGCAGAAAAACGCGAGGTAAAACGTGCTGCTATTGTTTGTATATCGTCTAATAGCGGTTTATGTGGTGTATTTAATAGTTCGGTAAATAAATTGTTGAACGAAGCTATTAGTAATTACCAAGCCAAAAATGTGGCGATAAGCATTTATCCCATCGGCAAGAAAATTGCTGACTACGTTAACAAATTAGGCTACCCCGTTAATACCGATTACAACTACATTTGCGACAAACCCACATACGAGGAAACATGCAAAGTAGTGCAACCTTTGGTAGAGGCATACATCAACCAAGAAATTGACGAATTGGTAGTGTTGTACAATCACCACAAGAATGCAGCGGTGCAGGTGCCTACACACGAAGTATTATTGCCGTTGAGTACAGAAATTGCTGCTAGTGCAGAAACGTTAACAAGCACAGAAAAAGGGGCTAACTTGATATACATTACCGAGCCAGATATTCCAACTGTTATTAACCAATTGGTTCCTAATGTAGTACGAATGCGCTTTTATGCAGCGGTATTGGATTCTACCACAGCCGAGCACGGAGCAAGAACAACCGCTATGCAAACAGCATCCGACAATGCTAGTAAAATGATAGAAACCATTACCCAACAATATAACCGAGTTCGTCAAGAGGTTATTACCAACGAGTTGCTGGATATTGTGGGCGGTTCTGAGGCATTAAGAAACTAAAAATTAACAATTCAACCATAAAAGTTGCACATTATTTCAAATTCTGTGCAACTTTTTATTTTTTTATCAATAATTATACGTACCTTTGGAGGATTTTTAAAATACATTAACATGAAAATAACTCGACTCTTTGACTTACTTCCTAATTACAAAGAAGTAAACCCCAATCAGCCTACTGCTTTAGCATGTAAACGTCAAGGAAAATGGATTCACTACAGCATTGACGATTACATTGAACAAGTAAACTATGTAAGTGCTGGTTTGTTATCGTTAGGTGTAAAAAAAGATGATAAAATTGCTATTATCAGTTCGAACCGCCCAGAATATAATATCTTGGATATGGGTATTATGCAAATTGGTGCTGTTCCTGTGCCCATCTACCCTACCATTAGTGAGTCTGACTACCAATACATTCTAAACCACGCCGAAATTACCTACGTATTTGCCGAAGGCGAAGAATTGCTTAGAAAAATTGAGCATATTTTACCCGAGGTTCCATCGCTTAAAGGCATTTATACCTTTATTGACCGCGGCCGTCACCATTACCTAAGCCAATTATTGGAAGCTGGTAAAGCAAACTTAGATCTTGAAAAAATTGAAGCCATTAAAGCTACTATTAAGGAAGACGATTTGGCTTGTATTATTTATACCTCTGGTACCACGGGTGTTCCTAAAGGAGTTATGCTAATGCACAGCAACTTTGTGAACCAAATTATGGGCGTTCATCACATTTTGAACCCACGCGATACCAAAGCACTTAGCTTCTTGCCTATGTGCCATGCCTACGAAAAAATGTTGCTTTACGTTTACCAATATTCTGGCATGTCTATTTATTACGCCGAAAATTTAGGTACGATTGGCGAAAACATCAAAGAGGTAAACCCCAACATTATGTGCTGCGTGCCTAGGTTGCTAGAAAAAATGTACAGCAAACTATTCTCGGCTGGCAAAAAACTACCTGCGGGCAAACGCCAACTATACTATTGGGCATTTGATTTGGCCATGAAATACAATTTAGAAGGCAACAGCGCTTGGTACAATGCGCAACATAAAATTGCCGATAAATTGATTTACAGCCAACTACGTAAAGCTATTGGTGGCGATTGGGACGTAATTGTTTCGGGTAGTGCTGCTATTCAACCTCAGTTGGTATCGTTCTTTACTGCTATTGGCATGCCTATCTTTGAAGGCTACGGACTAACAGAAACATCGCCTGTAATTGCGGTAAGCAACCGCGAACCTCATGGTTGCTGTGCTGGTACTGTTGGTTTCCCTATTCAAGGTGTAGAAGTAAAAATTGTAGAAAACAACGAAATTGTTTGCCGTGGACACAATGTAATGAAGGGTTACTACAAAGCTCCCGATATTACTGCCGAAGCCATTGACAAGGATGGATGGTTCCATACGGGCGACACGGGTATCATTACCGAATACGGACAATTAAAAATTACGGGTCGTTTAAAAAGTATCTTTAAAACATCAATGGGTAAATATGTAAATCCATTCTTGTTGGAAGAAAAAATGGCGCAATCTAACTTTATTGATTCTATTATGGTAGTGGGCGAAAACCAAAAATTCTGCGCTGCCCTAATTGCTCCAGACTTTACTTTCTTAAAAAACTGGGCTAAATTGCACGATATTGAGTACACCACCAACGAAGAAATGGTGAAACACCCACGTGTACGTAGCCGTATTGGCGAGGAAATCAAAAAATACAACGCTCATTTTGGTGATACCGAAAAAATCAAGAAGTTTGAATTGGTACCCGATGAATGGACCGTTAAAAATGGTTTGCTAACGCCTACCCTAAAAATTAAACGCAACAAAGTAGCCGAACGCTACCAAGCCGAAATTGACAGCTTGTTTGCGTAAACCAAACACACGCTATACAGAAACTCCCGCCTCATAACAAAGCGGGAGTTTTTTTGTGTTTCTACTAGATTAACCACCAAAAACATTGCATATATTACCAATATTTAGTAATATTGCAGAAAATACATGCTTTATGAAAACAACATCAGTAGCGTTAGGTGCCTACTTTGATCAATTTATTAAGGACAAAATAGCACAAGGAAGATACAATAATGCAAGCGAGGTAATTAGAGCTGGGTTACGCCTATTAGAAGAAAACGAGGCTAAATTGTATCAACTTCGAAGCGCCATTCAAGAAGGTATTGATAGCGGAGTTGCCTGCGATTTTAACCCAGACGACCATCTTTATTCTATGAAAAAAAACATCTTAAAATGAACCCATATAATCTTACGAAGAAAGCTGTAAGCGACCTTGAAAATTAATGGTAATGTGTTAGTAGCCTATAGCGGTCCTTCCCACTTCGTGGGCCCCTTCCCTTTTCGGGAGCCAATGCCGCCAAGGCTACTAACACATTACTGCATAATTCGTGTAAAAATAGAGAGACCAATCAAGGTTATTCTAAAGAAGTTAAATCTTGCAACGCATCGTTTGTCTCGACCAAGGATTTGGTTTTGTGGATGCAAAGGAGTTGCTCTTTTTCTAATTTGAAATTAGTTGGAAATTGTTCCAAAGAATACAAACTACATACTTTTTCCAACAAAGTATTATTGCATACACTTACCTGAATAACTGCCACAACGCCTTGTTTGCATTTTGCTATTGTTTTGTCTGAGCAAACGGAAAAGCGGTAGCGTTTATTAGATTTTCCAATTAGGGTTACTTTTGCGTTTAACATAGTATGGAGGATTAAAATTATTATTCAACCAGAATGTAATTTATGCCATCAGGAAGTAATACGTATCTTTTGTGTTCTGTAAAATCATCCGAGAAAACACTATAATCTAAATGACTATACATGGAATCTAACTCTATACTTGCCATATCACATAACGAATAGAAAATGTTATCTGCATTGAGTTTAGCATTGATTCTTTTTTGAGCATTATATACTTTTTGCATGTTATTCTGTTTATAAACATCTGAACACCAAAACATAAAAGGAACGTGATACTCTGTTTTTACAGGACTACAATCTCCTCCATGCCCGCCACCATCGGCTGTAATATTTTCACCATGATCGGAGACAAACGTAAAAGTAGAAGCTATATTCTCTTTATTGATTTGACCTATTATATGGCTCAAAATCTTATCTTGATACAACATAGAATTGTCGTATGCATTGATATATAAGCTATCGTTATTTGCCCTCTCTTCTGCTGATGCAGTCTTAAAATTTGGTTTCCAAACGTCAAAATCATCTTCAAAATTGGTATAAGGATGATGATTTCCCTTGAATTGAAGAATAAGGAAAAGATTATCATCGCACGATTTAATCAAAGAATCAATGGTTAAAGCAATGTATTTATCGCCTGAGATTTCTTCTTCTCCTACCATTTTATTAGGAAATAAAATAAGCGAATCTACTCCATTCGTTAGGTACGTTTCATAAGAAAGTAAATTTCCACCTGCCACTAAAACAAATGTTTTAAAACCTACTTCTTTAAATGGTTGTACAATACCCTTTTCCTTGTAATTTATCTCATAATTTAAAGGAGTAGCACGCGTAACAACCTGTGGCACAGAAAACATGGTCAAACATGCCGTTGAATAATAGTTATTGAACGAAATCAGATGACTAAGTGTATCTAAACATGGAGTTGTTTCTCTATGATATCCATTAAGTGATAGTTTATCAAACCGCATAGATTCACCTATTGCCAATACATGGACCTCACGGTTATTGGATTTTTGTTTGGTAGCATGAAAAATAAAATGCTCTGCTTCTGAGATCGATTGTTTTACTTGCTGAATTCTTACAATATTATAAATTTGATAGGGTACGTTGTATGGCGGACGATTGAATATACGCGTAGGAATAAAATAATGATATGTTAACTTGTCTTGGTAAGACACATGTAACTTATAACATACAAATAAACTAGGAAGTAAGAATGAAGTTAACAAAAACGCAATACGAATTTTCATGTTTCGTTTTGAAGTTTGCGAATATGTATAAGCCGATAATATTGAAAGTAGAAGAATTGGTAACCATTGCCAACATATAGAAGCATTGGCTTTGATAAAATCACCACCCTCAGTTGCATCGGTCATAATAACTGCCAAAATATTGCCTGATAAGACATAATTATCAAACAGCATAACCATGGTATACTCTAATAATGTACAAATTGTTATTATCGCCACCAAACTATAGTAAAGTACTTTATTATTAATAAACAACAAGATAGCTAATAATGGCAATCCATATAATAGACTAGTAAACAGATAGCTTATGCCTGATTGTTGAGTGATAGCAAAAGCAAAAGTTGGATATAAGGCACAAAGAAATAGCAGTATAGGTGAAAGATAAGAGCCTAATAATAACGTTTTAAACCAATTGTAAATCTTAGAATTACATAAATTCTTGAAGCAAGTAGCCATTACTATACCTAGTTGTGGAAGAGGGCTACGGGGTTCCGCATTATTATAAGTTAATATGTAGCAGACATAAAAAAAGCGTGAAGCCCTGCACTGTCGCTCGCTTCACGTTCTGAGGCTCCTAGGAATGATGCCCACCTTGTAGAAACGAGCAACGCATAAGCCCCACGCCGATATGTAATCATACCACACAATACACCCTTTATTAGCGGACATGGTACACCATGTCCCTACATTAGGTTACGTGTAGATATGAGAATACACACCCACGGGGCATTCACGTTGCTTTGTTTTTTACAAGGTTGTTGAAATTTTCCTAGGATTTCAGAACGTAAAAACCAAAGCGTAGTAAACGCCTTTAAATATGTCTTGTCCCACCCTCCCGCTTTACACTTAGTAAAGCATCGGCGCAGGACCTTACAAAATTAGAAATTATTTTTGGAAATTTAGTATCGGACTCAAATAAAAGCGATTATTTGCTATCTTTGCAATCGCAAATAAGGCATCACATCTTAATTCATTATACATGGAACCTATTTTATTTTTTGGGGAAGAAACTACTGCCCAACTATTTATTAACAACTGCAATAAAGCTGGTATATACTTAAAAGGACTACATGGTTTGCCTACACAGCTAACTCCGCAACAATGGATTTGGGTTAGGACCAGTTCGTTTAAAGACACTTATGGAGATTGGGAGAATTGGTATAAATGCAAATTCTTATTAGATGCAAAACCTGTATCTGCATTAAACGGAACAGAATTTGAGCCTATTCCTGGGAAAACTCTAACAGAACAAGTATCTGAATATTTCCAAGAACTTGGAGGGATTGCCTACAGTCCTTACTTTGGGAATGTTATTTTAGATAAAAAAGGAGCGGACGATAGCCTTGCTCATGGCATGGGGCGTAAAAAAGCAATTGCATATGCAGCAGTAAAAGACGTCATTGAAAAAGGAATTCTAATTGATTATGACTTTAATCACAAGGGAAGAAATTATGCCAGCGCAGTAGTATGTGCACCTATAACAATTCTAAATAACAGATCTATCTGCTATGTTACTATAACTCGGAAAGAGAATTCAAATAGATACTACCTGCATGAAGTTTGGACAGAAAAAAGCCTCACAAGTGCACGTTCTAATGCTGTTCAAGGACAACCGTCTCACTTGCAAGGCACTGCAAAGATACTGCAAAATATTTTAGCTGCAAAGAATTTTATTATAAATCTGCCGTTAGATGAAAACGGAGAGCCGATGTTATCTTCTACCATTTGATGGGTGGCAGACCGTGTTGTTGGAGGTAGGTATTGGCTTGGCTAAAGTGTTTGCAGCCAAAGAAACCGCGGTATGAGGATAAGGGCGATGGATGGGGGGCTTTTAAGATTAGGTGTTTGGTGGCATCGATAAATTTGCTTTTACCACCTGCATAGGCACCCCACAGTAAAAACACCACGTTTTGCTTGGAATCGGATATGGCTTTTATAACTGCATCGGTAAAGGTTTCCCACCCTTTGCCTTGATGCGATCCTGCCATGCCGCTGCGCACGGTTAAGGTAGCGTTTAGTAGCAGTACACCTTGATTGGCCAAGTATTGCAAATTGCCCGATGCGGGCATGGGTTTGCCCATATCATCGGCCATTTCTTTGCAAATGTTTAGCAACGATGGTGGAAAAGGTACCCCATCGTTTACCGAAAAACACAAACCGTGCGCCTGCCCTGCTCCGTGGTAAGGATCTTGTCCTAAAATTACCACACGAACATCGTTAAAAGGACACGAATTAAAGGCATTAAAAATTTGGCCTGCTGGAGGAAAAATGGTTTGCGTAGCATATTCCTCTTTAACAAATTTGACCAACTGCTCAAAATACGGTTGGTCAAATTCTTTTTGCAATATTTTTTGCCAAGATGGCTCTATTTTTACTTCCATTTTAGGGTTTGGTAAGTCATTAGTTGGTAAGCCAAGCGGGCGGCTAGGTAATCGGATGCTTTATCGATAGGATTAGGGCACAATTCTACAATATCAAAGCCCACTACATTGCGATTAGCAAATACACTGCGCAAAAAGTGCAACACTTGGTAATAGGTTAATCCGCCTGGTTCGGGAGTGCCGGTTGAGGGCAACACCGATGGATCGAACACATCTAAATCGATGGTAACGTACACATTTTCGGTAAGGGTATCGATGGCTTTGGCTTGCCAATTGTTGTTATCGAAAATTTGATGTGCGTAAAACAAACGGTCTTTTTCAAAGAAAGGCAGTTCTTCTACACATTGGCTACGAATGCCTACTTGGGTAATTTTGGCTACTTCGGCAGCTCGGTTCATTACGCAGGCATGGTTTAGTTCAGAGCCTTCGTACAATGGGCGCAAATCGGAGTGTGCATCCAATTGAAGCACGGTTAGGTTGTTGTACTTTTGCGCCATGGCACGAATAACGCCAATGCTAACAGTATGGTTACCACCAATGGTTACAGGAAATTTACCATCGTTTAATAAGGTGGTTACCTCTTGTTGTACCTGGTTGCAAAGCAATTCGGGTGTGCGGTCTTCGGTTACAAAAGGCAAGGTTGCAATGCCATGTTTGTAGGCTTCGGTACCTGTTTCTACATCGTAGTTTTCTAAGGTAAACGATGCATCTAAAAAAGCTTCGGGGCCTTTGTCGGCACCTTTTACCCACGTGCTAGTAGCATCGTAAGGTACGGGCAAAATAGCAAACTTTGCGTTTGCATATTCGCGGTATTGTTGTTCAAAATCTCCAAAAAGCATATTTGTTTGAATTAGGAATTAGGAATTAGAAATTAGGAATTTCAGTGCGAGCCGAGTGCAGAAACAAACTTGTTTGGTTATGCTGAGGCGATGCCTGAAATCATGAGCGCAGCGAGTAATTAGGAATTTTTCGAGTAGCAAGAGCAGAGGCAATGTTTACATTGACTATGCCGAGTCACGAGAAAAATCACGAAATGCGCAGCATTGAATAATTAGAAATTAGGAGTTAGGAATTAGGAGTTAGGAGTTATATTCCTCATTCCACATTCCTAATTCCTAATTGTATTTTAATAGCCGAGGATTTTAAGCATCGACTTATACGACTGCTCTTTAGCAAATAGCTTGGTGTAATACTCGCCTTCTTCGTCAAGACCAATTACTACGTGCTTTGGCGATGGAATTAGGCAGTGTTGAATACCACCAAAACCAGCTAATGACTCTTGGTAGGCACCCGTATGGAATAGGCCAATGTATTGTGGTTGCTCGGCTTTAGGATCAATTTTTGGCAAGAAAATAGCATTGTTATGACCTGCACTGTAAAAATCTTCGCTATCGCAAGTTAGACCACCTAAGTGTACACGTTGGTATTCTTTGTCCCAATTGTTGATGGCCAATAGAATGTAACGTTGGTTGATGGCCCATGTATCGGGAAGTGTGGTAATGAAAGAACTGTCAATCATGTTCCACGATTCACGGTCGTTTTGTTGTTTTTGGTTAACAATGCTGTACAAAATTGCACCACTTTCGCCTACGGTAAACGATCCAAATTCGGTAAAGATATTGGGTTCGGGTACGCCGTTTAGGGTACAAATGTTTTTAATTTGTGCCACAATTTCTTCGGCCATGTACTCGTAATCGTAATTATGGTCTAAGTGTGTAGCAATAGGAAAACCGCCACCAATGTCCAAACTATCTAGTTCGGGACAAATCTTTTTAAGCTCGCAATATAGTTCAACAGCCTTGCTTAATTCACTCCAATAGTAAGCGGTATCTTTAATACCGGTATTGATAAAGAAGTGAAGCATTTTAAGTTCAATCTTTGGATTGTCTTTAATCTTTTCGTAATAATAAGGTAAAATATCGTTGTGACGAATACCCAAACGCGAGGTATAAAAATCAAACTTAGGTTCTTCTTCGGATGCAATACGAATGCCTACTTTAAATTTCTTTTCGGCACCATTTAGCAACAAATCCAACTCAAACTTATTATCTAAAATGGCCACCAAATTTTCAAAACCATTGTTAATAAGGCTTTGAATGTTTTCTACGTACTGTGGACGTTTAAAACCATTACATATAATATAGGTATCTTTTTTAAGATGGCCCGATTCGTGTAGGTTTTCTATTAAGTTAATATCAAAAGCCGACGATGTTTCTACGTTAACACCATTTTTAAGCACTTCTTCCATTACAAAAGAGAAATGCGAGCTTTTGGTACAATAGCAATAATGATAATCGGCATTGTAATCTACCTTTGCCATGGCCACATTAAACATTCTGCGCGCTTTTTGAATTTGCTGTGTAATGCGTGGCAGGTAAGTAATTTTAAGCGGAGTGCCGTACTGTTCAATAATATCCATTAAAGGTATATCATTGAAATACAATTCATTGTCAATTACTTTGAACTCGTCGGTAGGAAAATCGGCGGTTTGTTCAATTAAATCGATGTACTTGTTTTTCATCTTTTTGCCAATTAAAAGAAATCTAACTTAATTACTTTGCTAAAATTTTATCAATGTAACTCACTTACATTTTCTAATAACAGGGCAAATATAGATATTATTTACGAAAAACGGCGCAATATAGGCAAAAAAGTTAGGAGTTAGGAGTGAGGAGTTAGGAGTTTACCAATGCTTCGGCGCAGCGTTCGCCATCGATGGCAGCCGATACGATACCACCGGCATACCCTGCCCCTTCGCCACAAGGGTACAATCCTTTTAATTGAACGTGTTGTAGCGTAACATTATCGCGCAAAATACGAATAGGCGCCGATGTACGCGTTTCTACCCCAATTAACAAGGCATCGTTGGTTAAAAACGACTTGCTCCATTTACCAAAGGCTTTAAAACCTTGTTGCAAGCGTTTAGACACCTCTGTAGGCAATAAGAAATGCAAAGGAGACGATAGCAATCCTGGCACATACGAACTTTCGGGCAAGTTGAAAGACATTTTGCGATTCACAAAATCGACCATGCGTTGCGCTGGGGCCACTTGGCTCATACCGCCATTTACGTACGCATCGCGCTCCATGGTTTGCTGAAATTGCATTACATTAAATACAGGCGGAACATCTTTGTCTAGCGGCAAATCTTCGGGACGCACCTCTACCACCATGCCCGAGTTAGCCCACTTAGAGCCACGGTTTGAGGGCGACATACCGTTTACCACCACTTGCTCGGGGCCACTAGCGGCAGGCACCACAAAGCCACCTGGGCACATACAAAACGAATACACCCCCCTGCCCTCTACTTGCGTTACAAAGCTATACTCGGCAGCAGGTAGGTACTGACCACGACCCTTGGGGCTGTGGTATTGCATTTGGTCGATAAGGGTTTGTGGATGCTCCAAACGCACCCCTACAGCAATACCTTTGGCCTCGATGGTAATTTGCTTGCGATGCAGCATTTGGTACACATCGCGCGCCGAATGTCCTGTAGCCAAAATAACAGGACCCATAAAGGTATTTCCATCGTGGGTTTCAACGCCTTTAACCTCGTTGTTATCGACCA
>ERZ808032.144-NODE-144-length-11214-cov-3.333124_pt1 | contig 11214 bp, 10 predicted proteins | sample MGYA00380187_ERZ808032 | MGnify/ENA primary metagenome ERZ808032 (study PRJEB31490, sample SAMN06133378) | cow dung metagenome | isolation source: M10 | host: cow | place: China: Chengdu | collected 2015-05 ...
GACACACCATCAATGCGGAAAAAAAAGGTCGATGCCTTGTGGCGAACAAGCAGTTTTACAAGGTCGAGCTTCTCGCGTATATCTTCTGCGGGCGAAGGGAATCCAGCCTTCACCTCGCCCATTACCAGACTCTCAAACGATGAGGAGTCATCGATTGCATAAGGTTTCATCTTCTCCATACGAGGACAAAGATAGCGAAAATTGCTCAAACCATTACAGTAGCTCCCATCCTTTATTTGATGCAATGGCTTTCTGCTCATCTGTGAGTTTGCCGAGGTTGGTCGTGCCAATCTTGCACTTCAAGCCTTGCCCATTCTCGCAAAGAGCATTGAGCAACGAGAGCAGGCTATCCACCGACAACTTTGCACAACCATTCATCGCAACATCGACATTTATAGTTCCTGCAAAACGCACCTCGACAAGAGACTTGCACGAGGTAAAGGTCGTGTCTATCTGGCTCTTTACATTTGAGAAGTCAAGTGCAGAATATATGGCAGTAAGCGAGGAGCATCCATGGAATAACTCCGAGGCAGATGTAATGCTTCGAGTGTCGAGTCCATCAATCTCTGTCAGTGAGGAGCATCCGTAGAACGCCCACATCATATTTGTGACATTGGCGGTCTCAAGCTGCGGAACACGCGTGAGCGATGTACACTTGTAGCACATCTGGTACATAGAGTCGAACTGCCGAAAGTCGAGTGTTGCGGGCAGTTCAGTCATCTCTGCGTTCTCCTTGAAGAGTTGGTATCCATTGCGCACATGCTCCATTCCCGTAGGAAGGGCGTATATCTGGTTGGATAGCTGTGCGAAGGTCATCGACTCGTCCGCTGTGCCACCCATGTCGGTTATGGCATCTACGATGTATGTCCTTACCACCGCCAGGCGGTTGATTATTTGTGCGAAGTCTGCCATTATCCGATGATGTTTGTTAGGGCATCAGCCAGCTCGGTGATGCCTAGTGATTGATCTATCTGCGCCACGAGGTTTGCGTAGGTTATCGAGTAGGCTCCTCCCTTGCGGTCTACCTCAAAGCGATCTGCGGAGGAGAGTGCTGTTGTTGGCGTAAGCTCTGCGATGGTAACGCCCGTTGTGTTGTCTGCCATAGTTATTAGATTGAGAATGGTAATTCAAAACATGTCATCGAGTGGTGGCTCACTATCCACCAACACTTATCTGCAGAGTAGATGCTCGGCACAGCAATAAACTGAATAAGACCTCCAAAGCACTCAATTCTCTGTATCGGGTTATATGTAAGTATCTGTTCGCTATAACCCAGGGAGCAGAGAATGCCAGAGTCCTCGTCATCGGTGGCGATGATTACATTGGACGATGAGCGCGTGCGTATTGGGCAGTCGTAGATGTTTACCACACTGCCGATATACTCTGCCGATGTCGGGAGGTTTATCCATACGATGTACGAGCCGAAATGAACTTGCTCGGTTATAAGGTTGAAGTTCTTGTTTATGGTATACTTGTCAGCCGATCTATCGTAGTCCGTTCCCTCCTCGGATAATCGTTTGAACGGCACTTGTGTGTAGCCGCTGAACACTCCCGTTCCCATCTCGACATGACCATCCTCGTAGATGCGTGTTGTTGCCGAGCCTGCGTTCTCAATACCATCAGCACCTGCAAAGAACATCAGCTTGCCATGCTTTGGGTCTGTTGTGCTTGGCAGTGCGCAACCAGCCATTCCCGCCACCACCTTCGCGTTGCCCTCGTCCTTGACACCCACGAAGCCAGAGAGCACCACGCCCGACTGCCCATCTACCTCTGTTGTCGAGTTCTGGAAGTTCTCGCGTAGGTAGTCCAGGTCGGAGGATGTTGCCGCAGCATCGCGTAGCAGCTTTGCAATGGTAGCACGAGCCTCGTAGTATGCCCCAATATAGGCGAAGTCGTCCTCTATGTTGATGTATTCGGGCGATGGTGCGGTGTACTTCTCCAAAGCCGACACAGCCAAAATATAGGCGTTGACATAGGTATCCCACTCATCGTTCTTCTTGATTACTCTGCGCACCCTCCCTCCTGCAGTTCGGAGCACTCCGTTCGCCACGCGGAGATACTCCGATACGAGGTATCGCTCCGCATCGATGAGGAGCTCCTCATACTCGGCACGGATGTCAGCGAGTCGCTCTCGGAGGTAGGTCTTCTCTACGGGCGAGATTACAGAGTCGGAGTTCATCTGCGCCAGGCTCTCCTTGGCTGATGCCACATCCTCAATCAACACATCGAGGTCAACTCCCTCCTCTGGGTTTGTGGGGTCAATACGCCCAAAGCGGAGCACACCATCTTTGAACGATATGCCACAACCCGTTGAGCGGTCATAGAGCTGGGCATTGCCCGACACCGAGTCAAACCAGGAGTCGCCCAGCGCATCGGAGATGTAGCCTTGCAGATAGATGTTTTTCAGATAGGCGGAGTACCCTCGCATATTGAGTCCGTGCGCAGAGAGGTTTGAGAGGTCGCCAAACTGCGCAGCAATGTTGCGTAGCCGTATGCGCCAGTCACTCATACCCACAAGGTAGCGTTCGTAGGTGCGTGTTGAGTAGCGTGATGTCTGGCGCGTGGTATCTGATGTGTTACCAAACGCCACAATGTTCATCGCCTCGGCTGGGTGGTATGGAAAACCCTCGCGCAGCTCGTATCGCCACTCTCCGTAGGTCGAGGCGTTCAGACACTCGACCAAGCGGAAGTAGCAAGTGGTAAAGCCTGCGAAGGTGCGAGTGCCGAAGGAGTCGTCCGAGTCGATGGTTGGCTCGGTATAGTTGCCTACCTCCGAGTTTTTGAAGATGCCCATGCAGAGGTCGTTGGTGCGGAGGGAGCTTATCTCTCCCGACTCCAACTTGATAACCAGGCGGCAGGTCTCTCTATCGACTAACTCGATGATGCCCGCGCCAGGTGCTGACCACTGATCGCCCACGGTGGTTTCCACACGATTATAGCGAAACTCTGGCACCTCTAAAAACTCCTCCAGGCGGAGGTTGCGCATATAGGCGTTACCCTCGACAGAGAGGTCGCCCGACACTACGCCTCCCGTCTTGTCGAGCTTCTTCTCTAGTGCTGATGTCAAACCCTGCACACTCTCCATTGGGTGGGTGTGAGCCTTTGGTGCTACACGCTCCTGGAGCTCACTTCCCTTTATCTTCATCGATGCATCGGCAGCGGGAACATCGACAATAAACTCGAACTCATCGAACTTGTCGAGCTGCCCTGCGGCTGATGCTAACTCTTTAATGCGTATCTCTGACATTGTTATCCTCCCAAGATTGATGTTTTGAAGTTCTCTTTGCCGAGAACATAGACAAGGTCACGACCCTTGGCGACAAGCTGTCCGCCAAGGGTTAGTTTTATGTTCTGACCACCGCCACTCGGCAACATCGCCTGCAACTTCGATAACGGAGCTATGACCTCTGGGTCGGCTATGGCGTTGGGATTATCACCTACCAGGGCGAGTGTCTTACCATACGCCAGACCTCCCGTTGCCAGGGCGGGGACACTCTCTTGTGCATTCTTATTTATAAGGGCGGTCATAATTGCCGCAGCTGCCACCATCGCAGCACCAATGCCTATGGCTGCCCAGGGGTTTGCCAGCACTGATTTGAGGGCGGACTTAAAGGCGATGATCATAATACCGAACTCGATGAGCTGCGCACCGATGTTTTTGAGGAAGTTGGCGAACTGCGTGAGGATCGCCTTCATCAATCCTCCGAAGCCGAGGTCTCCCGCGATAACCTTTCCTAGGGCATCGGCAGCCGCAACGATAGAGTCCGCGAGGAACTGCGACACCTGCTGGTCGAAGCGTTGCATTGTCGAGGCTACGGTCTGCGACACATGGTCGAGGGCGGCAGTGAAGTTCCAACCCTTGTTCGTGAGGGCGGTGGTATAGTTCTCGACCATATCCACCGTTGCCGAGAGATTCTTTGCCAGGTAGGTGCTTGTGTTGTCCGCCCAACCCATTAACCCCTCTCGCACGAAGGAGAATATCTCGCTCATCTGCTGTGAGTACTCCGACACTGCCAGCTTGATGCCATCCATTTTGAGCTTCGGTGCAGGGAACTCTATCTCGAAGTCCGAGGCGAGGATCGGCTCTAACTTCTCGATAGGTTTGAGGTCTTCGGGTTTGATATCCTGGAGGCGAGAGAGCTCATCGCGTAGTTCGGCAATCTTGGCGTTTGTGGCGGCAATCTCCTCGACAGTCTTGGCGTTGCCCAGCGACTCCTCCAGAGCGCGTATCTGTCGCTGTAACTGCCCGATTAAGCCGTTTGCCTCCGCAGCACCCGTTGTTGTCTGCTTGAGCGAGTTGTTATATTGAGCCTGCATCGCTGCGGCATCCTCGGCTGAACGCTTGCGCTGGGTGCGAATATCGGTGATAGCGAGTCGTGTCTGGTGCAGGAGGTTAAGCTCTTGCGCCTGGGCAGCGGTCAGTTCCTTGTTGCCCTTCTTGTACTGCTCACGCAGTGTTGCCCACTGCTGGGTAATGGCACGCTCCTTTGCAAGGAGGTCAGCATCGCTATATATCGGACGCGAATACTCGTTGTAGGTATCGTTGTAGGTCTTATCCTGCGCCTCCTGGCGAGCTTGCTTTGCCTGCTCTGCTTGCTGGCGGGCAAACTCCGCTTGCTGCTGTCGTGCGCTCACGAAGGCTGCGCCCAACGCGACCAGGGCGGAGATTACAAGACCTATCGGTCCAGTCATCGCAGTAAAGGCGGCTTTGATAAGCGGAAGCATGGCGAGGAGCTTGCCACCCACCGTAAGGACTGGTCCGATTGCCGCAGCAAGCGATGCGATGACCACGATTACCTTCTGCGTTGTAGGACTCAAGTTCTGAAACCAGGTTACCATGTTGGATATCCAGCCGACAATCTTCTGCAGTGCGGGCATCAGTATCATACCGAGCTGCTCGGCAAGGTCGCCCAACTGATTCTTGAGTTGTCGCATACTACCCGTTCCCGACTGCGCGGCAGCCTCGGCATAGCCCTGGTAGTTTTCGAGGATATACTTGACCGCCTCGCCACTCTTGAGCTGCTCGGCAGTGAGGCTCTTCAGAGCAGGGATACTCTCTCCCAACTCTCCCGTAAGTCCTCCGTAAGTCTTCGCCAGATTCTTCACTGCCGATTCGAGCGTCATTCCCGTTGCTGTGGAGAGCTGTGCCGAAGCCTCGATGACATCGTTAATCTGACGCTCGGTCATACCCAGCGATGCGAGGTAGGCTTGCTGTGCGATAACCTCCTCATCTCCGAAGGTGGAGCGCGACTGCAACTCTGCCGCCTGCGCCATAAGCCTGCGCTGGATATCCTCGCGCCCTTTAAGCGCAGTGAGGAGGCGTGTCTCCGCCTGCACCTGCGTATCTGCCGCCATAACCGATGCAGTGCCGAGAGCTACGAGAGGCAGCGTGAGCGTCTTGGAGAGCGTCTTACCTACGGAGGTCATCTTCTTCTGAAGACCCTCCAACGACTTCTCCACCTGCTTCGTGCGCTGCTGAAACTCGTAGCTGTCAGCACCAATTTTAATTAGTAGGTCGGCTATGCGTCTTGACATAGAGCGTTAGGTTTAAGGGCGATAGCGGGTGTATAGATTCCAGCCTCGAAGGACATCGTCAACATTGGCGATACGACCATTCTCAACACGCGACATGGCTGATACCAGGAGCACCATCTCGTCCTTGTTGGTGATGTCTATCTCCTCGTCAGCGGAACGGAAGCAGATAGAAGCCACCTGCTGGATGTAGGCTTCGGTGTTGTTCTCCGAGGCGGGAGCGTAGCGGTTGATGATCTGGCGGATGGTCTTCAGCCCTCGCGACTTGTAGTAGTGCTCCAGAAGCACGAACATCGCTCGGTAGCCATAGTCGATAGATTGAAATTGTTTGAATGCCGAGTCCTGGGAGGGTTGCACCTCGCCCAGGTACTTGGTCTTGCTGATGCGGATGTTGCCTGGGTTATTGTTGCGCAATCCGCGCGGTAGTCTTTTCTCTTTGTTGTTACACATAGGTTTTAGGGTTTAGGTTGGTGTTTTCGTTTGCGGAGGTTGTCCATCTCGGCTCGTTTGAGCAGTACGGGACACTGCTCTGGCGGTGTCGGACACTTGTATGCCTGGCGTATGATGATGCGGTCGCATTCGAGCTGCACATCCTTCTCCTCGATGATTATTTCGAGCTTGTCGACCTTCTCTTCGAGCTTCTCCACGCGCCCATCCAGGCGTGTTATCTGCTCCGACTGAATGGCGATGACCTTGTCGGTGTTTTCGAGCTCCGCACCATCAGCCTCGGCATTCTCCTTACGCCTCTTTTGTTTGAAGAATATCAGCGTGCCGAGCAGTCCGCTGGCAAGCACGAAGTTTAAGATGATAGATACGATTTCCATAGGCTTCAATTTTGAGGTACATACTTGTAGATTGCGGTTTCGCGCACGATGTAGAGCTCTCCGTAGATGAAGAACAATCCCATAATGGTCTCGTCTTGACCCTCCAGGTTGTGGATGCTTCGGAGCTCCTGCTTGCGGATGTCGAAGATGAATGGCGAGTCGTAGCATATAGCCACCTCCGAGAGCGTGTGGTCGCAGTGGTAGGTATGGCGACCAATGCGGCAGACCTGCTCATACTCCGTTATCGAGGTGCGCTTGTAGAGCCAACACATATCATCGGCATTGGAGATAATGAAGTCATCGGAGATAGAGACGATAGAGTTGCCATTAGCCATAAACTTCACATTGGCGAAGGTGTGAAAGCGTGAGTCGCTAAAACTGCCTTCTCGCGTAGTGTTTACAACGATGCAGTTGCCCGACAGAAACACGCTATCTCTCAGTGGAGTGCCATAGAATATGGAGTAGCCTCTACTTCTGCGGTATGAGGAGTCATCGCGCTGTACGGGAGCCTCTGGGCGCACCAGGTAGGCAATATCAATCGCCTGCTCACGGCTGTAGTACTTACCCTTGTAGAGCAGTGCAAAGTAGCCACCCTGGTATGTCGCCCAGCCATAGTAATGCTCTGCGCTATAACTATCGAACACCTGCTTAACCGTACCTCGGTGGTCGCAGTAGTAGAAGACTCCTCGCTCGAAGCGCACAAAGCCATTCTCGGCAGCGAAGATCTCGAAGTCGTAGTCCGAGCGATATATCTCGCGCAGTGTACGCGACACGCTGTCGAAGATAAGGATGCGCCCAGCGCGGTCGTGGAACAAGAGGAAGTTCAGACAACGCACGATGCGCTGTATCTCGAAGTCAAACGATAGCACCCGCACACAATCATCTCCTGCTGCAGGCTTGTCCTTGACAATGAAGCGCGGCATCTCGGTAAGTTCGCAGTTGTAGGTATCATCGAGAGCTTGCAGTTCGATGGAGTTTACCGAGTAGGCTGCGTGGAGATACTTCGTGTCCTGGAGCACCGTATTCATATCGAGGTGCGCGGCTGTGAAGATATCGCCCGTTAGACGCTTTGTTGGTAGCTGCTTGTACTTGAGTGCAGACTGCACGATATGCCCAACCAGGGTATCGTAATTATTCGCACCCTTGGTGTGCCAAAGGCGTGTTGGGTTACCCTCGGCATCGAGGTAGTAGAGGGCGTACAGCAGATGGTCGTTGGGGATTGCTGGGATATCGCTTACGGGTAAAGCAATCGACATCTCGACATTGTTGGCGGGATTGACGAGCGACTCATACTTGAGTCCCTTGTCGTAGTTGTCGCCCGCATCGATAGTCATCGTCATCTGCGAGAAGGTGGCGTTCTCCTGGTGTCCCGAAGAGTAGCGACCACGATTGCTTTCGTAATACTCAATCTTGCCGATGAGCGTCTGGCGGATGAAGAACTGCAATGTTCCATCGGCAGGTATGCCGTTTATCTCCACCTTGATGCTTTCGGGCGTTCCCGTCTTAACCTCCGAGACGATGCAGGTTTCTGCCTGCGACCAATCGCCAGAGTCGGTAAGGTAGTGGGTTGCGCCTGCCGCAACTACACGAATGCCATAATGTACATTGACTGCGTAGTTCTCGGCAATGTTTGTATATCGATCCGATGTCCACTCTCTATGCGTTGTCTGTAGTGAGAACTCCCATTGTATCGGGAAGTTACACTGCGCGACCTCCTTGCCCTTGGTGTAGATGGTTGTGCCTTTATAGGCATCACTACCGCAAAAACACAGCGAGTCTCCCCATTCGCCAAAGTCGATAAAGGCATTGGGATCGTCCCACGCTTCGGGCGAGAAGAAGCCGAGGTGGTTAGCCAAGTTCTCGATACTCTTGTTCTTGACATCGACCGTTACGGAGCGCAGTGCTGGGACGATGTCGAGTGTTGCCTCGCCCATCACATAGATGCCCGCGTTCCACATATCATCGACCACATCTCTGCCCGATGATGTGACCACATTTACGCCCTCCTCAGCGATGAGATGTGTACCCGCGTCATCGGTCATCACCTCGCCAACGGGGAACTCCGAGCCAATCTCAAAGAAGGTAACGGGGCGACTGCTCTGGTAGAGCGAGATGGCTCTGCGGATATGGAGTGCGCCACTCGACTGGAATATCTGCCCAGCAAATGGGAGCAGGCAGAGTTCGAGGATGTCGCGGTAGGTAGGCTCCTCGTAGACATAGTACAAGCGTTCCAGGTCGATGTAGGTCTGGCGCAGTGGCGACACGCCCTCGTTCATACCCTCGCCATAGAGGTCGAGCCAATCCGACACCTCCATATCCAGCTCCAGGAGGTCGAGACAGCGCGTGGTTAAGTTCCACAACGAGAGCCTGCCCGAAGTGCCTATCGACATCAGGTCTTTGAAGATGTAGCTTTCCAGGAGATTGAAGCCATCGACAGCCTTGATGGTAACGGTGTACGGTGGCGCAGTGAAGGTTTCGGAGTAGAGGTCGGCAGTGACGAAGCCACGCCAATAGAGTGCGCCAGAACGGAAGATGCTCACACGGAACTGACGAGCATCAGAAGTGAAGAGGGACAAATAATGGAAGTTGTCCTTGCAGAGGATGTTGATGGTAGCCTCGGAAGCCTTAACGGGAGCATAGAACTCATCGCCACGAGCCTCCCAGGTAATGATGATAGGCTCATCGCCAGCGAAGGTCATCTCCTCGTAGCCACCACTATAACCACGCTCGGCAATCTCCACGCGCCACAAGATGTTGTGGTGCTTGCTGCGCATCTCCGCATAGTATTTTAGTCCGAACACTGCCATATATCACATCTTTGCGATAAAGGTAGATTCTAATCGGGCGACAAGAGATGACCATAGGTCACCTATAAAAAACAAACCGAGACCCTTGCGGATCTCGGTTGACCTACAGAATTGTTATGTTACCCGATGATTTGGAATTTGTCGGCTTCGGGGATGATGGCGAGTCCGCCCCAAGTGCCATGAAGCTGACCGATGGCATCTATATCCTCAATCACACCCTCCTTGCCATCGTAGCGGTTGTCCTCGCCTTCGAGGTGGATGATTCGTACCTTCTGACCTACCTTGTAGGGACTCTCTTTTTGTTGCTTTGTCTGGTGCATATCATTGTGTTTTTAAGCGTTAAACCAATCTTCAAATCGCTCAAAGAAGAGCAGCTGGGTGTGCGGTCGCATCAGGTCGTAGTTGCGCCAAATAGCCTCGCGGCATACGCTGTTCCATTTATCGGGAGTGTCGAGTGTTGCGAAATCCACAGCCTCGACTTTGACATCGTCGTACTCATCAAGGAACTCGCGTGAGGTGCGTGCCAAGTCGTACACTTCATCGGTAGCCTGCGACCAGCTTGTCGCGTTAGTGGGGAACTGCTCTAAAAAGTTTTCAAGTCTGTTAAACATAGCTTGTGGTATTTAGTGTTAGAACACGCAAGTTAATTCTGGGGAATATGCAACACATTAAGCACTTTATTTTCAATACATTACATCGTCTGCTAAAATCTCAATATAGTAGTTTGAATTATTTTCACTATCTTTGTAAAAACATTAAGATTATGACTATCAGTGAATTTATAGAGAGATATCGCGAGGCCTTCGGTGAGGCCGCTCCACTACCAATCGCATTTGGGTATAGCAACACCCTTGCAACCGAGATTCGTAGCGTTCCAAAGTGTATGATTGGCGCAATCAGCAAGGTACGAAGCGGCGAATCACTAACCCTCTCTGTCGAGAATGTTATCTGTGGTGGCGGAGGTCTTTATACGGCCTTTCGTGAGATGCCAGAGCGCGTACCTGTCTTCGTGTCAGAGGTCGAGCACTACAAAAAGACCAAGGAGATGGTCGTGGAGTATATCAAGGCTCTCGACATCAAAATCACTGACAAGCCATATCTAAACTTCGTGCGCATCGACAAGTTGGAGCGTTGGGAAGATACCGAGGCGATGCTCTTCTTCGCCACCCCCGATATGCTTTCGGGGCTGTGTACTTGGGCGTTCTACGACAATAATGCCACCGATGCCGTTACCACTCAGTTTGGCTCTGGTTGTGCGGCAATAGTAACCTTTACCATTGATGAGCAGCGCAGAGGCGGTCGCAGATGTTTCCTCGGTATGTTGGACCCCTCGGCGCGACCACTTGTTCCAGAAAACGAACTGACACTAACAATCCCGATGTGCCGTTTCCAAGAAATGCTTACCACAATGAACGACTCGGCACTCTATCAAAAGGCTTTCTCTGCAATTAAAAGAAGAATAAATAAGGAGTAACAGAGTGGAGCCGACCTCGTTGGAAGTCGGCTCCTGCCTGCATTGCTTATCCGCGTTGTAGGCAGCCAAGACCTGGGTTTAGGTTTGTCGTTTAGGCGCGGGTTGGATTCTTGATCAGTTCGTCCAACTCACGCACCTCTTTCTGAATGTCAGCGATTCGTTCTGCGTAGTAGAAAAGTGCATCCTTGATTGTTTCGAGGAGCTCGGTGTTTGCGTGGAGCTTGCCAATGCCGATGTAGAAATCAGCCATCGTGTAGCCGCGCTCCTCTGGGAGCAGGTCGTGGCTACCGCAGGTGCCTACATTGATCTGGAAGCGTTCGCCACCCAGCCAACACTTCTTCTCGTAGTAGATCGACACGCTCTGACCGAAGATTGGCTTGTTATCGGCATCTACAACCGCCAACTCCACATAACTTGTCGAGAGGCGATTAGCTCGCCACTGCTTGCCAAGTGAAGCCTGGAGGTGGCTTTCGATAAGTTCGAGGGTTGCACTCTCTGCGCAGTCATACTCATTGCCAAGCAGGATACGCTTCTCCTCGCACTCGCGCTTAAAGGCTTGACCCTGCTCGGTTGCGTA
>ERZ808032.145-NODE-145-length-11170-cov-4.749752_pt1 | contig 11170 bp, 8 predicted proteins | sample MGYA00380187_ERZ808032 | MGnify/ENA primary metagenome ERZ808032 (study PRJEB31490, sample SAMN06133378) | cow dung metagenome | isolation source: M10 | host: cow | place: China: Chengdu | collected 2015-05 ...
TCATTAACATATAAATATTTTTTATGAGAGGGAGACGATTTACTCAGCGAACACCACTGCTGAATAAAGGGATAGTCTGAGGAAACGACTTCAATAGAAATCTCCAGACACGACAGACACGACTCATCCAATAGCCCGCTTCAGTCGTTACTTCTTCTTGGGATTCTTGTTTCAATGATACAGCTGACGAAACATGAGATAGTTCGGCAGTGTCTTGTGCCATGTTTAAACTTGAGAATCCAAATAACACCCGTCTTTTTGTATGTATTATATAAGGTGTTGATCTGGGATTTGCCATTGCTGGAATTTGTCCTTAATATGCATGAAAAATGTCCTCCTCGACGACACGCCTTTGTTGTCAATGAGAACGCGTCCCTGTTGTCAATGAGGACTCACCTTTGTCGTCGTGGAGGACAAAAACGATTGTCTGGGGAAGATATTGAGGACTGATATCATAGGGCTGATATTATATCCTCGCAAAAAAGAAAGGTTGATTGTCATCGACTGTTTTTGCCAAGGCTAAAAAAAAGTTCCCCACCTGTGAGGATGGGGAACATGATATAGGATTGTTATCCTTAGCTTGAAATTACAGCTGGGGACCAGCAGCAACGAGAGCCTTACCTGCCTCGTTGGTAGTGTACTTAGCGAAGTTCTTGATGAAGCGAGCAGCCAAGTCCTTAGCCTTCTCCTCCCACTCAGCAGCAGTAGCGTAAGTGTCGCGAGGATCGAGGATAGCAGGATTTACGTTGGGCAGAGCGGTGGGAACCTCGAAGTCGAACAGAGGAATCTTCTTGGTCTCAGCCTTCAGGATGCTGCCATCGAGAATAGCGTCGATGATACCACGTGTATCAGGAATTGAGATACGCTTGCCGGTACCGTTCCAACCTGTGTTAACCAAGTAAGCCTTAGCACCAGAAACGTTCATCTTCTTAACCAGCTCCTCAGCATACTTTGTGGGGTGCAGCTCCAGGAATGCCTGGCCGAAGCAAGCAGAGAATGTGGGAGTGGGCTCGGTGATGCCGCGCTCTGTACCTGCCAACTTAGCGGTGAAGCCGCTCAGGAAGTAGTACTGGCACTGCTCGGGAGTCAGGATAGATACGGGAGGCAGTACGCCGAATGCGTCAGCAGACAGGAAGATAACGTTCTTTGCTGCGGGAGCAGAACCACCGGGCTGAATGTTGTTGATGTGGTTGATGGGGTAAGAAACGCGAGTGTTCTCGGTAGCGCTCTTATCGTTGAAGTCGATAGTACCATCCTCAGCAACGGTTACGTTCTCGAGAAGAGCATTGCGCTTGATAGCACCGTAGATGTCGGGCTCGTGCTCCTTAGACAGACCGATAACCTTAGCATAGCAGCCACCCTCGAAGTTGAACACACCGTTGTCGTCCCAACCGTGCTCGTCATCACCGATAAGGCGACGCTTGGGGTCGGTAGACAGAGTGGTCTTACCTGTACCAGACAGACCGAAGAAGATAGCGGTGTTCTCACCGTTCATGTCGCAGTTTGCAGAGCAGTGCATAGAAGCGATGCCCTGGAGAGGCAGGTAGTAGTTCATCATAGAGAACATACCCTTCTTCATCTCGCCACCGTACCAGGTGTTGATGATAACCTGCTCGCGGCTGGTGATGTTGAAGGCTACGCAAGTCTCAGAGTTGATGCCGAGCTCCTTCCAGTTCTCAACCTTAGCCTTAGAAGCGTTGTAAACAACGAAGTTAGGCTCGAAGTTAGCCAACTCCTCAGCGGTGGGCTGGATGAACATGTTGGTAACGAAGTGTGCCTGCCAAGCTACCTCAACGATGAAGCGAACAGCCATACGGGTGTCGGGGTTTGCACCGCAGAAACAGTCAACAACATAAAGGTTCTTGTTAGAAAGCTCGTTCTTAGCGATATCCTTAAGAGCAGCCCAAGCCTCCTCGGTGATGGGCTTATTGTCGTTCTTGTAGTCATCAGAAGTCCACCATACGGTATCCTTAGAGTTCTCGTCCATTACGATGAACTTATCCTTAGGTGAACGGCCGGTGTAAACGCCAGTCATTACGTTAACAGCGTCAAGCTCGGTGTTCTGACCCTTCTCGTAACCCTGAAGACACTCCTTGGTCTCCTCAGCGAACAACTGCTCATAAGAGGGGTTGTGTGCAATCACGGTAGAACCGGTGATGCCATACTGTGTCAAATCTAATGTTGCCATTGTTGTTTGTGTTTATTAATTAATAGTTTGGTTTTCTCAAATTTTCCTTTGCAAATATAATCATTTCTACTGATAAAACAAGTATGTTTAATAATAATTAATATTGGAAAAGGGTGTTTTGCAATGTTAACTTTGCAACTAAAGCATACTTGCGGCTTGTTGTGTCATTTCTTTTGCGCACGCCTTGCCTTCTCCTCCTCGCGCTCCTTGTTGCGCTCGCTCGGAGTGCGTTTGTTGTCAGCCTTCTGCTTTATCAGGTTTTTGGGTTTCTGCTGGTGCAAGGGTATGGCATGTATTTCCCATGCCTGCTCCACATCCCAGCCTGCCCTGACATTCATGGGTTTAGGGAAGTAGAATACCGGTTCTGCCTGCCTTTGCCTGTCATATTCGCCGGTGTCCCATTTTCCATCGGAATTCTGATCTACAAAACATCGCATAAAGTAGATTTCGGGACGGAGGTAATAGAATTCCGCAACGCCCTCGGGAGAGGCCTTGCACTCCTGAACCACCTTGTCGGAACCATTCAGCAGCTGCACCACTACAGACGTGTCGGGAGATATTATGTTTACGATAAGTGTTCCAAACTCATCCAATGTCCTGACAAGAAATTCGGAACGCAACTTCTTGCTGACATGCCCCATAGCGCCCTCTATGGCCATGGAGTCGAGCAAAACAGCATATTTGAAGCCTGGCTGCCATTGGGCATACAGGGTATATGAACGTGCATTGAATGGGGTTGGCTCGACAACAAACGGCTCTTCGTACAGATTGGAATCTCTGACAACATAGAGATGCACTGCCGCCGTATCTAGCGAGGTGATAGGTTCGTTGACGATTATGCTTACATTCTGGTTGGGAGCCAAAGCGCCAGTTGGCGAAAGCTTAAGTTCAAGGAACTCCTTTTCAAAGGGATTGTCCTCGTGCGGCAAGGCCTTCTTGCTTCGCTTTATGCGCTTCTGGCGCTGCTTGTACCAATCGTCAATCTTTTTCTGGCGTTCGTCCCTGATCTTGCTCCAGCTGTTCCTTGAAACCAAAGTCTGGGTGTCTGTCACCCACACGATATTGCCCAGCGAGTCGGTATCCAGATGCTTAAGCAGGAACTCAGCCGTGTCGGTTGTATGGGTGAAGGCCGTGTCGGTTATCCAATAGGTGACCGTGTCCTGGTACTGTGTTGCCTCAACACGCAGGCAGGATTCGTCAAAGTTAAGTCCCTTAATAATGGGGAGCGTATCCATTGGCGCCGTAAAATACAGGCGGAACCAGTCGGGGTGTGTTCGTTCTGTCTTCAGCAGGTGCAGGTCCTGCTTGCCCTCTAGGAAAGTGCGCATGACTATATTGTCGGGCAGATAGTGCGTATACGGAACCACACGGATGGAGTCGTAGTAGACAGAATCCCTCCAGCACGTGTCCATGCGCAAGTCCGGCATACTTGACGGTACATATATGGTAGTGTCAAAGGCTACTGCCTCCGACTTCTGGCTGAAGCGGAAGTCACCATCGCCATCCTGCAAGGCAAACACGCGATAACTGCCCGGGGCAACACCCTTGATGCAGAACTCGCCGCTACCATTGGTGCGGGCAACACGGATGAAGGCTTTGGTACGAAAGAGGCTGTCGGCATAGGTGCTGTCGGCCCTATGCAAGCCAACAAGAGCGCCTTTTACAGGTTCGAGGTTCTCGGCGGCAAAAACATGCCCGGATATTTCCATCGTATCTATCTGCGAACCCGTGCTGAAACTATAGGTATAGAAACCCATAGGATTGCCCTCGTTGTAATCCTCGATGGCATCACCAAAGTCGATGGTGTAGGTAGTGTTGCTTTGCAACGAGTCATAGAGCGTTACTCTCACACGCTTGCCGTCGGCCCTGACATTGGCGGCCTCCAACTGTGGCGGCGAAACAATCACCTTTTCGTTGGCACCCGTCAATTTGATGTACTCGTTAAAAAGAATACTTATCCTCTTGGTGCTGATATTGATGGCCTTGTCGGCAGGCTTAGCACTGACGACAACCGGAGGCTCTTCGTCAAATCTGCCGCCATCGGGCGAAGCAATGTTGGCACACGAGACAAACAGAAATGCTGTTGCCAGAAACACCAACAAGAAAACGGTAATACTTCTCATAGTAGCGCAAGGAGACATTAATTCAGTTGCAACATTTCGTCGATGTAGGCACGGTTGTTTGAAAGGCGCGGCACCTTGTGCTGACCGCCCAATTTTCCCTTGGATGCGAGCCATTCGTTGAACAGGCCTTTTCGTGCCACCGTGAGTTCAAGCCTCTGAAGCGTAATGTCCTTGTATCTCTTGGCCTCGTAGTCAGAATTCACCTCCTGGAGGGTTTTGTCCAATATGTCGGCAAAACGCTCCACATCGTCCGGCATTCTTGAGAACTCTATCAGCCACTGGTGTCGGCACTTTCCGTCACCATCCATGAACACAGGGGCGGCGGTATATTCGAGCAGTTCGGCACCTGTCTGCCTGCATGCCTCTGCCAGTCCCCTGGAAGCATTGTCGACAATCAGTTCCTCGCCAAAGGCGTTGATAAAGAACTTTGTACGGCCTGTGATGACGAACTTGTAGGGATTGACACTTGTGAAGCGCACGGTGTCGCCTATCATATAGCGCCACAAACCGCTTGAAGTGGATATCACCATGGCGTAGTTCTTCCCCGTCTCAACTCCCCACAAGGGCAATACTGTCGGGTTGGGAGACTCCAGTTCGTCCATCGGGATAAACTCATAGAATACTCCATAATCTACCATCAGATTCATGGCAGCATCAGCAGGGTCGCTCTGCACTCCGAAGAATCCCTCGCTGGCATTGTATGTCTCCATGTAATGCATGTTGTCCGAGGGAATGAGCCTCTTGTACTGCTCTCTGTATGGTGCAAAAGCCACACCGCCATGGAAGAACATTTCCAAATTTGGCCACACCTCGAGCAGATTGTCCTTTCCGCTGATATCCAGGACACAATTCATCACGGACAGCATCCATGACGGCACACCGCTCAGGTTGCTCACATTCTGCCCGATGGCCTCCCTGGCTATGCGCTCTCTCTTGACCTCGAAATCAGAGAGCAGTGCCGTGGACTTCTTTGGCACACGCACTAGGTTGACCAACGGATTGATGTTTTCAATCAGGATGGCGCTAAGGTCTCCTACCAAGGAATTTTTGGTATTATAGTTCGGTGCATGGCTTCCTCCCAGAATCAAAGCCTTGCCATCAAAGACCCTGCTATTGGGATTGTTGCGAAAATACCAGGTGACAGCATCTCTTCCGCCAGCATAGTGGGTATCCTTCAGAGCATCCTTACTGACAGGTATGAACTTGCTCTTATCATTCGTTGTTCCGCTTGACTTGGCATACCATCGCACCATGCCTGGCCACAGGACATCCTTCTCGCCCTGACGCATACGATCAATAAAATGCTTCAGGTCCTCGTATGTGTTAATGCCGGAAGAGGCAGCAAAGTCCTCATAAGTCTTTACCGTGGAGAAGCCATGCTGCCTTCCCCACTCCGTCTCCCTTGCCTTCCCCACCAGCCGCATGAGAACCTGCATCTGCAATTGCTCTGCCTGCGTCTGGTATTTATCTAGCGCCTTCCTCCTCGGTACAAACAGTGGTCGTATTATTGATGTTATTGACATCTTCCTGCTTATTATTTGCAATAAATATTTTCTTTCTAAAGGCAGAATTCTTCGTAACTCTTGCCAAAGCCTCCTGTGCGGCAAGCTGGTGGCTTTCCTTCTTGCTATACCCTAATCCGCGCCCGCACTCTATGCCAGCCACAACTACTCTGGTCAAGAACTTTGGCGATAGGGTTACAGGTTCGCGCGACTCTTCAAGCAACTCAAATTTTGCCGCCAGATGGTATTTCTGACACCACTCTAGAAAACGGCTTTTGTAATTTGAGTCGTCCTGTGCCAGTTTCTCAAGATTTATATGTTTGCCCAAAATACGGTTTTTGACAAACCATCGGCATTTTTCGTATCCACGGTCAAGATACACGGCTCCCACAAGTGCCTCAAAGGCATTGCCACCCATATAGCTATTATGGGAACGCTCCATCAAGTTGCTTTCTATCAGCTCCGTGAGCCCCATTTCATCGGCCAGGCGTCCGAGCGTTTCACGCTGGACCAACCTGCTCCTCACACTTGTTAGGAAGCCTTCCTTCTTTCCCTGGAAATGATTGTAGAGAATATCACCTACAACGGCATCCAGAATGGCATCTCCAAGATACTCCAGACGTTCGTTGTCATGTCTCCTGCCCTGAGTGTCATTGGCAAGCACGCTCTTGTGAGTCAGTGCCTGGCGATAGAGTTCGATCCTTCTCGGATAAAAACCCAAAATGCCATAAAAAGAACGATAAAGCTGCCTATCATGTCTGAAAGGCAACCTTATCGCATCTATTATGTTTCCTGCTTTCACAGCTATTGAAAATTCGTCAAAAGAAATACCCTATTCGGCATATTTCTTGAAGATGACACATGCGTTGTGTCCGCCAAAGCCAAAGGTATTGCTCAGTGCGGCTCTTACCTCGCGCTTCTGTGCCTTGCCAAAGGTGAAGTTCAGATTGTAGTCAATCTCAGGATCTTCGTCGCCTTCCTCGTGGTTGATTGTTGGTGGAACAATATCCTCCTTGACAGACATAACTGTTGCCATGGCCTCAAGTGCACCGGCTGCTCCCAGAAGGTGACCTGTCATGGATTTTGTGCTGCTGATATTCAGCTTGTAGGCATGCTCGCCAAACAGGGACTTGATGGCCTTCACCTCGCTAATGTCGCCAACGGGTGTGCTTGTTCCGTGAACATTGATGTAGTCAATGTCCTGAGGCTGCATTCCTGCATCCTCCAATGCATTCTGCATCACAAGGATAGCGCCCAGACCCTCGGGGTGAGAAGCTGTTATGTGATGAGCATCGGCACTCATGCCGGCACCAACCATTTCCGCATATATCTTGGCACCTCGTGCCTTGGCATGCTCCAGTTCTTCCAGGATAAGACATGATGCGCCTTCTGCCATTACGAAACCGTCACGGCTTGCACTGAACGGACGGCTTGCCGTTTCTGGCGAGTCATTGCGTGTGCTTAACGCATGCATCGCAACAAAACCGCCCACTCCGGCAACAGTCATGGCCGACTCGGCACCACCGCTGACAACAACATTTGCCTTGCCCAGGCGTATTAGGTTGAAAGCATCGGCCAATGCATTGGTACTGCTGGCACATGCACTGGATGTAATGTAGTTAGGTCCATGGAAACCGTACTTGATGCTGATATGGCCAACACAGATATCGGCAATCATCTTGGGTACAAAGAAGGGGTTGAACTTTGGGGTAACGCCTTCTGCCAATCTTGCATATGACACAACCTCATCTTCAAAGGTCTTCATGCCACCAATGCCAACACCCATTACCACGCCAACACGGTTTCTGTCAAGCGAGTCATTGTCAATGCCACTATCCTCTACTGCCATCTGTGCAGCAGCAAATGCATACTGACAATAAGGGTCCATCTTTCGGGCTTCCTTGCGATCTACATACTTGGACACATCAAAACCCTTTACCTCGCATGCAAACTGGGTCTTGAAGCCTTCTGCATTAAATCGTGTTATTTTAGCAGCGCCACTAACGCCTGCCAACATGTTTTGCCAAGTCTCTTCGGCAGTATTACCAATAGGCGACACGGCACCCATTCCGGTTACGACAACTCTCTTAAGTTCCATATAAAAGGCAAATAGTTGCCCAGTGGTCTTCCCTATGGCAAGCCCACCCGACAACTATTTTAGATTTTAAGTAGTATAAAACTTTTGATTACTTGTTGCTTTCAATGTAAGCGATAGCATCAGCAACGGTTGAGATCTTCTCAGCCTTGTCATCGGGAATAGAGATATCAAAGGTCTTCTCAAACTCCATAATCAACTCAACGGTATCCAAAGAATCGGCACCAAGATCATTAGTGAAGCTTGCCTCGGGCACTACATCAGCCTCATCAACACCCAACTTGTCTACGATAATCTCTTTTACTTTTGCTTCGATTTCAGACATATTCCTAATTTTTTAGTTAATTGTATTCTTCTTATTTGTGTTTTCTGAGTGCAAAGTAAAGACTTTTTATGCACATTAGCAAGAAAATAAAACAAAAACTTCCCTATTATACTCATTTTGTGTGTTTATGTGCAATATTTGGCATTTTAATACACAGGTTCTGGCATTTTGCTTCAAAAAAACAAAAATGACTCTGTATATTTTGTTCTACGCTCACATCTTTGTATCTTTGCACACAAAAGCAAAAAAACTGATTCATATGACAAAACGCCTGTACACATTATTTATTATTAGCATGGTTGCCATTTGCAGCATTGCGCAATTGGCAGAACCTGTCAAATTCACCGTAAAGAAGGCCATCAACGACAAAGGACAATTGGAGGTCTCCTTCCATGGTGCTGTTGACGAGGGGTGGCATGTATATGGCACAAACTTTGCCGATGGCGGTCCTACACGTACAACCTTGACCATAGAGAAACAGGAGGGAGCCACTCCCGACGGAACTCTGAAAACAATAGGAAAGGTGCACCGTGGCATTGACTCCATGTTTGGCATGGAAGTGGAAACCGTCGAGGGTGATGTTACGTTTGTACAGACCTTTGACATCACTGGCGATTCGTACGACGTCAGCGGCTACCTTACCTATGGTGCATGCAATGACCAGAACTGCACTCCGCCAACAACCGTAGATTTCAGCGCCAAGGGCAACACCTCTGGCATCAGTGCTTCCGCCCCCTCTAGCGAGAGCAGTAATGACATTGCCTCAACACAGGATAATGCCAACGAAGAGAGTAATCAGCAAGCGCCTGCAATAGCCAACGAGTTATGGTCGCCCGTCACACAACTGCTTAATTCTGAAGACAATGTTGCCAGCCAGGCAGACTCCTCCCTTCTGTGGATTTTCTTCATGGGCGTTGTTGGCGGCCTTCTTGCACTGCTCACTCCGTGCGTATGGCCCATCATACCAATGACCGTCAGTTTCTTCCTCAAGCGCAGCAAAGACAACCGTCGCAAGGGTATTCAGGATGCCATCACCTACGGCATATCCATCATCGTCATCTATGTCGGTTTGGGCATGCTTGTAACGTTGTTCTATGGTGCCAGTGCCCTGAACGCCATGAGCACAAACGCCGTATTCAACATCTTCTTCTTCCTCCTGCTTGTTGTCTTCGGCCTTAGCTTCTTGGGAGGTTTCGAGCTTACCCTGCCCTCTTCCTGGAGCAATGCCGTGGATTCCAAGGCAGAGAAGACAACAGGCCTGCTGAGCATCTTCCTGATGGCATTTACCTTGACGCTGGTCAGCTTCTCGTGCACAGGCCCTATTATCGGCTTCCTCCTTGTTGAGGTGGGCAGCAGCAATTCCATCTTGGCACCAACAATGGGCATGCTTGGCTTTGCCATCGCCCTGGCCCTGCCTTTCACACTCTTTGCCCTCTTCCCCACAATGCTCAAGAGCGCACCACGAAGCGGCAATTGGATGAACAGCATCAAGGTGATGCTCGGTTTCCTGGAACTTGCCTTCTCGCTCAAGTTCCTGTCCGTTGCCGACCTTTCATACGGTTGGGGCATCCTTGACCGTGAGGTATTCCTCTGCCTGTGGATTTTCCTGTTTGCCCTGATGGGGCTCTATATGCTCAACATCATCCGCCTGCCTCACGACGAGGACGAATTCGACGACGAGGGCAACATCATTGTACGCCCCCGCACGAGCATCACCCGCCTGATTACGGGCATGGCGGCATTGGCATTTGCGCTTTATATGGTTCCTGGCCTTTGGGGTGCTCCATGCAAGGCTGTCAGTGCGTTTGCGCCACCAATGAACACTCAGGATTTCAATCTCTACAGCCAGGAGGTTCATCCCAAGTTTGACGACTATGACATGGCTATGGCCTATGCCAAGGAGAAGAACATGCCTGTCATGCTCGACTTCACTGGCTATGGTTGTGTTAACTGCCGCAAGATGGAGGCGGCGGTATGGACGGATCCTCAGGTTGCTGACATCATCAACAACAAATACGTCCTTGTCACTCTGCACGTTGACGACAAAACCCCATTGCCTGAGCCCGTTGTAGTGAACGAAAACGGCAAGGAGCGCAAATTGCGCACCGTTGGCGACCGTTGGAGCTACCTGCAGAGATACAAGTTCGGTGCCAATGCACAGCCTTTCTACGTTCTGCTCGACCCCGAGGGCAAGCCCCTTGCGCCAAGCTATAGCTTCAACGAAGATGTTGCCGCATACATCGAGTGGCTGAATAGCGGACTGAAATAGTCTTGACAGATAATGCAGCAAGGGGATGCCAAGTAGCATCCCCTTGCTGTTTTTTGTGTATAGCGTGTATCTGGGCTTTACCTTATGAACAGCATCTCGCGATACTTGGGCAAGGGCCAGAGTTCGTCGTCGACAATCATTTCCAGCTTGTCCACGTGGGTGCGTATCTGCTCTATGAGGGGTGCCACGTTGTCGTGGTAGGCAATGGCCTTCTCGCGCTCGGATTCCAGGCGGTTGGCTATCTTGCGTGCACCTATGAGGGAATATACGTGCTCGGTGATGCTGGCGGTGTTTTCGGCTATCTTCTCTATGAGGGAGAGGTTTGTGGCATTCATCACCTTGGCTTGCTCGGCGGGGAACACCTGTGCCACCTTCACCACGTTGTCCAGCAGCTGGCTCTGGTAGCGTGTGGCCACGGGAACTATGTGGTTGAGGCAGAGGTCGCCAAAGATGCGTGCCTCTATCTGTATCTTCTTGGTGTAGGTTTCCAGCTTTATCTCGTTGCGTGCCTCCAGTTCTGCATGGGTGAAGACGTTCATGCGTGAGAACATCTCCACGGTGTCCTGCTTCAAGTACTGGTCAAGGATGAGTGGTATGTTGGTTTCCACATCCAGGCCTCGCTTTTCTGCCTCCAGGCGCCACTCTTCGCTGTATCCGTTGCCGTCGAA
>ERZ808032.146-NODE-146-length-11167-cov-2.356718_pt1 | contig 11167 bp, 6 predicted proteins | sample MGYA00380187_ERZ808032 | MGnify/ENA primary metagenome ERZ808032 (study PRJEB31490, sample SAMN06133378) | cow dung metagenome | isolation source: M10 | host: cow | place: China: Chengdu | collected 2015-05 ...
TGAAGGCATACACACCTCCGATGAGCATTACGGCCATCACAAACCACACCACACGTGGTCGGCGCAGCGAGTATTCGGTCAGATTCATTGCCATAAACTATTGGATTACAATCACTCTCTCGTTCTCCTGCAAGCGATAGACGCCCGCCGTAACCACCTGCTCGCCACCCTCTAATCCGCGCCTGACAACCACCCGATTGCGCCCAAAAATCTCACCCAACTCGATCGGTTGCAGATGCACCACGCCATCGCGCACCACCCAAACGTATGTTCCGCCCGAGGTCGGCGCATAGATCGCACTCAGCGGCACCGACACCTCATCGCTCACACGCGATTGGTCTATCTGCATCGTCACGGTGCACGACATACCGGGCGTAATGTCGAACTGTCCCGCGGGCAACGGCTCGCGCAGACCGAGCGACACGAACTTATTCGTACCGACCACGCGGTAAACGAAGTTCGAACGACCCTGGATCATACCCTGGTTGACCAGCTTCTTGAACGGCTCGTCCTCGCACACATAACCCAAATCGTAGAGGAACATATTCCAGAAACGCGAGTACATCAAGTGACCCGTAGCGTGCTCGATACCACCCACATAGAGATCGACATTGCGCCAATACTCGTCAGCCTCGCGGCTCACCAGAGCCTCCGAGTTGTGGGGATCCATATAGCGCAGATAGTAGGCACTCGAACCTGCAAAGCCGGGCATTGTCGACAGCTCGAACGGCTCGCCTGCTTCGGTGCACCAACCCTCAACGCGTGCCAGAGGCGGCTCGCCCTGCTCCGTGGGACCGAAGTCCTTCACTGCAGGCAGCTCCAAAGGCAGCTGATCAACCGACAGCGTGTAGGGAACATCATCCTTATAGTAGATAGGGAATGGCTCACCCCAATAGCGCTGACGCGAGAAGATAGCATCGCGCAGACGATAGTTGATGCGCTTGCGACCGATGCCACGCTTCTCAACCTCGTCGAACATCACTTCGATAGCCTCCTTCACGTCCATACCCGTAATGAAGCCCGAGTTGATCATCGCACCCGCCTTAGCGTCGTAGCTCTCCTTGCTGATGTCGCCACCCTCAACCACGGGAACGATCTCCAAACCGAAGTGGCGCGCAAAGGCGTAATCGCGCGAGTCGTGCGCCGGAACCGCCATAATTGCACCTGTACCGTAGCCCGCCAGAACGTAGTCCGAAACATAGATCGGAATCTCCTTGCCCGTGAAGGGATTTACGGCATACGAACCCGTTGCAACACCACTCACGCGCTTGGTCTCGGCGATACGCTCACGCTCCGAGCGTTTCTTGGTCTGGGCGATATACTCCTCGACTGCCGCACGATTCTCGTCGGTAGTCAGTCGGTCAATCCACTGGTGCTCGGGAGCAATAACCATAAAGGTCACACCGAAGACCGTATCGGGGCGGGTGGTGAAGATCTCCAACTTCTCCTCCATACCCTTCACTGCGAAGAACATCTGCGCACCCGTGCTGCGGCCGATCCAGTTGCGCTGGATCTCCTTGAGCGAGTCGCTCCACTCCAACTTCTCCAAGCCGTCCAGCATACGCTGTGCATAAGCCGTAACGCGCAGCAACCACTGCTTCATTCGCTTCTGCTCAACAGGGTGACCGCCACGCTCCGACAGACCATCTTTCACCTCATCGTTAGCGAGCACCGTACCCAGCGCGGGACACCAGTTCACCATCGTATCGGCACGGAACGCCAAACGGTAGTTCTGCAACACCTGCTCGCGCTCCTGCTCGTTCTTTGCTGCCCACTCCTCGGCCGTGAACTTCATCTCGGCAGTGCAAGCCGCATCGACACCCTCCGTACCATTAGCCGCAAACTTGGCAATCAGCTCCTCGATCGGGCGTGCCTTCTGCTCCACGTTGTCGTAGTAGTGCGAGAACATCTGCACAAATGCCCACTGAGTCCACTTGTAGTACTCGGGATCGCAGGTGCGCACCTCGCGGCTCCAATCGAACGAGAAACCAATCTTATCCAACTGCTCACGATAGCGGTTGATATTCTGCGTGGTGGTTACAGCAGGGTGCTGACCCGTCTGAATTGCATACTGCTCGGCGGGCAGACCAAAGGCGTCGTAACCCATCGGATGCAGAACGTTGAAACCGCACAGACGCTTGTAACGCGAATAGATATCCGAGGCGATGTAGCCCAGCGGGTGGCCTACGTGCAGACCTGCGCCCGACGGATAGGGAAACATATCGAGGACATAGAATTTGGGGCGCGACGGATCGACCTCGACTTTGTAGGTACCGCGCTCGCGCCACTCTTTTTGCCATTTGGCTTCGATGGCTCTAAAATCGTATTCCATAACTTGTTGTATATTTTTGTTGTTTTCTTTCGATTGTGTTCAATACATCTTGCAAAAATAAACTTTTTTCGCGAATCATCAACCGTTTTACCTATATATATTTATATTTTTTAGGTTTTTAGGGGAGATTTTCGCCAACAACAAACGCCAAAGCCCAACACGATTTCACCGAAATCGTCATACGCGGCGGCGCCCGCGACTAAAAGTCGCGCCGCCCCACGCCACCGCGTGCGCTCGTCAATACTGAAATTTTTATTAGCAAAGGTGTGGCGGAAACAACATTTTAGCCAATAATCTTGAATAAATAAAAAACCGCACCCCGAGAGCGAGGTGCGGTCTTTTCGTAAGGCGAACCTAAGATTACTTCTCAGCGTTGTAAGCAGCCAGAGCCTCCTTAACCGAGCCGTGCTTCTCGAGCAATGCGTGTGCATCGTCGTACGACAGATCGGTCGAGTTCATAATCATACGGGTACCGCGATCCCACAACTTAGCGTTGGTGAGCTGCATATTAACCATACGATTGCCCTTAACACGTCCCATACGGATCATAATCGAGGTGCTCAACATATTGAGCATCAGCTTCTGAGCCGTACCCGACTTCATACGGGTCGAACCGGTTACGAACTCGGGACCTACAACAGCCTCCATAGCGTACTCAGCCTCAGCAGCCACGGGCGAACCGGGGTTGCAGGTGATCGAGCCGGTCAGCAGACCGTTCTCGCGAGCGTCGCGCAGACCACCGATAACGTAGGGAGTAGTACCCGAAGCAGCGATACCGATCAGGGTGTCGAGCTCGTTAGCGTCAAACTCCTTCAACTCATTCCAAGCCTTGTGAGCGTCGTCCTCTGCCGACTCAACTGCGCTGCGCAGAGCCTTGTCGCCACCAGCGATCAGACCGATAACCAGGTCGGGCGAAACACCATAGGTGGGGGGCAGCTCCGATGCATCGAGCACACCCAGACGACCGCTGGTACCTGCGCCGATGTAGAATACGCGACCGCCCTTCTCCATACGTTCAACGATCTTCTCGACCAAAGCGGCCATTACGGGGATCGACTCGCGAACGGCCAGAGCTACTTTCTGGTCCTCGTTGTTAAGGTTGGTGAGCAGGTCGGTAACGCTCATCTGCTCCAAGTTGTCGTAAAGCGACGACTGCTCGGTAACTTTGATAAATTCTGCCATAATTCTGTTTTATTGTTTTTTGATGATTATTTAGCGTTCTTGTGGAACTCAACCAGGCCATCCATAGGCACTTGCGAGATGTTGCCGATCTTCAAACCGTAAGCGTTCAGCACCTTCTCCAACTGGGGACGGAAGTAGTAAGCGATGCTACCTACGAACGATATGGGGCACTCCTTAGCCTGCTCGTACTGCAATACGTTGCGCTCAACGAACTCGGTGAACGACTGCTCAACGATCTTAGCGCACTCGGGGCGATCGATGTGCTTCGAGAGGAAGCGAGTCATACTTGCCATAAAGCGGTTGGGTTGAGGGCGGGGCTTGTTGTAAACGTTGTTAATGAAGTCGATATACTCGTAGGGATAATCCTCGTAGAAGAGCTTGGTCAGGTCTTCGGGGAAGAGGCCCTTGAGTACGTCGGCGAGCAGTTTCTTACCCATTACGGCGCCACTACCTTCATCACCCAGAATGAAACCGAGGGGACGTACGTTCTTAACGATCTCCTCACCGTCATAGTAGCACGAGTTAGCGCCGGTACCGAGGATGCAAGCAATACCTGCCTCGTGGCCGCATACGGCGCGAGCCGAAGCAACGAGGTCGCTGGTAGCTTCGAGTTTCGAGCAACCGAAGAATTCGTTGACTACCTCAGCGAGGGTAGCGGTAGCTGCGGGGAACGACGGGCCGCAACCTGCGCCATAGAAATATACAGCCTCGATACCCTCTTTGGGACCGGTGTATTCGTCGGTGAGGACTGCCTTAATCTGTTCGCTGGTCATCATTACAGCATTGATGCCCGAAGTAAAATACGATGTTGCGACACCCTGTGCGTCTACTACGCACCACTGGGTTTTGGTTGAGCCGCTGTCAGCAATAATGTACATAATTGCAAAGGTTGTTAAACGAGTTATTAGTTTGATTGTAATTTCTTTCAAATGACAAATATAAACATTTTTACTGAAAATCCCATAAATTTTAGTATTTATTTAATTTATATTGTAGAAGGCATTGAATATTGGGGAAAAAGTTGTATATTTGAATTGTCAAATTGTGCCGTTATGCGACCTGTTTGGCAGCTAACACAATGATAACCAATAGAAACCGATAATCACAATGAGAAAAACACTCCTGATGTTGTCGGCAGTCGTTGCTATGCAACTCGTTGCCGCTCAATCAAATCAACCTGCAACCGATAAGTTGTTGCAGAATGCAAAATTCTCGACTTTCAGTGTCGATGAGGCGGCTGTCGTTGATGGCCGTGTGATCGTTAAACTCAATCAGGGCGTGCAGAAAGCCCCCGTTTTCGAGCAGACAATCACCGCTATCGAGGCGGAGTTGCGCGACTCGCTGGGTGCTGAGTATGCTCAGATGCCGATCGACCTGACCGTTTTTGACACTCCTCTGGCAAAATTCATCACCGACGTAACTCGTGGTAAGGTTGAGGCTCACGACCAGATCGTGCGCAACCTCGATCGTCCCACCTATGAGAAGGGTCTTAGCGGCCGCTCGATCGCTACGTGGGCAAGCCACGGCTGGTTCTATGAGCCGAGCCTGAACCGTTGGGAGTTCCAGCGTGCACGTTGCCACTCGACCGTTGAGGATATTTCGTCGACCGGTTACATCAATGCTTACCTTACTCCGATGTTGGAGAACGCAGGTGCCGAGGTCTATATGCCTCGTGAGCGTGATCCTTATGGTTTGTTGGAGGTTGTTGACAACGACCGCGCTAACAGCAAACTGCTCCGCCGTAAGGGTAAGTGGGAGGCTGTTGAGGCTGGCTATCTGCACAAGGATATCATCTACAACGACGAGAATCCCTTCCGTATGGGCACCTACCTGCGTTTCACCGCTGACAATCGTAGCTCGAAGAACTCGGCAGTATATACTCCTTCGTTCAAGCAGACGGGCGACTATCCCGTTTACGTATCGTGGGGTAACGAGGGCGAGAAGGCTGGTAAGGCAATCTACGAGGTTCGCCATACAGGTGGTGTAACCCGCTTCGAGGTTGATCAGAAGGCTGACGGTCGCACTTGGTACTATCTGGGTACGTTCCGTTTCGCAGCAGGTCAGTCGGCTGAGCAGGGTTCGGTGACCGTTCGCGCATCGGAGAACTGCCCCGCAGGTGCAGTTGTTTCGACTGACGCAGTTCGCTTTGGTGGCGGCTGGGGTCGTGTAGCACGTGGTAAGGACAATATGTTGAGCGGCGCAGTGGCATTTGCCGAGGGTGCTCGCTACTACTTGCAGGCAGCAGGTTTGCCCGATAGCATCTACTCGCCTTCGGGTTTCAAAAATGACTATAACGACGACTATCGTTCGCGTTCGTTCTGGGTTAACCATATGAAGGACCAGATGAACATTCCGATCGACCTGTCGTTCGCTTTCCATACCGACGCTGGTACGACTAAGGACTCGACCATCGTAGGTACTTTGATGATTTACAGCACCTATACCGAGGAGCAGAGCCGTATGAGCAACTTCACCGATGGTCGCTCGAAGTTGTTGAACCGCGATTTGGCTGACGCTGTTCAGACTCAGATCTGCGATGACGTTCGCGCTTTGCACGAGCCCAATTGGCCTCGTCGCGAGTTGCGCGATGCAGCTTATCACGAGGCTTGGAAGCCCGATGTTCCCAGTATGTTGTTGGAGCTGTTGTCGCACCAGAACTTGGCTGACAACCGCTACCACCTCGATCCTCGCTTCCGTTTCACCGTGAGCCGTGCGATCTACAAGGGTATGGTACGCTACCTCAATGGTGGTGACTGCGTGATCCAGCCTTTGGCACCCGTTGAGTTCGCTGTAACTCCCGTTAGCGGCCGCAAGGTACGCCTGACCTGGGCTGAGCAGGTTGATCCGCTGGAGCCCACCGCAGTAGCTAAGTCGTACCGTGTATATACCCGTCATGGTGATGCTGGTTTCGACAATGGTGTTGAGGTTAAGGGTACTTCGTTCGACTTCGAGCTGCCCGAGTGGGGTGTTCAGTACTCGTTCCGCGTAGCAGCTGTGAACGAGGGTGGTGAGAGCTTCCCCTCGGAGGAGATGACCGCTTGTCTGTATGAGAATCAGCGTCCCGTACTGATCGTCAATGGCTTTACCCGCGTTGCAGCTCCCTTGTTCTTCGACCAGGGCGAGATGGCAGGTGTAGCTTGGTGGGAGGACGAAGTCGTTGCCGACAATATCAATACCTATTGGGTTGGTAAGCCTTACGACTACTACCGCGCAAACGATTGGCTCGATGACGACTGCCCGGGTTGGGGCGCAAGTGGCTCGGAGGGCTTCAATGTAGTTGTTGCGGGTAACAAGTTCAACTTCACTACCGTTCACGGTAAGGCATTGGCAGGCATCGGTCGCGGTTTCGTATCGGTGAGCCGTGCAGCATTCGAGAACGAGAAGTTCAATGCAGCACCCTATGCAGCAGTTGACCTGATTATGGGTGAGCAGAAGACTTCGCACCTCTACAACAAGGAGATTAAGCCTGACTTTGCGGTTTACACTCCCGCGATGATGGCTCAGTTGCGTGCGTTGCAGGATCTGAATATTCCTCTGTTGATCACCGGTGCATACGTAGGTAGCGACGCTGTGATCGAGAATGATAAGGAGGTTATCAACTTTATGAAGGAGGTACTGCACTACCAGCAGCGTAACAACCATTCGAGCCAGACCGGTGTGCTGATGTCGGTTGATGCTGATCGCAATGGTTTCTGGCTGCCCGCTTGCTCGATTATGACTAAGGAGGGTAACGCACAGTATCGCGTTGAGGCTCCCGACGCATTGGAGCCCGCTGATAAGAAGGGTATGCGTCTGTATCGTTACTCGGATACAAGTATGAACGCAGGCGTTGCATACGACGGCAAGCAGCGCATCGTAGTTCTAGGCTTCCCGTTTGAGTCGATCATCGGCGAGTCAGAGCGCGCAGGCGTTATGAACGGCATTATGAACTTCCTCGTTAAGTAAGCAAATAACTAATAAACTTATAATATTAACCAATGGGGGCGACCTAATCAAACCTCGTCCCCAACAAAAAAACCATTAAAAAAATTATGGAAAAATTGATTACCTGCTTTATCGCCAATGGCCCCGAGGCTGAGCTGGCAAAGACCAAAAGCCAGTTGGCTGAGAACGCAATCGTAGCAGAAGTATGTGTTGCTGGCGATCTGAACAAGACCGAGACCCTGCGTAAGATCGCAGCTGAGGTTAAGACCGCTTACACTATGTTCTACACCAAGCCTTTGGCACTGCAGATGGGTTACTACTCGTTGGATCGTTTCGTAGATGTAGCTGAGGATACCGATGCTGCAATGCTCTACTCGAACTACTACGAGTGCAAGGAGGGTAAGACTACTGCTCACCCCGTGATTGACTATCAGGCAGGTTCGCTGCGTAACGACTTCAACTTCGGTTCGGTATTGGTAGTTAAGAGCGACAAGCTGCGCAAGGCAGTTGAGGCTATGGACGTTGATTACGAGTTCGCTGCAATGTATGATCTGCGCTTGAAGCTGTCGTTGCAGGGCGAGATTATGCGTCTGGCTGAGTTCCTCTACACTGAGGTTGAGATGGATACCCGCGCATCGGGCGACAAGATGTTCGACTACGTGAACCCCGCAAACCGCGCTGTTCAGATCGAGATGGAGAAGGCTTGTACTCAGTACTTGAAGGATGCTGGTGCTTACTTGGAGCCCAAGTTCGAGGATATCGACTTCACCGAGTGCGACTTCCCCGTTGAGGCATCGGTTATTATCCCCGTTCGCAACCGCGTTCGTACCATCGCTGACGCTGTTAAGTCGGTTTTGATGCAGAAGACTTCGTTCCCCTTCAACCTGATCGTTGTTGACAACCTGTCGACCGACGGTACTACCGAGATCTTGAAGGAGTTGGCAGCAACTGACGACCGTCTGGTACACATCATCCCCGAGCGTGAGGATCTGGGTATCGGTGGTTGCTGGAACCGCGCTATTATGGACGCACGTTGCGGTAAGTTCGCAGTGCAGCTCGATAGCGACGATATCTATATCGACGAGAACACCCTGCAGAAGGTTGTAGACGCATTCTACGAGCAGAAGTGTGGTGCAGTTATCGGTTCGTACAAGATCGTTAACTTCCAGCTCGAGATGCTGCCCCCGGGCATCATCGATCACCGCGAGTGGACTCCCGACAACGGTCGCAACAACGGTCTGCGTATCAATGGTTTCGGTGCACCCCGTGCATTCTACACTCCGATGTTGCGTTCGATCAAGTTGCCTAACACCAGCTACGGTGAGGACTACGCAGTTGTATTGTCGATCTCGCGTAAGTACCAGATTGGCCGTATCTACGAGCCTCTGTACCTGTGCCGCCGTTGGGAGGACAACTCGGACGGTAACCTCTCGATCGAGAAGGAGAACAGCAATAACCTCTTCAAGGATCGCGTACGTACCATCGAGTTCCACGCACGTCAGCGTTTGAACAAAAAGAACTAATAGGCTATGTTGCAGCAGAAAGTAAGAGAACTTTTCGCTTCGCAGTTGGAGCAGTGGCCTATGGCACGCCGTAACTTCGACGACCTGAATTCGGTTCAGGTCGCCGAAGTGCGTTTTGATGCTTGCCGTATGCCCATTACGTTCAATGCGGGTCGTATCCGTTCGACAGCGGCTAAGGTCGACAAGAAGACCATCGCTGAGCGTCGTTGTTTCTTGTGTGGCGAGAACCGCCCCGCAGAGCAGGAGGGTATCGAGTATGGTCGTTATACGATCCTGATCAACCCCTTCCCCATCTTCAAGAACCACTTGACTATTCCCGATAGCAGCCATACCGACCAGATGATGAACGCCGAGCGTATGGGCGAGATGTTGGATCTGGCTCACGATCTGTCGGATTGGGCAATCTTCTACAATGGTCCCAAGTGCGGTGCATCGGCTCCCGACCACTTCCACTTCCAGGCAGGTGATCGCGGCGTGATGCCCGTTGAGGAGGAGATCAAGAAGGCAGATAAGGTACTCTACAAGTCGGAGAAACTGACGGTTAAGACTATTGACAACTACGTTCGTAAGGTTGTGATCCTCGAAGGTAAGGAGCGCGACGTGCTGACCGCAGCTGTTGAGCAGGTTATGAAGTGTGTAGGTGAGGTTGTAGTTCGCGAACCCGAGCCTATGGTAAATATTATTACGGTATGGGACGAGAACGAGTGGCGTGTAGCAATTTTCCCGCGTCGCGAGCATCGTCCGTCGCAGTTCTTCTTGGAGGATGAGGTCGAAAAGATCGTATTCAGCCCGGGTGCTGTTGATTTTGGTGGCATTATGATCCTGCCGCGTAAGGAGGACTTCGACCGTTTGCAGGTCGAGAAGGAGACAATCGCCGATATGTTCGGTCAGTTGTCGTTCACCGACGAGCAGTTCGCAGAATTAACTAACAAAATTGCAGAGTTTTAATCCTATGAAACTTTCAGTAGGTATTATGTTTTCGCCCACCATCAGCTTCTGCTTGAAGGGTGCATTTGAGTGCGCGGGCGAGCGTTTCGAGGGTCAGGGCACCGTGAAACTTGCCGAGGGTGGCGCAGTGCTGACCACCGCAGCAGGTGAGCGTAAGGTGTCGCTGCCGTTGGAATTTACTCCCGTTGATTATGAGACGGCCGAGTTCGAATTGCAGGACGTAGTAATCGGTATCAACTTCCATTGGGAGCGTAAGGAGAATCAGTCGTTCCGTGGCGCGCTGCGCTTTATCGAGGAGGACGAGAAACTGACCGCTATCAATGTTTTGGATATCGAGGACTATCTTTTGAGCGTTATCTCGTCGGAGATGAGCGCAACTTCGTCGTTGCAGTTGTTGAAGGCTCACGCGGTTATTTCGCGTAGCTGGTTGATCGCTCAGATCGAGAAGTCGGCAGAGTTGGAGCAGGCTAAGGCTGATTATAAGACCGAGACCCGCACCGACGACGAGTATGTTCGTTGGTTCGACCGCGAGGATCACGTCAATTTCGACGTGTGCGCTGACGACCACTGCCAGCGTTATCAGGGTATCAACCGCGCATCGACCGAGGTCGTACGTCAGGCTATTGCCGAGACCCGCGGTGAGGTTGTTGCTTACAATGGCAAGACCTGCGACGCACGTTTCTCGAAGTGCTGCGGCGGTGTAGCTGAGCGTTTTGAGAATGTTTGGGAGCCGGTTGTTCACCCCTATTTGACCAAGGTTTATGATGCCGCTGTTGAGGATCCTTCGTGGGATCTGACCGTTGAGGAGCAGGCTCGCAAGTGGATCACCACTTCGCCCGAGGCGTTCTGCAACACTACCGACGCTAAAGTTTTGTCGGAGGTGCTCAATACCTACGACCAGGAGACCCAGAACTTCTATCGTTGGACCGAGGAGTTCACTCAGGAGGGTCTGTCGGATCTGATCCGCGAGCGTTTGGGTATCGACTTCGGTACTGTTACCGATCTGATCCCCGTTGAACGTGGTGTTTCGGGTCGTTTGATCAAGCTGAAGGTTGTTGGTACCAAGCGTACGATGACCATCGGTAAGGAGTTGATCATCCGCAAGGCCTTCTCGCGTTCGCACCTCTACTCGTCGGCATTCGTAGTTGATCGCCGCGAGGACGGTGGTTTCATTCTGCGCGGTGCAGGTTGGGGTCACGGTGTAGGTTTGTGCCAGATTGGTGCTGCAGTGATGGGTGCCAAGGGTTACAACTATCGC
>ERZ808032.147-NODE-147-length-11149-cov-3.531340_pt1 | contig 11149 bp, 10 predicted proteins | sample MGYA00380187_ERZ808032 | MGnify/ENA primary metagenome ERZ808032 (study PRJEB31490, sample SAMN06133378) | cow dung metagenome | isolation source: M10 | host: cow | place: China: Chengdu | collected 2015-05 ...
TCCTCGGTAGGAACAAACTCGTGTAGAGGTGGATCAAGGAAACGGATGGTTACTGGGCAGCCTTCAAGAGCTTCGTAAAGCTTTTCAAAGTCGCCCTGCTGATAAGGAAGAATCTTATCAAGAGCAGCTTCTCTTTCTTCTACTGTATCTGAACAGATCATTTCACGGAAAGCACCAATTCTGTCTTCTTCAAAGAACATGTGCTCTGTACGTGTAAGACCGATACCTTCTGCTCCAAGTTCACGTGCTTTTCTAGCATCTTCTGGAGTATCAGCATTTGTTGTGGCTCGTGAGATGCTTATTTCGAGAAAGGTTCGCAATGTAATTATTGTCGGCTGCGATACTTTATGCGAATTTATTACCTCTGGCTTTGCTTCTTTTAAGTCAATCAGTCCTAATCCATGTAAACCATATGATGCGAATCGTGATGGTCTTACTTTGGGTGAAGCGTGTGGTGCAGTAGTATTGTCAATTGATGAAAGCAACGCAGAAGTGCCACGAGTCCGTTTAGCAGGTGGTGCAATCAGCAACGATGCTAATCATATTTCAGGACCAAGCCGTACTGGCGAGGGCTGCTATAGATGCTTAGTTGATGTGATGCAGCACTGCGATACGGCGGATATCAATGCACTGAGTGTGCATGGTACAGCCACACCTTATAATGATGAGATGGAAGCCATAGCCATACATCGAGCTCATATGCAAGAAGTACCTATATTGGCCTTCAAAGGCTACTACGGACATACCATGGGAGCTGCGGGGGTGTTAGAGACAATATTGACGATGCTCGCGTTGGAAAATGGCACCTTAATAGGCAATCCAAGATATGATGCCTGCGGCACATCGTATGTGCTGAACATAACAAAGGAGCATAGGTCATTAGGGAAACTGCCAATGTATTTTATCAAGATGATGTCGGGTTTCGGAGGATGTAATGCCGCTATTCGACTCAGTTATTGCGGATATGATGAACTATAACGAAGTAAACATAACGGTTACGCCATCTTCAGCGCAAATGAACGGAGAGGATATAGCATGGGAGGCATCGGATAGAGGAATCCTCTATGATCTGTATCAGAAGTATGCCAAAGGCTATGCTAAATTCTACAAGATGGACACATTGTCACAGTTGGGTTTTATAGCAGCGGAGATACTACTGCAACATTATCCGTTAACACCGCAACAACATGATGATTGCGCTATAATGTTTGGCAATAGCTGTGCATCAATAAAAAATGACAAGGACTATTTGCAGACGATAAGCGACCCCAATAGTTACTATCCCAGTCCATCACTGTTTGTGTATACGTTACCAAACATTGTTACAGGAGAGATAGCCATCCGACATAAACTATATGGTGAGACTTGCTTTTATGTGTTAGAAAACAAAGAGCAATTGTTTGAACTTGCAGACCATCAACTCCGATTAATGCATATCAATGCGGCTTTGATAGGATGGGTTGAATGTGAAAATGAAAATAACTTTTACGCTAATATAAAATTATTATGGAAGAATTGATTTTAGAACTGAAACAACAAATCATTGAGGTTTTAAACTTCGAAGACATGACACCAGCAGACATCGAAACAGATGCCCCTCTCTTTGGAGAAGGATTGGGCCTGGACTCCATTGATGCACTGGAACTGATTGTTCTTTTGGATAAAGGCTATGGCATCAAGTTGGCAGACCCTAAGGCTGGCAAAGAAGTCTTTAAGTCTGTGCGCGTAATGGCAGAATATATTCAAGCAAATAGAACGAAGTGAAAATAGCCATTACAGGAATAGGCATTATCTCTGCTATAGGGCGCGATCAAACAGAAACATTGGCGTCGTTGCAAATGGAGAAATCAGGAATTGGAGCTATGCAATACTTGCGTAGTACACATACTGATTTGCCTGTAGGTGAGGTCAAGTTTTCCAATGAGGAGCTCCGTGCACTATTGCAAATTCCACACACCGAAGCAATCAGTCGCACATCCCTTTTAGGTTTATCCGCCGCCAAGGAAGCATTGTGTCAAGCTAACATCCAAGATGTACAAGATATGGCATTCATCTCTGGCACTACAGTGGGCGGTATGGATACCACTGAGTGCTATTGGGAGGATTGGAAAAATGGTCAGAAATTGGAGTATATCGCCCAACATGAAGCTGGTGCCTCTACAAAGAAGATAGCCGAACATATAGGTAATTTTGCATACAGTACCACGCCTTCTACAGCGTGTTCTTCTGCGCTCAACTCTATCATGATAGGTGCTAACATGCTCCGTACCAGAAAGGTACGCAGGGCCTTGGTTGGAGGTGCGGAGAGTCTCAGCAAGTTTCATCTGAATGGGTTCAACAGTCTGATGATATTGGATGCCCAACCCTGCCGCCCCTTTGATGCCACACGTGCAGGACTCAACTTAGGCGAAGGTGCCGCATACATGGTCATTGAGCCCGAAGAGGAGGCGTTGGAACGTGGTGCAAAGATTTTAGGATATATTGCTGGATATGCTAACGCATGTGATGCCTTTCATCAGACTGCGTCCTCGGCGGATGGCGAAGGTGCTTTTCGCGCCATGGATAAAGCCTTGCAGATGGCTCACGTGTGTCCATGTCATGTGGATTATCTCAATGCCCATGGAACAGGCACTCCGAATAATGATGCGAGCGAAAGTACCGCTATACAGCGATTGTTCGGTGAAAATATACCTAAGATATCTTCCACCAAGTCCTTTACAGGTCATACGACCTCCGCATCTGGTTCGATAGAGGCTGTGATCTGTCTGCTATGTATGCAACACGGCTTTGTCCCTGCAAACCTGCATTGGGAGCATGGCGATGAGAACCTCATTCGGCCTGTGGTGCACAACGAGAAGGCAAAAATGGAATATGTGCTGTGTAACTCGTTTGGCTTTGGTGGTAACAACTCGTCCTTGTTGCTGAGTAAGACAGTGGGAACCGACTTGTCGGTCGCAGATGCCCCCGTTGTAATCACCCAATCGGCAATAGTATTAGAGGCAGATCCGAAGCAGTATGTATCAGCCACCGAAGCGCGCCGCATGACACCACAGACTAAACAGACCTTGGCCGTGGCAATGAAGGCATTGGAGTGTCAATCAACCAAGGTAGATGCTATCTTATGTGCCACGCAATATGGCTGCATGCGTAACTCGGTGCTATTCTTGAACGATATGCTCAGCAGCAATGAGCAAGAAGTCAAGCCAACACCTTTCATCCAATCGACGCATAACACCATAGCATCCATGCTGGCTATCAAACTGCACAATCATGATTACAACATCACTTATTCGCATGGCGAACAGTCTTGGCATGATGCTATGCAAGATGTGCAGATGCAAATGCAATTAGGCATGTTGCAATCTGCACTGATAATAGCTTTTGACGAAAAGGTCGAAGAATGGGATGAGATGCTGCAAAAAGTATCATACTCATCTCAAAATATAGCCAAAGCACAAATCATAACTCTTACGAAATAGTCATGGTACGATTAATAGTATTGGTTTTAATTCAAAGTCTATTTCTTTGCGGTGGGCAAGTGATGATGAAGTTGGCATTGAGTAGCATCGACAAAGCTGTTTTGAGTTGGTCATTTATTGTCAGCCAACTAACCAATTGGTGGTGGCTTGGTTGTGGGATTAGTTTTTCGGTGGCAGGAGTTATGTGGATGTACATACTTAAGCATTATCCCTTTTCGCAGGCATATCCTTTGTCCAGTATTGCGTATATAATGGGTATGGTAGCTGCCATGCTGGTATTTCATGAGCAAATTGCGTGGACGCAATGGGTGGGCATCTTGCTTATTATGGCAGGTTGTTTTTTTGTAGCAAACTAATGTGGTATGAATATATTTGTTATCCTTATAAGTGTAATATTGCAATTAAGTGCTGATTTTCATCAGACTAAGCAATCCCAGATTTTGGTAGAGGACCAAGTGTCGGTGGGACATCTGACCTATCGTTCGCCTGACTATCTGCGTTGGGAGTACACGGCACCCATGCAATTGGTGTGGGAGTTAGATGGCGAAAAGACCAATGTGACACCCCAAGTTAAGCGCTTGTTGAAACTAATCATGCATACGATAGCCTGTAACGAACTGCGGAGTACGGCCGACTTCGAAGTGGCAATAGAGAAAGGTGTTTATCACTTGCTTCCCAAGAACCGGGAACTTAAGCAGTTCTTCTCTGCCATACAATTGGAGATGGATACTACAACCAATGTGGCTAAAAAGGTGGTTTTGACCGAGAAGAATGGAGATATTACAACCATAGTTTTTGATAACATATGCTTATAAATGATTTTTATCATATCATTGCACGTGCAGAGAAAAGCGTCACTATTCAGTTAGAGCCTTCTCATCCGATATATGCGTCACATTTTCCAGATAATCCCATCACGCCTGGTGCGTGCTTGGTGCGCATAGCGGAGGAATTGGTAGGCGGATGCATGCTAAGCATCACGAATCTCAAATTCATGCGACCTGTTTTTCCTACAGATACCATCACCTATGTGTTTGAGCAAAAAAAAGAAAACCAATATACGATTACCATACAATCCCCCAATACAATCTATGCGCGCTTCATCGCTACATATATGTGCCCTGATTCCAACGTATAACAACGCCAATACTATATTGGATATAGTGCAGCGTACCCGTAAACAACTCAAGGATATTATTGTTGTAGTAGACGGTTGTACCGATAATACTTTATCCTTACTTCAGGAATTAGATTTTCCAATTCACGTTGTTTCATATTCCAAAAACAGAGGTAAAGGTTATGCGCTTAAACAAGGTTTTAGGAAAGCTATCGAATTAGGATTTGAATATGCCTTAACCATAGATTCTGACGGACAACACTATCCAGAGGATATTCCTTTATTAATTAGTGCATTGAAAAAACATCCCGGTTCATTAGTAGTTGGTAGTCGAAAACTTGTGTCAAAGAATGTACCAGGTACAAATAAATTTGCTAATAAATTCTCAAACTTCTGGTTTCGTTTACAAACCCATGTAAAATTACCCGATACGCAGACGGGTTTTAGGATATATCCGCTGAAACAACTATATGGTCTCTCTATAATGACTCGTAGGTACGAAGCGGAACTATTGCTTTTGGTCTTCGCTGCGTGGCACAATGTGCCTTTGTTGCCCGTGGATATACGGGTCTATTACCCACCCAAAGAGGAGCGTATTTCGCATTTCCGCCCAGCAGTAGATTTTACCCGAATCAGTATCCTCAATGTCTTTTTATGTTTAGGATCCCTGCTATATGGCTATCCAATGATGTACTGGAGTACGTTGTATTCATTTGGATTGTGGGGACCTCTGATGCTAATCTTGGTACAGCCATTATCGATGCTCTATTTCCTTGTCTTTGGCAAAAGTGATACATCCAAATTGCGGTATAGGACTTTTATGGCTAATTTTGCGGGATGGTGTATCAAACATATACCAGGACTGGATGCCTCGGTGAACAATCCTCATCGCCATGTCATAGGCGAAAAACCGACGCTATATATATGCAACCATCAATCCGTACTCGATATAATATTAATTTTTAGTCTAACACCTAAGTTGATTGTCCTAACCAAGGAGTGGGTATGGCGCAACCCTGTATTAGGTATCATACTGCGTTTGTCAGATTGCCTACCTATCACATACGGCAATGAAGTCAACTTAGAGCGCATGCGCGAGATGGTAGCGCGTGGATACTCCATCATGATTTTCCCTGAGGGTACACGTACCCCTAATGGTGATATTGTGCGCTTTCATCGTGGCGCATTTTATATAGCAGAGCAACTTTCGTTGGATATCTGTCCTATGCTTATTCGTGGCATGTACTCAGTACTCTCCAAGAACGAATTTCGTATACGTCCAGGCAAAGTGGTGCTGGATATTCTGCCGCTAATCAAAGTGCATGATAAGTCGTTTGGAGACAACTTCAAGAAGCGAACGGTCAACTTTGAGAGGTATTATGCGCATATCTTAGATAAACGCTTAGAGGATACTGTTGGTATTATCGGGGCAGGAGTAGGGGGGCTATTTACCGCTGCTTTGCTCGCTGAGAAGGGCTACCAGGTAACGGTATTAGAACAAGCTCCATACTATGGTGGCGGTTTATCCTCGTTTAGTCGCAATGGAGTCAATTGGCAAACAGCAACGCATGTTGTTTGTGGATTCCGTGAGGATCAGCCCATCGGAACCATCCTCAAGCGTCTAAATATACATATTGAGATAGAGGAGAGTCGTTTCGATAATCTTCCTGTGGAACTGATTGGCGAGCATGAGATAGCCTATTTTCAGCAAGGTGTCGCGCGACTGATAGGTGGATCGCAGATGCTTGCAGATGAACTTTGCACCTATATAGTTAGACATGGTGGACGCATTTTGTGCGGAGAGCATGTTGAAGCCTTGGTGCTCGATGGGGACAGGGTATCTTCTATTCGAACTCAAAAAGATCAATTTGTTTTTGCGAATGTGATATCCACTATTCATCCTAAGCAGTTACTCTCTTTGACTAAAGAACCCATCTTTAGAAAAGTGACAACCAATAGGATTTTGAGTACACAAGAATCTTTTGGGACATTCAAGTTGTATATCTTGCTCAAAGAAAATATGTTGCCGCACGATGAAGTGACGCATTACATACCCGATAAACGCTTGTTGGTACTAACACCACCACATGTGAAAGAGGCTACTTATGCTCGCACCATAGAGTGCATCATGCCTATTTCCTATAATGATTTGGCACAATGGCAACACCATCGCAAAGACCATTATCAACAATATCAGTTGTATAAAGAGCAACAGTCTGCTATGATCATAGATTGCATCAGCCAGCTGTATCCTACTATTAAAGAATGTATTGCAGAATACTTCTCTGCCACATCCCTTACTTACCGCGATGAGTATTTGACCCCCGAGGGAGCTATGTTTGGTATGGCAGAACCAGTAGGTGGAGTAACAACAAGAATATCCAATTTATTTATCGGTGGACAAAATTGCTATTTGCATGGTATTTATGGCACTATAATGACAGCAGTAGAAACAATTAAATCAATGGAGAATAATGATGTATAAGAGATTTTTTGTTTCGGTAATTTTACTAGTATGTTTTCTGTCCTTATTTGGCAAGGCAAGAGAATTTACTCCCTATTTAGCTGACCCCGATACTAATACCGGGATAGCAGTCATTATATGCCCAGGCGGAAGTTATAGTTGGTTGGATATGAAAACTGAGGGCGTGATACCTGCAAAATGGTTACAATCTAATGGTATCAACGCTTTTGTTCTAAAGTATCGTGTTGCTTCCGTTGGAGCTTATATATTTGGTTTTAGGGTGTTAGGAATTGGACATAAATACCCAGATATGTTAAATGATGTAGAATGGGCTTTGGAGGAGATTTACACAAACGCGGATAAATATAATGTCGATACGGCTAAAATTGGTGTGATGGGATTTTCAGCTGGTGGACATTTGGCAATGCTCTCATATTTGCATAATAAGACCTCTTACAAACCAAAGTTTCTCTGCCCTATATATCCAGTAGTAACAATGAATAATGAGCAATTTGTGCATAAACGCTCACGCCGTGGGGCACTTGGAGTATGGAGACAATATAATAAGTCAATGTGTGATTCGTTATCTGTAGAAGACCAAATACCAGAAGATTGTCCACCTGTTTTTTTGGTGAATTGTAAAGATGACCCTATTGTACATTGTCAAAATTCAGAATTATTAGATTCAGCTTTAAACGTGAAAAATATTCCTCATCGATATATCAAATACACTATAGGGGGACATGGCTTTGGAGCTTGCGAAGAAAAATGTTCAAGTGAGTGTAGATTATGGAAAAATGAATTTTTATTATGGATATCGAATTTCAATCAGTAGAAGAAATACGCCTACTGCAGGAGCGTCTCCTCTCGCAACAAATAGCGTATGTTAGCCAACATTCTCCCTATTATAAGAGGATGTTTGCAGCATTGGACATAGATGTAAAAACCATAAAAAGCATAGCGGATTTGCAAAAACTTCCTTTTACCGATAAAAAGGATTTGCAACTCTATAACGAGGATTTTCTCTGTGTTCCTAAGGTAGATATAGTCGATTATATCACAACTTCGGGTACTTTAGGTGATCCAGTTACATTTGGTTGTACCGAGAATGATCTACAGCGTTTGGCATACAATGAACACAAATCCTTTGCTTGTGCTGGTATCCAAAAAGGCGATATCCTCCAACTTATGACCACCATGGACAAACGCTTTATGGCGGGCTTGGCATATTGGTTGGGCATCCGCGATTTAGGTGCAAGCATTATTCGTGTGGGCAATGGTATTCCTGAATTGCAATGGGATACAATCATGCGTATCAAACCCAATGCCATCATGTGTGTGCCATCCTTCATCCTTCGCCTAATCGAATATGCAGAAGCCAATAATATCGATTATCGACATTCCTCAATCAAGAAAATCATAGGCATTGGTGAAGGACTTCGCGACCAAGATTTCAATCTCAACTTATTAGGACAAAAAATCCACGAGAAATGGCCAGAGGTGCAATTGTTTGCTACATATTCTTCTACAGAAATGTCTGCCACTTTCTCTGAATGTGAGTATGGTTGTGGCGGACATGTACACCCGGAATTGATAATAGTAGAGATTATAGGTGAAGATAATCTACCTGTACCTGATGGGCAAGTTGGAGAGGTTGTAATTACTACTTTAGGAGTAGAGGGCATGCCTTTGCTTCGTTTCCGTACAGGTGATATAGCAGCTAAAGTGCTACAACCATGTCAGTGTGGACGCAATTCATACCGCTTAACCCCATTAGTAGGACGCAAAAACAATATGATCAAACTCAAAGGTACAACCATTTATCCACCTGCTATCAATGATGTGTTAGATAATACAGATTATGTAGTTAATTATGTGGTTCGTGTAGTTACTTCTGCAGCGGGTACAGATGATGTGATTGTACAGGTAGGATGCCGCACATCGTTAGAAGAGGACGCGATAATTAAAGACCTTAAAGATCGCTTCCGTTCTAAATTGCGTGTCGCGCCACATGTTCAGATTTTACCTATAGAAGATATACAGAAAGTGAATTTTCCTGCTAAAAGTAGAAAGCCAATCAAGTTTATAGATGAACGTACTCATTAAAATATACGATTATTTCTCACAACATAAAAGACTTTTATGGGGAGCAATAATTGTGCTCGTTGTTCTATTAGGTGTATTAACAGCCACTTTAAAATACAACGAGGATATATTTGATTTTCTACCAGTAGATGATGAGTACCACGAGTCTATGGAAATTTACACGAAGATTTCGGATGCCAATCGTATCGTCATTATCTTCGAAAGCCAATCACCTGATAGTATTTGTGCTGCCATCGATGAGTGGGCTGACCATATTCCTAACTCCATTACCGAAGTGGATATGATGGAATATATTGAGCAGCTTTGTTTTGTATATCAAAACATGCCATATTTCCTGACGGAAACAGACTATAGAAAGTTAGATACCTTACTCACTGAAGATAATATCCAGCGTGCAGTACAAAATTGTAGAAATGTTCTTTCCATTCCAGGGACGAGTTTCTTATACAAATCATTCTCTCATGATCCATTCCAATTGATTCCATTATCAAGAGGTGCCAGTGGGCAATATGCGGGAGCCCAATCTGCTTTTGCCAGTTATAATGGGTATATGATGACAGCCGACCAAACATTAGGATTTGCTTTTCTTGATTCGCCTTATGGAAGCACAGAAACGCAAAACAACAAAGCGTTGCTAGATTCTCTTTCCAATACGATACAAGCAATTAAATCCCAGCATCCCTCTGTAGATGTTCGTTTATTAGGCGCACCCGTTGTGGCTGTCGAGAATGCCAATCGTATCAAGAAGGACACGATATTGATCATCATTGTTTCCGCAATAGCATTTATATTCTTGCTTCTATATGCTTTTCCTCGTCGTAAAGATATTTTCCTGATACTTCTTAGTGTTGCGTTTGGTGCTTTGTTTGGTACTGCGGCATTGGCTATCTTTGCAGGAGAAGTATCTATGATTGTATTAGGTATTGGAGCAATTCTGATGGGTATTGCAATCAACTATCCCCTCCATTTGTTGGTACATCAGCGATACACTGCATCAGTACAACAAACTTTACGAGAAGTCTTGTCTCCGTTGATTGTAGGAAATATTAGTACCATTAGTGCATTCCTTGTCTTGCTACCACTGCAGGCACCTGCATTAAAGCAGTTAGGTATTTTCTCATCTGCAATGTTATTGGGAACAATCCTATTCTGCATCTTTATTCTCCCTCACCTAATGAGTTCATCTTCCACTGTAGTGCGAGAAATACCAACCCCAAATCTTCCTAATAAGTACAAACAATTCCTGCCTTATATTCTTATTCCGTTCCTCTTTATTCTTCTTGTAGTTCCATATCTAAAATCAGGAGATTTATTTGACTCTAATTTGAGTAACATCAACTATATGACCTCACAACAACGCAAAGACTTTGCGTTCTTTGAGGCTGTAGCACCACAATCATCTGAACCCGCATATCTTGTTAATGATGCAAAATCCGAATTAAATCGTCGTTTAGAACTATGGAATAAATATTGGGCAGAAAAGGACATTGAGCAAATAACTTATACTTTTAACCAAGCAGCAACTTCTTTAGGTTTTCGCTCTTCTATGTTCTCTCCATTCTTGTCACTAATATCTCAACCTTATTCTGCATTAGATTTGTCCAACAAAAATAATCTCGTACAAGTTTGGCCAGGTAAATTTGATACCACAACCATGAATGCCAAAATCACAACGGCTTTATCTGCTAACTTTGACTATATTGGCATCTTTTGTTCTATTATTGTATTCTTATTCTTATGGATGAGTTTCCGTAATATCCTAGTAGCACTTATTGCCTTCATACCTATGGCTGTTAGTATGGGGCTAGTTGTAGGAATCATGTGTTTAACAGGATTGAAGTTCAATATCGTAAATATTATATTGGCAACCTTTATTTTTGGACAAGGAGATGACTATACCATCTTTGTGCTAGAAGGCTGTTTGTATGAACTAAAAACAGGTAGAAAGATACTCTCTCAATACAAACAATCCATTATTCTTTC
>ERZ808032.148-NODE-148-length-11145-cov-4.153235_pt1 | contig 11145 bp, 8 predicted proteins | sample MGYA00380187_ERZ808032 | MGnify/ENA primary metagenome ERZ808032 (study PRJEB31490, sample SAMN06133378) | cow dung metagenome | isolation source: M10 | host: cow | place: China: Chengdu | collected 2015-05 ...
AGGTTTGGGATGGCGCGCACTGTGAATTTTTCCAGTTTTCTAAAGGCGTCCAGGTAATCTACGATAAGCAAAGTCATGGCTTAAAGGAATTTTCTTTACATGGAGAGCCAATAGGGGATCAAAAGATATATAAGATCGGTTTACAATATTATTTTTACTTAAATATGAAGGATTTTTTCTCGGTTTCTCATGAGGAAGTTGAAGCAAACGGGAAAACGAGGCGAATTGCAACCTCTTGCCGCGAGGTGCTGGATGAATATTTGTCCTGCCACCAGAACTTAGACCATCAAATCAGTGGTAGAATAACTCTGGTATCGGCTAATATAAAAGAAGATTAAAAATGAAATGAAAAAGTGATTATGATAACGATAACGCTTTTTCTGATGCTTGCTTTGTTGACCGGTTGCGTCAAGCCGGCAGGCAGGATAGCCTGCCGGCGCGGGAGCGTCCGAATCTAATACAAAATCTACTTTGCTGCCCTCCACAGATTCTAACCCTACCGCATATGAAAGCAGCGGCTACTTTTAGCTATGCCTCCTGTATCCGGGACTGCTTCAACACGGAAGGCTGGCCGGAAACCACGATCTGGGAGATAGCACTGAAATAATTGCCACGGACGCACCTGCCAAGTTATATAAAAATCATTACTCATTAGGAGGATAAGACAAATGCGAAAAGTGATTTCTGTTTTCCTTTTGTTGGCTATGATATGTTCGATTCTGTGCGCTTGCCAAACGCACGGACATGATCCACATAAAAATGACACCAAACCTTCCACAGAAAATCAAGCGACAGAGGGAAGTAATTCGACTGAAGGGACGGAACCTACCAACACCGAACCGGAAATTGAACCCATTCCGGTTGATATAGAAACGATTGGCGGCGTGGTGATTGTAGGTAAGATCGGATTTGATGAAAAAGGCTGGCACATCATTCCTGAACAGCCGCTGAATATCACCTATACATACTTCCTGGATAAACCGTCAGTATTCCCGGCACAAACCCGCATCAGTATGCTGCACCCCAAAGACGACGGTATCGACAAAGCGGTGTACCTTGGACAAACGGTTACCGTGACCGGAACGTTTTCTTTTGTGCGAGATGACTTCGAGACAGTATATTTGGTTCCCTACACCATCAATATAGGTAAAATTGTAGAGGGTAGCTATGGTGACTCCGAGCTTAAGGCACCGGATGGCCCTGTTGATCTGTATGATCGTACAAAGCCACTGCCTAAGTATATGGAAACGCTCATTCAAGACGGGAAGTACATTTACAATGCATTTATGCTTTCCGAGGAGTCTTTGCAGCTGATGGGCAATGATTTTGCAATATTTTATTGCGACTTTGTGGACGCGATCCTGAGTTATAGAAGCGAGGTTGCCTGCCCTGAAAAGGTGTATGCAGAAATGTTAGGTGCTGTCATATATTATGATTTTCCAATCTTCGATGCGTGCGCAAAGCCTTTTGAATTCTTCAAACATTATAATCAAGAAACCCAAATGATCAGTATAGAGTACAAATACAGTGAAGATGAGCATCGAAAACTGTTGGACCGATTCCTGAAAGCTGCGGATGAAATGCTGGCTACGGTGACACCGGATATGACAGATATTGAAAAAGCAAAGAATATCTATCACGAACTCTGCACGCGCATGGTTTATGATGACAGTGCGTTGAAAGACCTGGAAAGAAAGGCCTGCTATTTTGCCTATCTGCACAACAGCGGTGTATGTGTTACGTTTGCCAATGTCTACAATCAGCTTTTGACTCAGGTGGGTATCAAGACCACATTGGCAACCTGTGAGTATGATGAGACTATGGGTCATGTGTGGTCTGTTGTTACTCTGGATGGGGAGGATTATTTTTGCGACCCTACCTTTGAACTCTCTTACAATCAGGGCAACGGATACATTTATTTTGGTATAAACTATGCTGATAGAACAAAAGACGGACTGGGAAAAAACGGCATTAGAGCGGGAAAGTATTATACATATGCGGTTCAATCGGAAATGATTGCGGAACAGTCTTTGGAGCAATAATTGAAATGTAGCGAAATAAGAATTCTTTCAACTAACGGAAAACCGGGACTTTTTCAAGTCCCGGTTTTAATCGTTATGTATCAATCGTTGGAATCTTTCTTGACGTAAGCAAGGGCAATCTGCAGCAGCTTGTAGATCAGCTCCAGGGAAGCCATAATGATATCGTTGATATACTGAATGTTATAAAGACGGAACAGCTCCTTCAGATCCGCAAGCTCTTCCTCATTTGCCAAACGGCTGCACTGCAAAATGGAATAGGCGCGCTCTTGTGCCTTTTTCTCCGTTTTTAAAGTCAGAACAGCAAGGACAATGGCATAGACGTAAAACAGCAGGCCCAAGCCGCCAAGGACATAGGTGCAGATGCCGCCCTGCTGAAACATCATATAGTCAAGAATCGAGCCTACAATAATCAAAGGAATAAACGCAAAGGGGCCAAAGGTGATAAGGGGATAGAGCCGGACTCTCTTCTTCATATCCGGATCGCCCTCTTTGTCCAAAATCGCCAGACAAGCCTTCTGCGCGCCCATACCCAAAGCGGTAACGCTGGTTTTGTGCCGGGTCCATCTTCTCAGCCGCACCTTCTTGAAAAAGTGGCTGTAACTGTTGCCAAAAAGGAGCGAGCCGGTAACCTTTACCTTGATATGCTGCAAGTCGTGGTCATCCAGTACTTTTCTGGCTACTTCCTCACCGGTCATGCCTGCACTGTTTTCTTTGCGGTTGAATTGGGAATATTGGATCATAAGCCAAACGCTGACAATTGTTGACACAAAGGCAACGATGCCGATCAACACACCCATGATTGTTAGTGCAATTTGCAGACCCGTATCAAGACCGAAACTGCCAATATCGATCATATCTAACGTATCTGTCATATCCATCATATCCATTTTTACTGTCCTCCGTTTGATTTCTATTGTAATGAACTGCATGGTTATATAACTTAAATACCCCAGAGTGAGCCTGTCGGTTTCATCCCGAAAAAAATAAAAGCAAAAATTTGAAACCAAGCTGTCCGTTGGAGGGTATTTATAGTAGCAAGACTAAAAAACGCATATACCAAAAGGATAAATTAGGCAAACGAATATAATGTAAAGGAGATTGAACTATGCCGCCTAGACGAACTTGAATTTGGAGGCTAGTTACTGCGGAAAATATATTACCACCCTGTACACGCAAAAATTTTTTAACAAATTTTGGTTTCATGAAACTAAACTGTGATTATATGGGTATTAATAATAAAAGCACAACAAATAATAGGAGGAGTTTATATGTCTACTCAACAAGAAAAAATTGATGCTTGGTATGAAAATTTTATTCAGCAAATCTCTAAGCCCCCTTTTTCTTTCCTTCCCCACCTGCCACAAGATAAAGGTCGCTTGTTAAAGATGCTGGATGAGCCTAAAATGGACAAAACAGAAATGGAGTCTCCTGTCGGGCCTGACGAGGACTTATTTGAAAAGCGAAACGAACTGTACGAGCTGGCATCTCAGGGCAAATTGTACATTTTCGAACTGGGCAGTTCGTATGATTGCAGTCAGGTGCGTGTGGAGCCTGCTAATAAGCTGCTTTACGATCTTAAAAATGAAGTGATCATGGAACCAGAGAGCCCCAGGCCTCAGGAGCAGAAGTTAGGCTTTTTCAAGACCATTTTGAATGCTTTGTTCGGTGCATATGAGGATGAGCGTTTGCAATTGAAAGAGCAATTCCTCGAAGAAATGAGAGAATACAACTATCGAACCAATGGTATTCAATGCGAAAGCAGCAATGCGAGATCCATGAGTGGAAAGCGGACGAATGTGATTCGCCAAGATCAGGAAGTCGCACGATCTTATATTCCCGCTATACTTAATGACCTGACCGATAAGTTGGAAAACGGCAAAGATTTGTTGTCCTGGCAGAAGGATATGTATCAAGCAAAGTCCGCTATGTTTAACGCATTTTATGCTGGACAACCTCTTACAAAGGAACAGCGTATCGACATTTTGGCAAAGTCTATCGTGGGCCGAATGGGAGAATATAAGACCGAGCAGGAAGATAAAGGCGTACAACATGCTAATAAACTGCAGGAGCTTCTGCACAATCATCCCGAGAAGGCAGAGGAAATCGAAACTATTATTAAGAGCAGCGCCTTTGTGCAGAATCAAGCAGAAAAAGGAGACGCAGATCTTGTTAGGTGTACGTTTAATCCTGTTGCTTTGGATAATACAGTAAAGAGTGCGCTTACCAGCCTGATCGATGGCAATGAACAAAATCAGAAGCAAGCTGAATACCTCAAGCAGCTAATGAAGACCACCGCCGAGCCGCAAAATGAACAGCAAGCTGCTGCCTCTGGCATAGGTTTGTAAAATCAAACATTCAATAAACCCCGTTGGTTGAGTTCAGTTTGAACCGACGGGGTTTTTGTTTGATAAAACACGCGATGTTAATATTCATTTTCTCACATAGTTTCTATTTTCACAGAAATAAAAATATGTGTGTACACATACACACCACAGAGGCTTGGCCGCAGTCACACGATGGGTCAGGCTTAAATATGCTGCCATGAATCTGAAAAAGCTAGCAAATTGGAGTTGGAGCAACTCCTTTTTCTCGCAGATATTGCTTATATTTACACCTAAATACACCAAAACCCCTGTTTTCGCTTAATGAAAACGTGGGGTTCTTTGACAGACTGAAACAGGCTGTTCGAAAGAACAGCCTGTTTTTTGTGTCTGAATATAATTTTAAGTTTCATTAAATATGAAACAAGTGGTTTTTGTGATACTGATACTGCCTTTTTACGATGCGGCTCTTGGGATTGTAGAATGGAGCGGGACCCTCAAATTCCGTGTCACCGACAGTCATGTCAGCACGAATTGCGGAATCATAAATGGATCTGCCGAAAAAGGGAATTTTGATTTTGGCAAGGGGTGTTAAGAATCTTGCGTGGTATTCCACTTCTGCGGCAAAGGAGAATAGGGAGGTGTTGCCGGTGTGGGTAGCGAGAATTGCCGCGGATTCATAGATGTCGGGACTTTCGCGGTCCTTGATATATATTTTCGTATTATCACAAACCATATAGCCCGCTTGCTGATTCAAAAATTCAATAAATTTCGGTAGGCGTGCAAATTTCACATTGTTTTTGTAGGAAATGCTTTTCTGAACTATATCCTTGTAATATTCTGGCACGTCTAATGAACCGTTTTCTGATAGGGAAGCGATGTGCCTTGTATACATAGAAGCTACCAGATAGGCACCCTGGGACTGCGGCTTTACAAAGTATTGCTTCAGTGCTTTGTGATGCTTCTGACCTTTGTGAGCAACCACACGGTTGATTTCTGCGTTCATAGCCTGCCTGTTTTGTGTGGTAGGTTCTGAAAGACACTTGAGCAGGATTTCTAAAGTAAAAGCGATGAAGGAAATAGTAACACCGGGTGTATCACCATCTGCCGGAGAACCATCCTCAGTATCGTGTTCCTGTTCCCGAAGCTTCAAAAGACCATAAGTATGTTCTGACTTGTTCGGTACAGCATAGAGGAACCAGTCATCGAAAAAACGATTGCAAGGAAGAATTTGCCCTGAAGAATCCGGAAAATCGAAAATGTTTTTCTCTGCGAGAATATCAGATAAAGACTTGTTGACGAAAAAGAAACCATCTTCAGTGCTTATGATATCAGACTGGTTTATGCATTCCGCTCCAATCAGCCGACCAAAGGTATTAGGGGTATGCACTGCATTCATTAGCTGTTCTCCTTTGGAATAGTCAGTTGCACTTTTGTACCTTTTCCTATAGTGCTTTCAATCGTGAGGGAACCGTCGACCGTGGCCGCCAGTCGTTCGCGGATGTTTCGCAGACCAATATGCTTTCGCTCGTCTAACAAAATGTTGGTATCAAAGCCTACACCGTCATCTTCTATACTCACACAGTAGGCAGAAGGTGTTTCCCAAGAAGTTACGCGGACGGAACCTCCCCGGTCTAACGGCATAAGACCGTGTTTGATGGCATTTTCGACAATGGGCTGTATGGATAGGGCAGGCAACATAAAGTCATCGGATTTCATATCGAAGGCAAAGGTCATATCTGGGAAACGTACACTTTCAATGCTGACATAATATCGTACGTGCTCCATTTCCTGGGACATACGGATTGGTCTGGGGTTGTCCAGTTCTCCAAAATTTCCCCGGAGGTACATAGCGAAGTTGTGGACCAGCTTTCCTGCCTTTGGCGGGTCGATATTACAAAGCTGTTCGATACTGCCGAGGGTATTGTAAATGAAGTGAGGACGTATTTGGCTCATCATAGTGGATATACGACTTTGTGCCAATTGGGCATTCAATGCGTTTTTTTCGGTCTCAAGTTCCTTTGCTTTTGCAGCGGCATTGATGTTGCTGGGGATGATTCTGAGTACAACAACCAAGGCAACGATGAAAAGACCACAGAAAACATACATGGAAATAAGCCCACCTTGCCAGTAGCCTAAAATCGTCATAACGGCATCTATGCCGAATGCAATCAGCGGCAGCATCATACCGATATAGATCCACTTTTTGCTCTTGACGGCACAAATAGATTCCTTTACAAGGCAGATCAGCAGAATGATATTGCTGACCCCTTGCACAGCTACCCAGTAGCGCCAGGTATCGTAAAAGAACACATCGCTTACGATGGGCAGAATAAAGAAGAGCATGTCGAAGCTGCAAACTGCGGCGATGGTGGCGATGCAGAGTTTTTTGCTGCTCTTCAAAAAATGTGTAACTACCATGGAAAGGAACAGCATATAAAACATCATAGAGCATCCCAACGCGGTAGTGTTGGTTATAATGAATTCCTGCCAGAAAGAAACACCGTCGGCACTGAATGTGAAATAAGCGCCTGCGAACAGGACCATAAGACCAAACAGCCAGAGGATACTATTGTTTTTGATATGGATCAAAGTAGAGAACAGAGCCGTTCCCAAAAGCACAAAGGAGACGATCAAAAATAAAAGTCCTGTGTTTCTCTGAAGTGCGCCGCTTTCCAGTGCAGTTTTTTCGAAATCGATACCCGCCCAGATGGATATGTTGGATAACAATTCGTCTATGGCAAGCTCGTTTCCGAAGCTATGAGGGTTATGGATCAGAATTTCAATGGGCTCCTCGCTTCCGGCGGTAAAAGCGTGAGCTGTCCAACTTATGCCGCAAGCAGAGTCTCCGAACAGAGGATTTTCCATATCCAATACAACGGGCTCGTTTTCACCTTCACAAATCGTTAAATTGATATGATTTGTATATAAGGCGATAGGCAAGTCTCTGCTGTAAAGACCAACATATTCGCCATCTGGGGTCAACATATGGAAATTGCCTCTCAGGGTTACATCTCCTTTGGTGGAAGAGATGTGCTGTCCGCTAACAATTTTTTGCCAGGCGCCGTCTGCGACGCGGTATTCACCGTCGAAATAAACTTTCGCGAGCATAGCGCTCATCGCCTGATTGCTATGAGCCCTGCCTGACCATAGAAGAGCGACTGAGCCGAACAATAAAATCAGGATGCCAAGGACTATCAGAATTGATGTATTTACTGGAAGCTTGCGCTTAATAAGCTGCATATCAGATCCTCCCATAGTGAAGACTTTGAAGAATTATAGCATAAATTGCGTGGATTTTCCATCTTTTTTTGGATGGTGTCGCAAAATGAAAAAGGACAGAGAAATGCACATTCTCTGTCCTTGGGTATCTTTGCTAATCAGGCGTGGTTGTAGTGCCAGTTGTGATCCGGTCCAGATATCCGGCAACAAATTCCGCCCAGGAGTACTGGGTCATAAACTCTCCTGTGTAGGTGTTGATGGAGGGAACATCCATCTTTAAGAAACGATAGTAATCACAGTCAACAACTTCATCGTTAAGCGCAATGGCATTATAGGTTTTATGTATGACATTTGCGGCATTGTGCTGTCTTAATGTTTGTATCATAGAAGATATGATCTTCTGCAGATAGAGCATTTGTTTGGTGGAGTATTCGGTGTCCTCGAAAAGCACCGCAGCCAGTTCCCGGGTGGTGCAGGAACTGCCCTTGCGATAGACCAAATAGGCAAACAATTCTTTTGCCTTTGTTCGGCTAAATTTAACCGGTTCTCCATCAGCAGAAAATACTTCAAAATTACCGAAACACCGGATGCGCAGGAGTGTGTTTGGCAGCATAGTGATAGGATGCCGCAAATCTTCCAATTCTTTACGAATGGCTTCTGCACTTACTGGCTTAATGATATAGCCGCTGGCGTGCATGGAGAATGCATCGCCAGTATACGCAGAATACCCAGTGACAAAAATGAGGTTGCATTTAGGATTGAGCTCCTTGATCTTTTTGGCTAACGTCAGACCGTCCATTCCGCGCATATGGATATCTAAAAAGGCAACATCGCATCGATTGGATTCTAAAAACTGCAGGGCCTTGTGTCCGGATTGAAATTCGCTGATCTGCGCAGAGGGGCAGGCTTTGCGAATTGATCGGACCAAAAGTCCTAAAGCTAGTTGTTCATCATCAACGGCTATAATATGCAAAAAGATCACCACCAATGTATTTTAGGGCATTATAACACGAAAACGCAAGAAATTCAACACACCCATATGAGATGAGATAAAAAAGTTAAATCCCCCGATTTGTCATTATGTTGTCATAGTCTTTGCGTAAAATGAACATTGGGTATTTATTTTTGTAATTCCGTGTCGGTTCACACCGAAATTTGAAACCGAATTGGCTATGCTGGGGTATTGAGGATGGAAGAACAAATCGTGAGAACATATGCGGATATGGTTTACCGTATTGCCTACCGCTATGTGAAAAATTCAATAGATACTGACGATGTGTTTTCCGAGGTGTTTCTGGCCTATTTCAAAAAGGAACGCACCTTCGAAAGTGAAGAGCACCGCAAGGCCTGGCTGATCCGGGTAACGATCAACTGCGCTAAGGATTTTTTGGCACAGCGCGCCCAGCTGCAGCAGCTCCATGAGGAAACGCTATCTGACCCAACAGCCCGTGATGCGGATACATATATGGACCTGTATAAAGCAATTGAGGGGCTTCGTCCTGAGTACCGTGAGGTTATCAAACTTTACTATCTGGATGATCTGTCCGTAAAGGAAATCGCACAGATCTTGAATAAAAACGAGAACACGATCAAGACGCAGCTGTTTCGCGCCAGAGACACATTAAAATCTGTTCTTGAGGCGTGATTGACCATGTTATCACAGATATACAGCACACAGTGCTTTTATATCAAAAAATCTGTAAGGAGGAAACTGGAATGAAGAAGCTGAACGTGCGGAGAATGGGATCGATGTTCCTTGTTGTTATGGTGCTGATGGCATTTCTGGCAACACCTGCTTTCGCAGCTGGAACCGAAACTAACTTCGACAGCATTACTAACCCCATCGTGGACTTGATCAACAGCCTTCTGACACCTGCCTTGGCAATTGTCGGCGCTATTGGTTCTCTGTACTGCGTTGTGCTGGGTGTTAAGTATGCAAAGGCTGAAGAGCCCCAGGACCGTGAAAAGGCAAAGGGTCATCTGAAGAGCGCAATCATCGGCTTTGTGCTGATTTTCGTTCTGATGCTGGCACTGAAGCTGGCTATGCCCATTCTGCAGAACTGGGTTGCTGCCAATAGCTAATCAAGAAGATATAACCGCAAAGTAACAACAGGAGGGGAATATGCGTATACATAACAGGCAATGGAATATATGGAGTCGCAGAATAACTTCTCTGTTGTTGCTTTGCGGTCTTCTTTTGCCTTTTTTGACCCGTACGAATGCAGCAACAGTAACCTACAAGTACGATTGGATTAAAAGTATAACAGAACTTCCCACGGACAATCAGTGGCACGACTACTTTATTGCATGGGAAGATACTGACGATAATAATAAAGTTTGGTTTGCGGATTACCATTGGTATACCGCAGACGGCTACAACAACTATGATGCAGGCGGCTCCCACTGGATGGAGTATAAGGCGGCCTCTACCTTGCCGGACAGTAGATCCGGCAGCTTTACCTCAAAAGACAGCTTGGGCCATATGCAGATCAAGTTTGCCGGCATCGATAAAGACAACGAAAATTCTCCTATGTACTATATCCGTGTGTCTAAAATGAGTGGCGGATACAGCTATTTTACGGAGTATGAACCTACGGATAAAGAAAAAAGCGCGGAGGCTTTTACCTTCCAGGATAAGGGCGATGAGTTTCATATTTTTGTCAATATCAGCGGCAAGGCGGATCGATATCTGACCCGGGACGGTCAATATCTGGAAACAACAGAGTCTTCTTCTGTTGGCGGTGGGGAATATTATCGGCCGCTGCGCGTCTATAAGCGAACCTTCACCATTGATGAAACGGAGCAAGGCGATATGGGCGATCCCATCGGCAAGGTGAACCTGTATGAATACTCCTGGGTCAATACGGTTGAGGAACTGATGGCACTGGCGGGTAGCGATGGGTGGAGCGATATTATGCTTGCCTGGGAAGATGCTGATGGAAGCGGTACCAGCAATCCCGATAAGGTATGGTATACCAAAGAAATTTGGAACGATGAAGAGAACTTGCCCAATTACTCAAATGCTAATACAGAATACTATTATTATTCCAACGATACTTTGGGCAGTGATGGCTATGGTTCTCCCTATGCCGAAAGCTTTATTCTTCCGTCTAAGGTAAGTCATTTCCAGATGAAATTTGTTGGCTGGGACGATGATAACCCGGTTAGCGGATATACCAACGGAGAAGGAAAAAGTCAGGACTCCCCAATGTTCCAGATTCGCTTTGATGTGGGCAGGGGAAAGTATTACTACTTGGGCAATGATAATTTTGAAGAAGACCCCAGCGATGCCGAGGATTATACGGCGCAGTTGCGTCTCGGTAAGGCCCAAGATGAGGATATCAGCGGTTCATTCCATATTTTCCGCAATATCGGTGGCTGGCTTGTGGATGATGAGTATCTTACCCGGAAAAATAATCGCTTTGATGTCAGTAACGATAATGCTAGCAAATACTGGGAATATCCCTTCCGGATTTACACCTACCGTCCGGTAGAGTATGATGCCATTGTCAAGAGCTTTACCATCGGCAAGGGTGCTACCTACTCCATTGACAAGCAGC
>ERZ808032.149-NODE-149-length-11114-cov-3.051373_pt1 | contig 11114 bp, 12 predicted proteins | sample MGYA00380187_ERZ808032 | MGnify/ENA primary metagenome ERZ808032 (study PRJEB31490, sample SAMN06133378) | cow dung metagenome | isolation source: M10 | host: cow | place: China: Chengdu | collected 2015-05 ...
GAATGCAATCCCGGGACGTTCTGCAACATCGGGAGCAAAGATATTCTCCGCTACCCTCTGAAAGGTCTCATCATTGATTTCGTAATCGTCCTGGATGACCTTGCCTGTCTTTCTGCTGATTTTAACTGTCGGCGTATTGATTTTTATCAATTCCAGCAATTTGACATCAGTAGATGATTTTAATCCGCCGCCCTCTGAAGAAACGCAGGAGAGCACACTTGCGGATACAAGCGAACCTTCTACCGAGCCTTCCACAGAACCTCCCACTGAACCGCCCACAGAGCCTCCCACGGAGCCGCCTACGGAGCCTGAGCTTCCCACGGAGCCTGTTGGTGAAACTCTGCCCGGGGAGACTGGATAAGCTATGGCAGCAGTATTACACCGATTTGAGGCAGCGTAAGATCGGAAACTGTGCCGAACTGCACGTAGCTACGCGGTGGTCGATTTGGGACCCCATAGGCAGACTTGAACAGGAATACGGGGATGACAAGCGGGCGAAATTTCTTGTGTTTCCAGCCATGAACAAGAACGATGAATCGAACTTTGACTATCCGTATTCACTTGGGTTCACTACGGAGATGTACCGGCAACAGCGTGAGATCATGGACGATGCAAGCTGGCGGGCGTTGTACATGGGGCAACCAATCGAACGAGAAGGACGAGTGTTCGACCCGACCGAACTGCGATACTACTTCTCCCTTCCGGAAGTCGAACCGGACAGCATACTTGCGATTTGCGATACAAAGGAACAGGGCGACGATTACTGCGCTATGCCAGTATTCTATCAATACGGTCAGGACTATTATCTTGACACATGGGTATGCGATAACGGAAAGGTTGAAACCGTAATGGAGAAAGTGGTACGGACGCTGGTAGATCGGAAGGTACGCATTTGCCGAATTGAATCAAATCGGGGCGGAACGTTGTTTGCTGCCGATGTGCAAAAAAGGCTAAAAGAACTTGGCGGAATAACTACGATCACAACAAAATGGACGCAGAGCAATAAAAGCACACGTATCGTCACGAACAGCGGTTTTGTGAAAACGCATATTCTATTCCGCGACGATAAGGTGCAAAACAAAGAGTACAGAACAGCCATGAACCTTGTCATAGGGTACACCATGACGGGAAAAGTGAAACACGATGACCCTCCTGATGCCCTTGCTCTTTTCGTCGACATGATCGCATCGTCCGATATGAACACCGTAAAAGTGATGAAACGCCCCTTCTAAATTGTTAATAACCGTTCAGAATTATAAAGGCCCATAACAGGGTCTTTTATTTTTACCCATTTTCACAACTTTGTTGAATTTGATAGGACCAGACTATATTTTTTTGGAAAGCGTGGTGTGGTATGTTTACTGTGTAAAGGTGGTTTCCATCTTTGCGTCTTTCTGCATATTCCGGACAGTCCTTCTTCATGTGACCTCCTTGCATCCCTCCATGAGCCTCCGTGCCGGTCCGGAGGAAAACATAGACCGGCCCCCACGATTTGGAACAGAGCAACACTACTGAAAACAGCATTCGCGTGGTAAGCGGAGCCTTATTTGGGCGGCGCGATATTTTTACGGCCATTGACGAACCGACCGCAGATAATGTGGTCGGTGAAGTCAATTCTGCCCTTGTTTACCACTTCCAGAACATTCTGGAAGAAGAATACCTGTACTGGTATCGGCGCGGATTGCAGCCCGTATTGAACCGCCATAAGGAGCGCAACAGCTTCGTGCTGAACAAGGTGGTCGAAAACCACGCGCAGGAGATTGTTGAGTTTAAGGACGGGTATCTGTTCCAGCAGAAGTGTAATTACATTTCCCGCCGCGCTGGGGTCAAAAACAAGGTAAATCGTCTTAACGAATACCTGTACCGTTCCGGAAAGCAGAATGCGGACAACGAACTGGCGAACTGGTTCCACACGGTCGGAAAGGCCGCGCTGTACGTGGAGCCGTCTGACGAATTGGATTCTCCCATCAAGGCGTATGCAATCGACCCGCGCAGCGCATTCGTTGTCTATTCGCTTCGGCCTGGGAAGAAACCGGTCTATGCGGTGAATATGGTCATTGACGGCGACTTTGTTCATATCGATGTGTTCACGAAGGACCGGATCTTCCGGTTGGGCGGGGCCGTAACAGGCAAGACCACCACGCCGTATCCCACCTACGAAGCGATTGCAAGCACCCTGGAACGGGTCGAAGAAAACCGGCTTGGGCATATCCCCATCATCGAATACCGGTACAATTCCGTCAATATGTCCGCGTTTGAGGGGGCAATCTTCCTCCTGGATGCTATGAACAACATCCAGTCGAACCGCGTGGACGGTGTTGAGCAGTTTATCCAGTCCATCGCGGTCGCCGTGAACTGCCAGTTTGAGGAAGGAACCACGGCGAACCAAATCCGCGAGGCTGGCATGATCGCGTTGAAGTCGGTCGGAGAGAACAAGGCCGATTTCAAGATTCTGTCCGAGGAACTTAACCAGTCCCAGACGCAGACGCTTGTGGATGATCTGTACGACAAAGTGCTGCTTATCTGCGCTATGCCCATGACGGCACGTAAGGGCGCGGGAGCCTACGATAGCACGGGCCGCGCCGCCATCTTCAACAACGGATGGGAACAGGCCGCAGCGTCCGCACGGCAGACCGAAGAACTGTTCATGAAATCGAACGAGCAGTTTGACATCATCTTCACCGATGTGTTGCGGAAAAAGGGCCTGTTGGACATCAACCTGTCCGACTTTGAACTGTCCATCGTCCGTAATGAAACTGCCGGTATGCAGTCCAAGGCCCAGGCGTTGCAGACCATGTTGGCCGCCGGTATGCACCCCGAACTGGCATTCACCAAATCGGGCATCAGCAACGATCCGGTCAGCGATGTAAAGATGTCCGAACCGTATCTGCGGATGATCTGGGGAGATCCGACCAAAGCGGACCAGACCGAACAGCAGACGAACGGCCAGGGCGAAGCGGAGATCATCGAATCGGACAACAACAACGGCGAGAACGTATCCGGAGGCAGCGTGTAATGGACAGACTTCCTCCGTTCGACCAGCTTGCCGTACTGCGTTCCGAACTGGAAAGCGACTTTGCGGCTGGATCGGAGGAACGGAAACGCCGCAAGCGTGACCGCATCGACGAGATCCTTGAAATGCTGATTATGGCATATATGTTCGGCAACGAATCAGCGAACACCATGCTATTCGGTCCGGACATTGTGGACACCATCGACCCGGACGAACCGAACCGACCTGTCCGAATTGATGTGGACGATATGAACAAGTCCGTATTCAAGGACATTGCCGGTAAGGATTGGGAACAGCGTGTTTCCGAGTACATGGACGACGAGAACGGAACGGTCGATGACATCATCCGCGTTGTCGATACCGATATGAACCGGATCTACAACGATTCCGTACTGGATGTGGGAGAAAAGGCGAATGCGGGAAGGGTAGAGTGGAGCAACGAGGATTTGCCCGCACCGGACACGAAAGACCGGGTTATGAAGACATGGCAGACCATGTTGGATAACCGCGTCAGGGACACCCACGAATACCTTGAGGGCATGACGGTACCGATCGGCAGACGCTTTTACACGTATGACGGCGATTCGGCCCGCTATCCCGGCGACTTTTCAAACCCGGCAAACTCAATAAATTGCCGCTGTCGCATTTCACTATCAATGGCATAACAGCCTTTGACATAAAACTGCGGTGATGCAGTCTAAAAAGCGCATTACGGGTGAAGAAAACATCCTCAACAAACAGAAAACATAGCGGGGTGATCCGCTTCAACAAGCGCGAAAGGAACTGAATATGGCTAACAAGTACAAGATCGACCCTTCCAAGATTGAAGGATTCGACAATCTGTCCGCCGACGAAAAGGTGGCCGCGTTGCTGAATCAGGAGATCGAAGTGGAACAGACCGAACCGGCGGATGTAACGAAGCTAAAAACTTCATTGTCCAAGGCGAACAGCGAAGCCGCAGAGTACAAACGCTTGCTTCGTGAAAAGCAGACCGAAGCGGAACGAGCCGAAGCGGACCGTGCAGAGCGCGAAAAAGCATTGCAGGACGAATTGGCAAGCTACCGCGATAAGGAACGGATCAGCAGCTACAAGGCGCAACTCATGAGCGCGGGCGTTGATTCCGAAACCGCCGATTTGATGGCGAAATCCCTTCCGGAAGGAGTAGCGGATGAGTATTTCCTGGCCACGAAAAGTTTCCTTGACAACCAACGCCAGAAACTACTGACGGAATCCATCAACAAACAGCCTGGTCTTTCCGTAGGCACTCCGCCCACGGCAGCACAGGCAGAGAGAGAGGAAGAAAACCTGCTGCGAAAGCGCATGGGACTGCCTCTCCGATAAATAAAAAACATAAGGAGAAATAACAAATGGCTACTACCGTTGTTGCCCCGGCGAATAACAGCATCGCCTACGCACAGAAGTACCTGCCCCTTCTGGATGAAGCGTACAAAGCTGATTCCAAGACCGCTATCCTCGACACCCTGTCCGACTACGTTCAGTTTACCGGCGCGAACACCGTCAACATCTTCAATCTGAACCCCGTCGGTATGTCCAACTATGACCGTAATGCTGGTTTCGTTCCCGGCGATGTGACTGGCACTTGGCAGCCTTATGTGCTGGAAACCGACCGTGGCCGGTCCTATCAGGTGGACTTCCTCGATAACGACCAGGCGATGGGCCTTGTGGTTCCCAACCTGCTTGCCACCGTCGAGCGTCAGCACATCATCCCCGAAGTGGACGCTTATCGTTTCGCCCAGTATGCCGGTGGTGCTGCCTCTGCCCAGGTGATTACCGAAACCCTGTCCTCCGGTGCTGCTACCGTGGCCTCCATCGATCTGGCCACCGCCACCCTGGACGATGCTGAAGTGCCTTATGAGGGCCGCATCCTGTTCGTGAACCCCACCACGTACCGGTTCCTCAAGGGTGGCATTACCCGCATGGTTATGAACCGAGACAAGGATGTGAACTACAACGTGGAGATGTACAACGATATGCGCGTCATCACGGTTCCTTCCGGCCGGTTCCAGACCGCTATCACTCTGAACGCTCCCACCACCTCCAGCGGTGCTGGCGGTTTTTCTCCTGCTTCTGGTGCTTCTGCCATCAACTACATGATCGTGCATCCCTCTGCCATCCTCCAGGTTATGGCTCACTATGCGCCCCGGATCTTCAATCCGAACCAGAACATCGAGGCCGACGCGTGGCGCGTCCAGCCCAGGTTCGCTCACGGTGCTTGGGTCAAGGCCCACAAGGACAACGGCATCTACGTTTCCCACGCCTAACACATGGCGGTCCGCAAGAACGCGGATGGCAGCGTGACCGTGGGGATCCTCCCCGAACTGCTCAAATCGGTCGAACCGGGCGAACAACCCGGTTTGGCCGAACCGGAAAAACCCAAGGCGAAGCGCAAGGCGAAGTCCAAGTGAGGTACACCGCATGACACAGCAAGAAGCAATCAATATCGTTCAGACGCTTTTAGAGAACGATCCTGCCGCTACGGACGCATTAGTAGGGATTTACATTGACGATGCAAAAGCGGCCATCCTGCGCCGTCTTTATCCGTTCCAGGACACATCGTATGCCGACATCCCGGCTATCTACGAAATGCTTTGGTGCAAGCTGGCCATGCGGTACTTCCTTCGGCGCGGCGCAGAGGGCGAATACATCCATGACGAGAACGGCGTGAACCGACACTACGCAAGCGTGAACGACGAAGACCTGTTGTCAGAAGTTACACCGTATGCGTGGATAGCGGGGACCTGATATGAACTGTCTGGCGAGAAACAAGACAACCATATACTACGCCACGGTTAGCGGAAAGACCGAACTGACCGACGAATACGGAAACAAGACGGGCCAATACGAATTGACCTATTCCGTACCGGTCAAATGGTCCGCGAACATCCGATGGGATTCCGGGGCGGTTCAGCTTGACGGTTTCGGCCTTAATGCGGCTGGCACACGGCGCATCGTAACGTGCGATATGAACTGCCCTATTGGGGTCGATACGGTCCTGTGGATCGGCATCACTCCGGACCAGAACGGGACAGTAAAGCCTAACTATGTCGTTGCGGGCGTACCGGAGCGGTCGCTTAACCAGATCGCGATACTCGTCCAGGAGGCGAACATTTCGTGAAGGTCGATGTGAACATCTTCGACTATGCGAGTGTTTCCAGGGCGACAAGGCGGCTCGATATTTACCTCGATTTGAAAGAAAAGGCAGACGAACTGTGCAATCGGCTTGCCGAATTGGGGTGTACCAGGGCAAAACTGGACTTCTCAAACGCGATCTACGACGGCGTGAACGATGTGGATGTTCACGTTGAACCAATCGACAACGGTTACAAAGTTGTAGCGACAGGAAATGCCGTCATGTTCATCGAATTCGGCGCGGGCGTTTACTACAACGGATCCGGTTCATACCCAGGCGAACTGCCGCCGGGTGTTGTCGGAATCGGAGAATACGGACAGGGCCGAGGCAAAAACGATTGGTGGTTGTATCCAGGCCCTCCCGGAAACGCCGGTGGCGTACCGTCCACATCGGTTCCAGGCATGACGATCACACACGGTAATCCACCAGCCGCAGCTATGTACCACGCGGAACAGGATGTTAGGAACGCTGTAGAGCGAATCGCAAGAGAGGTATTCAATTCGTGATTGATATAGAAAACAAAGTCATAAACGATGTCTTTACTGCGGTGCGTTCTGCCTACTCCGGAGCGTCTTGCTATGGCGAATACGTTTCGGTTCCGGCGGTGTTCCCTTGCGTGACCCTGTACGAAGCGGACAACTCCACCTACAAGCGGTCGCAGGATGACGATTTGCAAGAGCATCACGCCCATGTGATGTACGAGTGCAACGTATACTCCGACAAACAGTCCGGCAAGAAAGCAGAGGCGCGGGCTATTGCGAAGCTGGTCGATACGACTATGCAGAGCATGAAATTCACCCGCACTTTCTACCAGCCGCTGCCGAACCTGGACCGGACGATCTTCCGCATCACGATGCGCTGGGAGGCGGTCGTGGGCGAACCTATTATTACGGATCAAAACAATACTACTTACTCAATGTATAGAGAATGACGGGCTGCACCGTCAAGAAAGGATAAAACATGGCTCTTGAAATTTCTACTGCCGGTGTAAGCCTGAAATACGCTGTGGAAACGACCGCCGGTACGCGGCCTACTGCGTCCTATACGGCTATTTCCGGCATCAAGGAAACCCCCGATTTCAATCCGGAACCCTCCACCCTTGAGGTGACCGATCTGTCCGATACCGTGTGGAAGCGGTACATTGCCGGATTGAAGGACCCCGGCGGCGCACTCAGCTTCACCGCGAACCTGACTTCCGCATTCAAGACCGCTTGGGAAGGGCTGGTCACCGCGTATACGACCGGTATCTCCAGCTCCAAGGCGACCTGGTTTGAGATCAACGTGCCGACTATCGGTTCGTTTTACTTCTCCGGTATTCCCGACACCCTGGGCGTCAACGGTATGTCCGTGGACGAGGTGGCTGAGATCACCGTCTATGTGACCCCGAATAAGATCCACGGTTGGGACACCGCCAGCACCTGATAATCCTGTTTGACCGCTTCGGGGCGGCGGGATATAAACAGCCCCGATTTGAACAAAGAGACAAGCATATTTGAAAGGAGCAAATCAAATGGCTATCGAGCGAGTATCCCCCATCGAACTGACCGACAACGAAACGGGCAAAGTCTACACCCTGGAATTTAACCGCGATGTGGTGCGCCGCGCAGAGAGGAACGGTTTCAGCATCGACGATTGCGCGAAGTTTCCAACGATGTGCTACGACCTATGGTACTACAGTTTCTTCATGCACCATGAGCGCGAGATCAAGCGGAAGAAGACGGACGAACTGCTTGATGCTATTGGCGGTGTGACGGACGCACCGGACGGCCTGTTTGAGCGGCTTGGTGAACTGTACGCACAGGCGTACCGGACGCTGGACGGTGACGAAAAAAACGGTCGAGCGACGGTGAAATTCTAAGGGCGGAACAGCCCAATTCGGATAGCACCGTCAAGCTACCATCCGATTCTTTCGATGCGGTCCTGCCGTTCTATATGCTTTGCGGAATGTCCTACGACGAGTTTTGGTACGGAGATCCGTTCCGAGCCGTAGCGTATAGGGCGGCACACCGGCTCCGAATTGAACAGGCCAACCAACAACTATGGCTCCAGGGTCTGTACGTTCATAACGCGGTGGCCGTCGCAATAAACAACGCATTCAGCAAGCAGAAGCAGAAGTACATAGCGGAACCAATCAAGTTGTTTGAACCGACCGAGGCGGAGAAAGAAGCAAAGGCCGAAGAAACCCGCAGAAAGCTGGTTGAAAAACTGAACGCATGGAAAGACGCTTTCGATAAAGCGAAAGGCAAATTATAATGGCAGATGTAACCCTAAACATACGGCATAACGCAGACCAGGCCACATCTTCAGTAAAATCCCTGTCCAACGCGATGGGGAGTTTCGCGTCCAATTCAAAAAAGGCATCGACAAACGGAACGGCTGCCGCAAACGGATTCAAGAAAATCGGCCAAGCTTGCCTTAGTGCTGGCAGGTCCGCTACGAAGGGTGCGTCCGGTCTGAGCAAATTCGTAAATAGCATTGGCCGCATCGCTTTCTACCGCGCCATCAGGTCGGCGATCCGGTACGTTACGGACAGCTTCAAACAGGGTCTTGAAGCTGCGTATAACTGGTCGAAGGAACAGGGCGGAGCGAACGCTAAACTTGCTGGTGCTATGGATGCCCTGTCTGCCGCATCCGGTCGCATGAAGCTACAACTTGGCGCGGCTTTCGGCGGATTGATTACAGCAATCGAACCTATACTGATCCGGATCATCAACCTTGTAACGGCGGCGGCGGACGCTATCACAAGGTTCTTTGCCGTACTGAACGGTGGAGACTACTATAAGAAAGCCGTTGGGTCCCTCAACGATTTGGGTAGCGCAGCTGGCGGTGCGGGCAAACAGGTCAAGGGGCTTTTAGCGTCCTGGGACGAATTGAACGTGATCGGCAAGGAATCCGGTGGCGGTGGTGGCGGTTCGTCTGCTACGGATTATTCCGGGGCGTATGAGTGGGTACAAGCCGAGAGCGATTGGGCGAACCTGTTTGCAAGCGGGGACTTCTTTGGAATCGGCGCGAAGATTGGCGATGCGTTGGGGGATGTTTCGGCAAAAATAACAAACTGGTTAAAAAGCGATGCGGTGCGGAACTTCGGAAAGAATCTTGCCGAGGCGTTAAACGGTGCGGTAAGCAACCCGGAAACATTTGAAAAGATTGGTGAAACCATTGGCACGGCTATTGGAACCGCGACAAAGTGGGTTGCTGAGTTTTTTACCAATGTTGATTGGGTCGCAGTTGGCGTTGCGTTAAAAGCGTTCGTTATCGGATTAAAAACATCTATCGCCGCAGAGTTTGAGGAAAGCGGATTTGCCCTTGACGATTCTTTTTGGGACGATTGGGCATCATCCGGTTTGGAGGCATTAAAGGATTTTGCTGTTGACCTCCTATATGCCATGGGATTTGATACAGCCGCATACAACCTTGACTTATTTGCGGAAAAAATAAAAGCTGCTTTTGGCCTTATTTCTGAATACTACAATGCTTTTGTCGAAGCGTTGGAAGGCAGCAGACTATATGCAATTATTCTTGGTTGGGAACGCGGCATGACCGAGTTTGACAAAGAGTTCAAACAATGGGGATTGAGTATAGCACAGACAATTCAAGAAAGCTGGGTTCTACGCAAATTCTTCGGAGACCAAAGCTATGACATATTAAATTTAAGCGTTGGCATTAAGGCGGATGATGAAAAATTAAAAGAGCTTGGCGAAAAGATAGAAGAACTTGTAGAGGCCGGAGAAAAGGGAATCAATATTGAGGCTCACGTTGACCACGAGAAGGTAGACCAATACAAGGAAACCCTTAAAACCCCGTTCAAAACAAAGGTAAACGCAGAACCCGGAACGCAGCTTGACGGTACGGAACTGTTTACAAGCGGAACGGCTTATAGACCGTCCGGCAGCACGGCGGGCAAGAAGGTTGGCGTTGGTGTTGCCGTTGTTCCGAGTGTAACACACAATGTTGAAATCCCCGCCACCGCAAACTATACGGATTGGGAGGTAAAAGGTTCAAAAACCGGCGCAAACGTAAGCAATTTTACAACATGGGACAGCACCGCAAACTGGAAGAATCAGAAAATCGATCCGGGTTGGATGGGTACAACTTGGAACTCTACCGCAAACTGGAAAAATCAGAAGACAGACCCGGCTTGGGGCGGCACAACTTGGAACTCTACCGCGAACTGGAAAAGCCAGAAGATCGACCCCGGCTGGATGGGTACAACGTGGAATAGTACGGCAAACTGGAAAAACCAGAAGACCGATCCAAAATGGGCTGGTACAACGTGGAACAGTACGGCGAACTTCATAAAGAGAACAATGGCAAGCACGTTCGACACCACGTTTGATGCCACGGCGAACGTAACCGCAACGCTAAACAAGAACGATTTGAGAAAGCAATTCAAGGATTCCTTGAACGGCATAAAGATAAACATCAATTCCACCGTAGACGGGGTTAAGAAAAACGTAGGCAAAATAAACACCGTAGCGGAATATGCCGAGGGCGGCTGGCCTACCATTGGCGATTTGTTCATAGCGAACGAGGCTGGGCCTGAGTTGGTCGGCACGATTGGCGGGAATACGGCTGTTGCCAATAACGATGATATTGTGCAAGGTATTCAAGGCGGCGTTGAACGGGCTAACGCGGAACAGAACGAACTGCTCCGCCAACAAAACTCCATTCTTGCGAAGCTGCTCAACAACCTCCTTCTGCAAGTTGAGTGTATTCTCCAACTCAATCAACTGCTGGTCAGAGACACCGCCAGCCTCGTGCACGGGCTTCATACGGTTGTACGAATCCTGCAATGTCGCGAGGTTCAACTCCTGCTGCTTGAGTGTAGTCTGGTCGAGAGTAACAATCACATCACCCTCCTTAACCTCATCACCAACATCGACTCTAATCTGGTCGATGTGCAAGCCCTGCGCTGCGGGAGTAATATCGTTCTCCTTGTAAGCCTTAATC
>ERZ808032.151-NODE-151-length-11040-cov-4.199307_pt1 | contig 11040 bp, 7 predicted proteins | sample MGYA00380187_ERZ808032 | MGnify/ENA primary metagenome ERZ808032 (study PRJEB31490, sample SAMN06133378) | cow dung metagenome | isolation source: M10 | host: cow | place: China: Chengdu | collected 2015-05 ...
TAGTAGAAAGTCTATAGAGGATTATTCGGTCTATATCGGGGGCTTCGACAGGCTCAGCCACCGATTTTTTCGACTAAACGACTAAACGACTAAACACCGTATAACCATGAGTTTCGTACACATACACGTTCACTCGCATTTCTCCGTGTTGGATGGAATGTCGAAAATTTCAGACCTGGTCGATAAAGCCATCGACTTGGGCATGCCTGCTTTGGCCCTGACCGATCATGGACATATGTACGGAGCCAAAGAGTTTACCGATTATGCCAAAAAGGTAGGTAAAAAGTACAAAGAGAAAGTTGCTGCCTGCCAAGAAAAATTAGAGCAAGCCACCAATGCCGACGAAAAAGCACAATTATCAGAAGAGTTAGAAGGTTTAAAAGCAAAGGCAGCGTTTAAACCGATTATTGGTGTAGAGGCATATTGTGCACGTCGTACCTTATACGATCACGATAAAAACTTTAAAGCCACGCGTAAAAGTGGCAAAGAGTACATTGTAGACTCTAGTGGCTATCACCTTATTTTATTGGCAAAGAATAAAACGGGCTATAAAAACCTATGTAAGTTGGTGTCGATTGCCAATATTGATGGTTTTTACAACCGTCCACGTATCGATAAAAATATACTAGAAAAATACCACGAAGGCCTTATTGTGTCGTCAGCCTGTTTGGCAGGCGAGCTATCGCAACTGATTATGGACGATAGAATGGAGGAGGCAGAACAAGCAGCCTTGTGGTTTAAAAATCTTTTTGGCGACGATTTTTACATTGAATTACAACGTCACCAAACCGATAAGCCCGATGCCGATACCGAGGTGTACGAGCAGCAAAAGTTGGTGCTGCCTCATTTGGTGGCATTGGCCCGTAAGTTGGATATAAAACTCATTGCTTCTAACGACGTTCACTTTGTAGACGAATCGCATGGCGAGGCGCACGATAGGCTTATTTGCTTAAGTACGGGCAAAAAAATGAACGAGCCCCGTATGCATTATTCCAAGCAAGAATGGTTAAAATCGCCTGCCGAAATGTCGGCCATTTTTTCCGATTATCCCGAGGCCATTAGCAATACCCTAGAAATTGCCGATAAGGTAGAAGTGTACTCCATCGAATCGGGTCCTATTATGCCTATGTTCGATATTCCATCGTCGTTTGGTACCGAAGATGAGTATCGTCAAAAATATACCCACCAAGATTTATTTGATGAATTTACCCGCAACGAAAAAGGCGAGGTGGTGTTGTCGCAAGAACAAGCCGAAGATAAAATCAAAAAGCTGGGTGGTTACGATAAATTGTATCGTATTAAGTTAGAGGCCGATTATTTGGCCAAATTAGCTTGGGAGGGGGCTGCCAAACGTTATGGCGATACCCTTACCGAAGAACAAACCGAGCGTATTGTGTTTGAGTTGCACATTATGAAAACCATGGGTTTCCCGGGTTACTTCCTTATTGTGCAAGACTACATTCGTGCCGCGCGCGAAGAATTGGGCGTGAGTGTAGGGCCAGGTCGTGGTTCGGCTGCAGGTTCGGTGGTGGCGTATTGCTTGCGCATTACCGATGTAGATCCACTAAAATACGACTTGCTGTTTGAACGTTTCTTAAATCCCGACCGTATTTCGCTTCCCGATATTGACGTTGACTTTGATGATGATGGACGTGGGGCTGTGCTGGATTGGGTAACCGAAAAATACGGCAAAGAAAAAGTGGCGCACATTATTACCTATGGTAGTATGGCCACTAAATCAAGTATTAAAGACGTAGGGCGTGTGCAAGATGTGCCGCTTCCTAAAGTAAACGAGGTGGTGGGGTTGGTGCCCGATAAATTTGGCGATCAGTTTGCCGACCCTGTAACCCAAAAAGTGCCCAAAGTTACCGTTAAAAACTGCGTAAAATTAGTACCTGCTATACACGAAATGCGCTACGGTGCCGACGATGGCATTGCTTCTATGCTAGAATATGCTGGCCAATTAGAAGGAACAGTGCGTCAAATTGGTATTCACGCTTGTGGGGTTATTATTGGTGCCGACGACTTAACCAATTTTGCGCCGCTTACCACCGTAAAAGATAAGGTGTCGGGGCAAGATATTGTGGTAACCGAGTACGATGGGCACGTGGTAGAGTCGGTGGGGCTTATTAAGATGGACTTTTTGGGCTTAAGTACCTTGTCGATTATTAAAGAGGCACTTAAAAACATCAAGTTGTCAAAAGGCATCGAAATTGATATTGATGCCATACCCATTGACGATGAAGCAACCTATAAGTTGTATAGCGAGGGGCGTACCATTGGAACGTTCCAATTTGAGTCGCCTGGTATGCAAAAATACTTGCGCGAGCTGCAACCTTCTGTATTCGAAGACCTTATTGCGATGAATGCCTTGTATCGTCCAGGGCCTATGGATTACATCCCGCAGTTTATTGCCCGTAAGCAAGGTCGCGAGCCTATATCGTACGATATTCCTATCATGGAAAAGTACCTAAAAGATACGTACGGTATTACGGTTTACCAAGAACAGGTGATGCTTCTTTCGCGTTTGTTGGCAGGTTTTACCCGTGGGCAGTCGGACGCTTTGCGTAAGGCCATGGGTAAAAAGATTATTGCCATCCTAAATGAATTAAAGGGCAAATTTATAGAAGGTGGTGTTAAAAACGGGCACGATAAAGATGTGCTAGAAAAAATATGGGCCGACTGGGAAAAATTTGCTTCGTATGCTTTTAATAAATCGCACGCTACTTGCTACTCGTGGGTAGCCTATCAAACTGCCTACCTAAAAGCCCATTATCCTGCCGAATTTATGGCAGCCAACTTGACGCGTAACAAAGACGATATCAAGGAGGTTACCAAGTTTATGCAAGAGTGTAAATCGATGGGCATTAGTGTGTTAGGTCCTAGTATTAACGCTAGTTTCTTGCATTTTACGTCCGATAAAGACGATAATATTCGCTTTGGCCTGGGCGGTGTAAAAGGCGTAGGCGAGGGGGCTGTAGAGGCCATTATCAAGGAACGGAAAGAGAATGGACCGTTTAAAGATACCTTCGACTTTTTTGAACGCATCAATTTGTCAGCATGTAACCGTAAGGCTATAGAAAGTTTGGTTCTAGCCGGTGCTTTTGACGAGTTGGGCGATTTAACCCGCGAACAGTTCTTTGTTACGGCTAATAATGGCGAAACGTTCTTAGACCAGTTGATGCGCTACGCCAATAAGTATCAAAGCGACAATTGCATGCAAGGAACCTTGTTTGACGATATCGAAGAAATTGAAATTCAGCGTCCTACGCCTCCTGTTGCTCCCGAAACATCGTCGTTTGAACGATTAAACAAAGAAAAAGAGTTGGTGGGTATTTACCTGTCGGCGCATCCGTTAGACGATTATAAAACCGAAATTACCATTGCTTGCAATGCCGATATTGGTCAATTGAACGATACCATAGCATTGGATAGAAAATATGGGGCTGGTCAAATTGTCGTAGCAGGGGTAATTCGTTCGGTCGAAGAAATCTTAACCAAACGCAATACCTCGCTTACTAAATTTACTATAGAGGGTTATGCAGGCGAGGTTACCATTACATCGCTTACCAAAAAGATTCAGGATTATAGACACTTGCTGTTTGTTAATTCGTTTGTGGTGTTGACGGGTAAATTAGAGTACACCTGGCGGGCTATCAATGCACAACGCAATCAGCGCGATGGTAAACCCACTAGCGATAATCCAGAAGAAAAGGAGTTTGCAGTTAGCCGTATCGAAGAATTGTCGTCGTTGCGAGGTAAGGTGGGTAAAAAAATTACCATGCGTATGCCGCTTGATGCCATTGATGATGAGGTAATAGGTGCTGTACAACCGTATATCAATGCCGTTCCTAAAGAAGGCGAAGTGGCCGTAGAATTGGCTGTTGATGTATACGATCCAGTGTCGAATCTATCTATTCAATCGCAAAGTAAATACCGCATTGTATTGAACGACGAATTGCTGACGATTTTAAAAACCTGGCGCGATGCCGACGATAGTAGGTTTGTGTATTTTGTTGAAAAATAAACTTGTTTGCTAATAGAATACCGCCTATATTTGTACGTCGCTAGTCGATAGTATTCGGGCAACCCGAATGTTTAATCGTATAATCGTATTTTGCGGTTCAACGATTCAACGATTCCACGATTAATCGTGAGCGAAGCGAACTAAACTGAACAACAATAAACAATAAAAACTTATGGCATTACAATTTACAGACGCTACTTTTGATGAGATTTTGAGTAGCAACGAAGTAGTAGTAGCAGACTTTTGGGCTGAATGGTGTGGACCTTGTAAAATGGTAGGTCCTTTTATCGAACAATTATCAGAAGAATATGCAGGAAAAGCTGCGGTTGGTAAAATTGACATTGAAGAAAATGACGATTTGGCAACCAAGTATGCTATTCGCAACATTCCTACTGTTTTGTTCTTTAAAAACGGCGAGGTGGTAGATAAAATGGTAGGTGCAGCTCCTAAAAGTGCATACGAAGAAAAATTAAAATCGTTATTGTAAGCGAGTTGATAAAAAAAACGACAAGATTATTTGTTTACTACAAAAAAAATCATTACTTTTGCACTCCAATTTGTATAAAGTAAAAAATCTAAAATATAACGCATTATGAAAAAAGGAATTCATCCTGAAAACTATCGTCCAGTAGTATTCAAAGATATGTCGAATGGCGATATGTTCTTGTCGCGCTCTACCGCGGCTACCAAAGAAACCGTAGAATTTGAAGGCGAAACTTACCCAGTTGTTAAATTGGATATTTCTAGCAGCTCTCACCCTTTCTACACAGGTAAATCTACCTTGGTTGACACCGCTGGTCGTGTTGATAAATTCAACTCTCGTTACAAAAGAAACAAATAATTTATACCATAAATTAATTGTACGTTTTAAGGAAAGCAACCCAATCGGGTTGCTTTTTTTTATTGCACCTATGTTTGATAGTTAAAAATACTATTAAATATAATTTTGGCGATATTATTTAAAACTAAATTCTGTATTTTTGTTATGTAGATTAAATGGTATTTTATGAAACGAGTTTTATTTCTTTTGTTTTTTATAAGTGCCTTTGCCTCGGCATGGGCTGTGCAGAAATCGACCTATGTGTTTGCCGAACGCGATACTTGTAATTTGAAGATGGATGTGTATATGCCCGATGATACATTGTCGGCTCATCCTTGTGTGTTTTTTGTGTTTGGTGGTGGTTTTAAAATGGGCGAGCGTGATACGCCTTCGGCTGTTACTTACATGGAAAATATTGCCAAGGCAGGTATGGTAGGCATTGCAATCGATTATCGTTTGGGCCTAAAAGGGGTAGAAAGCACTAGCTTGATTGAATTGGCAAAATTAATGGAAAATGCGGTGAATGTGGGGGTTGAGGATGCCTATGCGGCCGTTAATTATGCAGTTGAACATGCTTCGCAGCTTAAAATTAATCCTAATCAAATTGTATTGTCGGGTTCTAGTGCAGGGGCTATTATCTCGTTGCAATGCGATTATTACTTACAAAACGGGCATGAATTAAGCAAGGTGCTGCCCAAAGGTTTTAAATTTGGTGGCATTGTGTCGTTTTCGGGTGCAATTGCTGCCTTTAATGGAAAGGTTAAATACCAACAACAACCAGCGCCTACCTTGTTTATGCATGGAACAAAAGATAAACTAGTGGTGTATAATAAGTTAATGGTGTTTGGCAAGGGTATGTTTGGGTCAAATGCCTTGGCTAAACAGTTTAAAAAGAATGGTTGGCCTTATCAGTTTATTCGTTTTACCAATTTTGGCCACGAAATAGCTGTAATGGGCTACAAAGAACATGCCGATGCGGTTGTTGATTTTGTAAACCGTTTTGTGGTAGCTAAAGAGCCAATACAAATTGATATGAATTGGGCCGAAGAAGGTATCGAGAAACCGTTGATGGACATCGATCCCGCTGGATTATACGGGAAGAATGACGTACAGTTATCGGTATCGCCCGAAGTTTTAGAAAGAATACGATGAATAAAAAGTATCATTTAGGAATTGCCTTAAGTGGTGGAGGCTCTAAGGGTTTTGCGCATGCAGGTGCTCTTAAGGCTTTAGAAGAGGCAGGTTACAAGCCTGATATCATTGCGGGTACTAGCGCAGGAGCTATAACAGCGGCTTTGTATAGTGCTGGGTATACGCCAATAGAGATATGTAAGTTATTTGAAAATAAAGGATTTAGAAATTTTACACAAATAACCATTCCTACAGCAGGATTTTTTAGTCCGCAAAGGTTTATAGAGTACTTGCGTTCCAAAATACCCTATAAAAATATAGAGGACTTGCCTATACCTGTTCGCATTGTATCGACCGATTTAGACAATGGAGTAATAAAGGTATTCTCTGAAGGTAGTATAGCCGAACGTGTAATGGCATCGTGTAATGTGCCAGTAGTATTTCCGCCTATGCAAATAGATGGGGTGCATTATGTAGACGGAGGGGTATTTTGTAATTTTCCAGTATCGGTAATTCGCCAAGATTGCGATGTAGTAATGGGTATTAATGTTAGTCCGTTGGCAGCAACTCAGTACAAGCAGACTTTGTTGGATATAGCCAACAGGTCTTTTGATTTTATGTTTCGTGCCAATACCAAAGAAGATGGCAAACTATGCGATGTGTTGATAGAAATGCCAGAGGTACTTAAATACGATACCTTTAATTTAGATTCCATTGCCGAAATTTTTGAGCTAGGGTATAGTCAAACCAAGAAAGTATTAGAAGAACAATCTTTTTTATGATGAAAATGTGTTGTGTGTACAAAAAAAGTTTGTGTTTATTAGTGGGTATGTTTGCGCTCTTGCCCGTGCTATTTGCAGCTGTGCCAGTAGTAGGAAAGGTAGTAGACGAGCAAAAAATGCCCATGTCTTTTGTTAGTATCTATCCAGAGAATAATCCGCATGCAGGGGTGGTTACCGATGCTGATGGGGTGTTTGTGCTAGATAGCTTGGCCTTAAATCAGACCGTAATTGCTTCTTTTATTGGGTATAAAACGCTAGAATTTAGGTTAAAACAAGTACCTACCGACACCTTGCGTATTACCCTATACGAACAACCCATTTTGTTGAGCGAAACAGAAGTGGCAAAAGAGAAAAAATACATTAGTAAACGCCGCAAAAAGAAGAATTTGCTAAACGATGTGTATGCTCAATTGTTGCACGATTTTCCTTCTACAAACCACTTTTACAAGGTGGTGTCTGATTATGCTATTTATAACGATGATAAAATAGCTGCCTTTGAAGAATTAACAGGCAATGTAATTGAAATGCCTGGAAAAGGCCATAAAGGGCGTGATTCTGTTCAGCTTAAACCAGAATGGGTAAAAAGACATCGCCATGCAGAAACCAGGCAACGCTTGGCCGATATAGACCACAAATTGCGTAAAGAAAAAAATGCAGAGCGTATCCAATTAGTCGATTCTAGTGCATTTATACACAGGGTGTTGTGGGGTGGTGATATTACTTGGATGTTTAAGGAATTAAAGGGTAAAACCAGTAAGTGGGAAAGTTACGAAAAAGATAGCATGTTGCTATTAACCTTTCACGATGATCTTAACTTTTTAGGCATACTTAAGGTAGATTTAACGCTTAACTTGGTATTGGATCCTTATTCGTATCGTATCAAAAAACAATCGCAATCGCTTATATTAGAGGCTAAAATTCCTTTTGGTTATAAACTCAATGCCGATCAGTTGGCCATTTTAAATACGGTAATACTTACAAAAGACCTTGAAAAATTTAGGCTTAAAAGAGTTTATGCCGATGTTAAACGTAATATTTTGTACGAAGAAGTTAATAATGAGGTGTTTGTAGAAGAAAAAAATGTGGTTACCAAGGTAAGGATGATTGATAATAAAGATACAGAGTTGAATTTTCATCAAACTGCCCTAATGAAAGTATTATCGGCTTCTACCAGTGGGGTGGTGCCGTATACTAAACAGCAACTGCAAGAACCGTATACCTTGATCATTGAAAATTAAAATAAAAGGGCTGACAGAAATTTAAATTTGTCACCCCTTTTATATGGAGAGGCTGAATAAAAAGATGTAGTTTTAGGCACGCGAAGCCTGAAAAAGCGGAGTTTACTTGGCGTAAATGAGCATTTTGAGGGCGAGCGTAACGACAAAATACACTTTTTATTCAGTCTCTTGTATTTTGGTTATTTCTTTCTTTTCCCAATTAGTTGGAAGTACAACTCGCGTACCCAAGCAATGGGCGAGGTTAGCAGAATAATCCACAACCATGTTTTGGTGTCCAAAGGCTGGGTTTGGAATACTTCGCCGCCTACTTGTACAATAAGGATGGTAACGGCCAATATAAAGATTAGAATGCCAATAAATTTGCTATTGTTGAACAGTCCGCTAAAGATAGATTTGTTTTTGCCTATAACGCGTGCATTAAACATGTTCCACCAGTTGATGCACATGTAGGTGGCAAAAAATACTGTTGGTGTGATGTTGGCAAAGAAATTGGTAAGCGATTCGCAGCCCCATGCGGCAATGGTTGATAGGTGTTCCATGCCCCATAAAATGGCAATGCATAATAACCAAACAAATCCGCCAAAACCAAAGATGGCTTTACCTAATTGTTTGTTGATGATGAATTCTGATTTATTGCGTGGCTTGTCTAGCAATACTCGTTCGTCAGCAGGCTCGGATGCTAGGGCAATAGCGGCAAGTGAGTCCATTACTAGGTTAATCCACAAGAATTGAGTAACAGTAAATGGCATTTGTACGCCTACCAATGGTCCAAAAACAGCTACCATGCAGGCAGATACGTTGATAGATAATTGTAAGAACAAGAAGTTTTTGATGTTCTTAAACAATGAACGACCCCATTTAACACCGGTTACAATGGATGGGAATGCATCGTCTAGCAATACGATGTCGGCTGCTTCTTTGGCTACAGAGGTACCAGATCCCATGGCAATGCCTACGTCAGCGTGGTTCAAACTAGGCGAGTCGTTAACGCCGTCGCCAGTCATGGCGCACACGTAGTTATTTGATTGCATCCATTGCAAAATGTCTAGTTTGTTGCTAGGGGTGCAGCGGGTAATTACGTTGGGGTATGCGCGTCCATTTTTGGGGCATTGAATGGCTTCGTTAAAGTCTTTTGCTTCGATGGCCCAAATATTGGTAAAGCCCGATTGACGAGCAATTTCGCTACCGGTTTTAATGTTGTCGCCAGTCATCATTACTACGTCGATGCCTGCGGTGTAGCATTTTTCGATGGCTTCGGGTACGTCGCTACGCACTGGGTCTTCTATAAACCAGGTGCCAATGTAGGTGCAGTCTTTAAGTGCGTAACCTTGCTCTAACTCTTTCTTTATTTTATCAAAATCGGTTGATGCAATAATGGCTGCCGATATGGCTCGTCTGCCGCGTTCTTGTTGGGTAGCAACTTCTGCTAGGTAATCGTTGCGGCCAATGATGCGCGAAATCACTTCGGGAGCACCTTTAATAACCATGATTTCTTCGCCAGTTTGGTTGCTTTTGGCGTGGGTTACCATGTATTTCCATGCGCTAGAAAATGGAATACGGTTGATAATGTTGTATTCGTTTCTGATAGCAGCAGTTTGCTCCATGCCAATAGAACCCAAAATAGCCGATTCGGTAGGGTTGCCTAACACCGTTTTTTCGTTAGAGAAATTGGCGGTAGAGTTGATGGCACCAATAGTTTGCAGCAATTCTTTGTATTTGGGGTTAACGCTGGTTTCTACTACCGTCATGCGGTTTTGGGTAAGGGTACCGGTTTTGTCGGTAAAGATAACGTTTACTGCGCCAATGGTTTCGCAGGCGTGCATTTTCTTAACCAGGTTATTTTCTTTGGCCATGGTTTTCATAGAGAAAGCCAACGCCATGGTAACCGATAGGGGTAACCCTTCTGGTACGGCTACAATGATGATAACTACGGCGCCCATTAAGAATTGAACCTCTGTAAGTAGTAGGTCTAGGTTCCATTCAAAAGTATGTGATCCTAATGCAAAATCCCAATGCAGTAGGTTAAGAATAACAAACATGGTGGAGGCAATGGCAAATGCCACAATGTTAATTTTGCTTGCCAATTCGCCTAGTTTTTGTTCTAGTGGGGTTTTGTTGCCGGTTTCTACCGATGCAAGGCGTGTGGTCTTGCCAATTTCTGTTTCGTCGCCTACTTTTACTACCACGCCTTCGCCCATACCTTGTTCTATGGTGGTGCCACGTAGCAGTAGGTTGGGTGCAAAGCCCGATCCTGTGTAAGGTTCGCTAATGGGGTATTTAGATACGCCTACCGATTCGCCTGTCATAGCAGCTTCTTGTACTTTCATGTCGGTAGCTTCGTATATTTCAATGTCGGCGGGTATTTCGTCGCCAGCAGATAATATAACGATGTCGCCTACTACCAATTGGTCTTTGGTAATTTCAATTACGTTGCCGTTTCTGCGAACTTTTACGGGTTCGTAATCTTTGTCGCTTTTCATGGCGTCAAATTTCTTTTTGGCGCTGTATTCTTGCCAAAAACCTACGCCTGTAGCAATAAGAATAGCAAAGATAATGCCTATTGATTCGGTAAAGTCGCCTTCCATAATGCCAAATCCTAACGATATGGCGGTGGCAACTAGTAGAATAATAATGATAGGATCTTTAAATTTTTCTAGATACAGCATCCACCATGGAGTTTCTTTGGGTGGAGTTAGTAGGTTTACGCCGTGTTGTTCTCTGCTTTTTAGCACTTCGGCGTCGGTTAATCCTGTAGTAGGCATGTTTTTGTTCATATTTTTACATTTTGTGGATTGCAAATGTAAAAAATATACCTATATATGCTATCAAATTTGATTTTATTAACGTGCTTAAACCGCTATCTGTAAGTGCTTTGTTATACGATTGTAACATTTTCATCGAATCGCCTAAACGCCTCAACGTCACAAGTCGCAAGTCAAAGGTCAAAGGTCGTTTGTTGCTTCTTTTCGGTCCCTGAGCTTGTCGACGTGTTGTTGACCGAAGGGAAAAAGGGCCCGAACCACTGCCTCTTCGTTGAGGCGA
>ERZ808032.152-NODE-152-length-11012-cov-3.821033_pt1 | contig 11012 bp, 8 predicted proteins | sample MGYA00380187_ERZ808032 | MGnify/ENA primary metagenome ERZ808032 (study PRJEB31490, sample SAMN06133378) | cow dung metagenome | isolation source: M10 | host: cow | place: China: Chengdu | collected 2015-05 ...
TAGCAATGAAAAGATTTACAATTTTAGTGATGCTTATCGCAATGGTATCCATTACCTTCGCCCAAACACATATGTATGTTTGGAAAAACGGTGTAAAGACTAACTATGCCATTTCTGAAGTGGATAGTGTAACATTTGGAGAAGAAACATTCGATTCTTCTCAAGGAATAGGAGTTTTTTCCGTGAGTGAAGACAAAAAAATCACATTTTCAAAAGGAAATTTACAATACACTCAATCTACGGATACTTGGTCTTTTGCGAGTACTCAGTATGAGTTGTTAGGTACTGAAAATGTGACAGGGGGTACTGTTTCTTCTAGTTCCTCTCATGGCGACATTAAAGATGGTAATGCACTTGCAGATAAGATTGACCTGTTTGGTTGGAGCGGCAACTATGGCATTGCAAAATTTGGAGTGAGTACCTCCACCAATAACGGATCTTATTACGATGCTTTTGTGGATTGGGGAACAAACACAATAGATAACGATGCACCTAATACTTGGCGAACATTAACTATAAGAGAGTGGAATTATCTACTCCAAGAAAGGCATCCTGAGGATGATATATATGCCAAATTATATGGAATAGCTCAAGTTGCGGGAGTAAATGGTTTGATATTGTTACCTGATAATTGGATTTGTCCAGAGGGTATAACATTCAATTCTGGTTTCGAATTGGATTATGATACAGAATATTATGCCGCTCATCAATGTTTTACTATTGAGCAATGGTCTAAAATGGAAAATGCAGGGGCCGTATTTTTGCCTGCGGCAGGTGTTCGTGAAGGGACAAAGGTATATGCCGTGCAATCTGCTGGTGGTTATTGGCTTTCTAATATTCATGAGAATAATATGAATTATATTTATCACATTCGTATCTGTGCTAATTGTAGGGATAGTTGGTATGATTCTAGTCTCCGTTATTATGGGTACAGCGTCCGCCTCGTAAAAGATATAGTAACCGAATAACTTTAATACCATCAAAACTATGGCAACAATACAAATCGTTAGCAATCTTAAATTGCATCCTCAAAAAGGTCTTTTGTCCAAAGATTGTACAGGCAAATGGATTAATGCACACTACCAGCAGGGAGATTTAGATGGTGCATGTGCAGTTTATTCCGTTATAATGAACCTGCTCATATTGGGTATGATTGAAAAAGAGGAAATATGTGTTTATAGTTCAATAGACAAAAGGACGCGAAAAGGTAAACTACTCTCATATCTTCTTGAAAAGCAAGGTCTTGTTCGTGATGGGTATTGTTTTAGAACTTTAGCGAAAGATATTCGTGATTACGCAAACTTTAAAGCAAATCGAAAACCTGCTAAAAGTAGAGAAGACGCAATAAACATCATTCAAACAAGTGTTGCAAATGATTCTCCTATCATTATTTCAGTATTTGGCGAAGAGTGGGCACATGCGTTATTAGCAATCGGTATCGAATATAATGAGAATGATGTGCCAACGAAAATATTATGCCTTGATCCTGGTGCTCCTTCTCCAATTTGTACATATTGGAACTGTATAATAGATGTTTCCACTAAAACATTATGGTACAAAACGGAAAAAAGCCAAACGAAAGCTGAGTTGGGAGATATGTTAGTCATCTCACAAGAGTAGAGGTTTGCCGAAGTCCGACATTTGCCATTAATCTATATGCACTCTCATAAACAAAGGTATGCAAAGAGTATACAACAAATAGGTAATTTCTTCGGCACAATCGTCGGCACACGAAAACTTTTTTCAAAAAAATACACTCACGCGGGAAGCATAGTAAACACTACACTTCCCGCGTATTGTATATACCATTTTACTCTCCATATTCTCAAATCGCATTCAGTTAGTTACCACAAAAGCACGTAACATAATACCACAAAAACACATAATAAAATGCCACAAAAACACGTAATGATTTGCATATGTCATTTATTTTTAGTACCTTTGCAGCGTATTTCAAAAATTAACCTATATGGCATATATTGAGAGAAAAGTTGATAGTCTATTAGAGGAATTGTTAGATTCATCAGGCGCAGTACTGATAGAGGGGCCTAAATGGTGTGGCAAGACAACTACAGCGGAACAACACGCTAAGAGTGTTATTCGTTTGCAAAATCCTGATACGCGCGAAGCTTATATTACTACGGCAAAAACCAAACCTTCACTTCTTTTAAAAGGTGAAACGCCACGCCTGATTGATGAATGGCAGATAATCCCACAATTGTGGGATGCAGTACGTGTAACTGTGGATGAGCGACAAGAAATGGGACAGTTTATTTTGACGGGGAGCAATTCTGTGGATAATCAACAAATCATGCATTCGGGTACGGGTCGTATAGCTCGGCTAAGAATGCATCCGATGAGTTTGTATGAAACGGGGGAATCTACAGGAGAAATTTCACTTAAGGCATTGTTTGACAATCCTAATTTGGACATTGATGGTGTCACATCTCGAATCAGTGTGGAAGAATTAATCTTTGCTGCATGTCGTGGTGGCTGGCCTGCTGCACATATTGCCAAAAGTAATACTGCCAAACTAAATGTCGCCAAAAACTATATTGATAGTCTTTGTGCTACGGATATTTCTACCGTAGATGGTGTACAACGAAACGAAGAGTTGGCACGAGCCATATTGCGATCATATGCACGTAACATCTCCACATTGGCAAAAAAGACGAATATGCTAAAAGATGTGGTTGCCAACTTTGAGAGCGTTTCTCAAAGTACATTCGATAGTTATTTGAATGCCTTCCAACGCCTCTTCGTTATTCAAGATTTACCTGCTTGGTGTCCTGCTATTCGTTCAGCATCCGCTATTCGTAGCGGTATGAAACGCGAATTCTGTGACCCTTCTATTGCTGTGTCGGCACTGGGATTGACACCACAGATATTGGAGATGGACTTGAAAACTTTTGGATTTATCTTTGAAACAATGGGCATTCGTGATTTGCGAGCTTATTCACAAGCTATGCGAGGTAGTTTGTCTTATTACCACGACCGTTACGATTTAGAAACAGATGCTGTCTTGCGCATTGCTAATGGACAATTTGCGTTGATTGAGTTCAAACTGGGTAGTTCAGAGATTGAAGAAGGTGCTAATCATTTGATAGAGTTACGCGATCTAATTCGTGAATACAATAAATATGAAAAGCAAGTACCTTTACGTGAACCTGACTTAATGATGGTTATCACAGGAGGACAACTTGCATATACTCGCGAAGATGGTGTCAAAGTAATACCATTGGCATGTTTGCGAGATTAAACTTTCGGCACAATCTTCGGCACACGAAAACTTTTTTCAAAAAAATACACTCATGCGGAAGTGCTTGTAACAAAGCTACTTCCGCATGCTTTATATGTCACTTTCCACTCATAAATCTCCAATCTTCGGCACAAAACGCCTATAATGCCGAAGATTTTTGCAGCATTATTATAGAGACACGTTTATAGAAAGCCACCGAAAGCCCACAGAAGTCCTAGAGATGTCCTACAGTGGTCGCCTAATCAACAAATCACTTTTCCTATTCCGGTGTATAAGGATATATAAAAGATAAGTAAGTATACGGAAAGAACACATTTTTTCATAAAAATATTTGTCTATATCACAAAAAAGCATTACCTTTGCAGGGTAAAAATGCGGATAACCGCAAAAATACCCTATAGAATATGAAAATTGAACGAAAAAGACACCTACAAAGACTCATTAATAGTCGCAAAAACGGACAGATAAAAATTATCACTGGAATAAGACGCTGCGGTAAGTCTTACCTGCTTAATGTCCTATACCGAGAATACCTTCTGCAAGAGGGGACCAAACCTGAGCAAATCATCGCTATCGAACTTGACAACGATGCTGCTATTCGTTTGCGCAATCCACTCGAACTGAGTGCTCACCTCAGACAAGCGGTACAGGATACTAACACCGAATATTACATCATGCTTGATGAGATACAAATGGTAGAAACCATTGACAATCCATATTTGCCGAAAGAGACTGGGGCTAAAATCTCTTTCGTGGATGTACTACTCGGACTAAAAAGTCTTCCAAATGTAGATGTCTATGTCACTGGAAGCAACTCCAAAATGCTCTCATCGGAGGTTGCTACCACTTTCCGTGATAGAGGAGAAGAGATACATATCACACCACTTACTTACGAAGAGTTTTATGAGGCATATCCCAATGAAAAACGATATGCGTGGCGCGAGTTTATGACCTATGGAGGCATGCCTTTCGTGCTACACAAAAATTCGCACGAAGAAAAAGCCAAATATTTGCAGGACCTATTCCGTCTCACATACCTCAAAGATGTGATAGACCGTAATAACCTACGCACAAAAACAGAAGTCTTAGACGAACTACTCAATGTAGTGTCTTCATCAGTGGGATCACTTACTAATCCAACAAGAATAGCCAATACCTTTCAATCAGTAAAGGGTGTGAACATCAAAAACGAAACTATCTCATCCTATCTTGACTACTTTATTGATGCATATATATTGAGAAAATCACATCGCTATAACATTAAAGGACGCTCGTATATAGATACTCCTCTCAAGTATTATTTTGCAGATAATGGATTGAGAAACGCCCTGCTCAATTTCCGTCAGCAAGAGGAAAACCACATTATGGAGAATATCTTATACAACGAACTTATCTCCAGAGGATTTAGCGTGGATGTGGGAGTCGTAGAATATAACCATACTAATGCGGAAGGCAAGAAACTGCGCTCACAACTAGAGGTTGATTTCGTTGTGAATAAAACCAATATGCGATATTATATTCAATCTGCATTAACAATTGCAGATGAAGAAAAACGACAACAAGAAATCAATTCGCTCACTCGCATAGATGATTCATATACTAAAATTGTTGTTGTGCGCGACAATATTCTACCATGGACTGACAACAACGGAGTACAATACATCAATATCGAAGATTTCCTTTTAGATAGAATAAATCTATTATAATCAGAAGTATAAACTATGAGTGATGATGGATGAGTAGTTTCTCTATCGCATTCAGCGTCAAGCGAGAAAACGCATAATTATCCAGATCATTCAAACTAACCACCACCGTGTCAGGAATCTCAGGAAGTTCTGATACGTTTTTTATTATGAACCGAGCATGCAACTTCTGGTGCGATAATACATGCGTCAACTCTAATACCTCAGCGTAGCGATCTACAGTACCTTTGGTACGATCTACAGCAACGCGATCTACAGCGCAGCGATCTAACTTCTATATCTTCACCTCCCCATCGGTGCAATGAACGACTTTAGCTGGGACTTCGTAATTCCAATCCTCACTTAAATTTATCCCTTTCCACTGCGCTTTGGTGCCATTGAATGTGATGGAGGTAAGGGAGGAGCAATAACCGAAAGCCCACTTTCCAATACTCGTCACACTATCCGGGATAACAACGGAGGTAAGGGAGGAGCAATCACGGAAAGCCTGCTCTCCAATACTCGTCACACTATCGGGGATAACAATGGAGGTAAGGGAGGAGCACTCCCAGAAAGCCCTCTCTCCAATACTCGTCACACTCTCGGGGATAACAATGGAGGTAAGGGATTTGCAACCATAGAAAGCCTCCTCTCCAATACTCGTCACACCATTTCCAATAACAATGGAGGTAAGGGATTCGCAACCCGAGAAAGCATCCTCTCCAATACTCGTCACACCATTTCCAATAACAATAGAAGTAAGGGAGGAGCAACCCTTGAAAGCATAACCTCCAATACTCGTCACACTATCGGGGATAACAATGGAGGTAAGGGAGGAGCAACCAAAGAAAGCCTTATCTCCAATACTCGTCACACTATCGGGGATAACAATGGAGGAAAGGGAGGAGCAACCATCGAAAGCACTACTTCCAATACTCGTCACACGGTATATAACTCCCTCATGATTAATTCCTGAGGGAATATCTATTGTTGCTGAGCATCTAGAATAACCAAGCACCATAGCCAAATGATTATGCATCAATAACCTATACTTGATATTACTCATCTCTATTTCTTGCGTTGGCTTTTGCTTTAACAAGGAGCAACCATCGAAAGCCTCCATTCCAATACTCGTCACACTATCGGGGATAACAATGGAGGAAAGGGAGGAGCAACCATAGAAAGCTCTCTTTCCTATACTCGTCACACCATCGGGGATAACAATGGATCTAAGGAATCTGCAAGACGAGAAAGCACTCTCTCCAATACTCGTCACACCATCGGGGATAACAATGGAGGAAAGGGATTTGCAACCTTCGAAAGTTCTCTTTCCTATACTCGTCACACCATCGGGGATAACAATGGAGGTAAGGGAGGAGCAACCCGAGAAAGCCTCCTCTCCAATACTCGTCACACTATCGGGGATAACAATGGAGGTAAGGGAGGAGCAATCACTGAAAGCAGAATTTCCAATACTCGTCACACCATCGGGGATAACAATGGAGGTAAAGGAGGAGCAATATTGGAAAGCCTCATATTCAATACTCGTCACACCATCGGGGATAACAATGGAGGTAAAGGAGGAGCAACCATAGAAAGCACCCTCTCCGATACTCGTCACACCATCGGGGATAACAATGGAGGAAAGGGATTTGCAACCATAGAAAGCTCTCTTCCCTATACTCGTCACACCATCGGGGATAACAATGGAGATAAGGGAGGAGCAACCACGGAAAGCCTCATATTCAATACTCGTCACACCATCAGGGATAATAATGGAGGTAAGGGAGGAGCAATCCAAGAAAGCACACTTTTCAATACTCGTCACACTAGCGGGGATAACCATGGAGGTAAGGGAGGAGCAACCATAGAAAGCCTTATATCCAATACCCGCCACACTAGCGGGGATAACAATGGAGGTGAGGGAGGAGCAACCATCGAAAGCAAAACTTCCAATACTCGTCACACGATAAGCCACTTTTTTTAATACTACGGTCTCGGGGATAATGATATCGCCCTCGTAACCTTTCTTTTGGATGACCTCTGCGGTCAAGTTTTCCTCATCGAGGCGGTATTTAATACCTTTGATTGTTTTTTCTATCATGGTTTTTATTATTTATCGTTATTTACTGTTTATACTTTTTTTATTAATTCTTGCCAGATTCTCACCATAGCGAGGGTGTCGAGGTGGCAGTAGTCTAATAGCGCTTGGCGTGCCTGAGTTGCCTCTTCGGGGCTCATGTGCTGAATCTTAGGGAAGATGGTCATCGCATCGCCACCGTTTTGCACCAATGTGCTCAGGTTATGATAATTGAGTTCGGCATTATCTGGGAAGAGTGCTGGCAACACCACTTTGATACTGAACGAACCACCCATCGCAGGGAGATAATAGCAGCCCTGACGGAAAGGTACGAGCAAGTCCACAATATGGCTCTCGATATTCATCAGATGCTCATACAGGTCGGGATAGATGCTTGCCATCTCTCGGATACGCGTTTTCTCGAATGGGTCGTTATACGCCATGATGCATACATCGCGTGGTATATCGCGGCACAATGCCTCTGCCAGTTCGCGGCGTGGGTCCTTTCCATTGCTCTGCGCCAAGAATGCCTTATGCTTGAGTTCGCCACCCTCGTGCTCGATATAGTGGAGCGAGTACTGGAAGCATATCTGCATATAGGGCTTGGTGTCGTCGTACAAAGGCACCACGGGTTGCATACTCTCAAAGTCCAAGAAATAGAGCGGATAGGAGAGTTTATCCAAGAACGCTTGAATACCCTGTGGGTGGATATGACCTTCCTGGTTGAGGGTGCAGTGCACTTGCATACTGCGAATAGGATTCTTGGTGATATCCTCCACCGATTGGAGGTCTTCGAAAGTGATATGGCCTGCGTGGTAGTGCTCGAGTTTTTTGGTAAAACTCAATCCATACACATCAAACACAGATGGCTGAGGAAGATGCTGGGTACAGTATTGCCAGAAGGCACATTTGTATGGGTTTTGGCAATGCGTAGAGAGCGCCTGCTCGGGCTCGGTGGTTTGCTCCATGGTCTGAAGTGCCAAGAGCGCCTGATTATGCACCTTGAGGTATTCGTTCTCCACCGCTGGAGCAAGGTCAATGATATTGAATAGTCCGCATCCGTTGGCTGTGGTCTTGAGCTCCAGTTCGCCATGGCGCACATAGTCGGAGCAAAGGGTGATGAGATAGGTGCCTGTCACACGGATGCCACATTGCTCCAGCACCCAGCGTTGGTAGGCGATGTCGGTGGCATATTTGGCAAACTTAGGATCGGTAGCTGCATCGCCCACATGGCTGGTGCTACTCTTGACCTCGTAGATTGCCCAGCCGCCATCGGTCTTGCAGAGGATATCCACTGCGCAATAGTGGTGCTTAGGCGCAAAAGCCGCTTCGCAGATCACAGGGCAACCACTGTTGACCAGCGCTTGGGTCTTGGCAATCATAGCCGAGATGTCCAGTTTGCCGTCCGTATAGGTGGTGGTGTCCACATACTCGCCAAAGAGCGATTTGGCCATGTCGCCAATCTCGTTGCCTGTAGCAAAACGTGCTTCTACGGAAGCGTCGATAGTCGCCACTTCGGGTTTGTGGGTTCTGAGCCATAATGCCTTTTGGCATTGGCAGGATAGTGTGTACTTGGATTTAGATAATGTTGCCATAGTGGGGATATTTTAGGGGATTTATAATTCTTTATGGTTGTGTACTACCTCTGCGCCATACATATAAGTGCGGCGCCATTTTTGGTTGGGTAATTTTTGTTTTAATTGGTTGAGCAGGTATTGGGCTGAGAAATGTGTGTGGTATGCATCAATATACATATAGGGGAATATGCTTTCGCCTTCTTTAACCGCACAGACATTGATGCGAGTGGTTTCAGCTGAGAGAAGACGGATCTGAATATCAAAGTAGTCCTCTGTACGATTATTGGCATAGTTGACAGCTATGTTTACGATGTCATCTGCTTTTACAAAACCTGGTAGGTCAATACCCCCTAATGGAGTTGATTCAAATTGTGTATAGTCCATAATTTTATCAATTTATTTTGTTGTTAATATTATTACTGAGTTATTAGCGTGTGGCTCGTAGCACAGTATATAATATAGTTCAAAAATGAAAAAATTTCAAAAATGAGTGCACATTTATTTATTTTGCAAAGTCGAGTTTGCAAAACCACCTTTCACCCATCGCCTGACAGACGAAGCTGAACTACTTCTGCTTTGGCTCGAACTCAACAATCTTGTCATGCAGTGTTTCAGGCAAGTGCACATTGATAATTTCAACTGCGGACTGCGCAGTAATTTTGTGCCCGTCACTAATGGAATAAACCTTATCAAAGTACTTTGCAAAAATGGCTTTGTATTGTGTGCCCAATAATTCATCGCCATCTGCAAAACAACCCGTACATAAATGACGATCTTCGTCGTTATGAGTCTTCAAGAAACTGGATAGAATATCCACATACTCATTAATGGGTCCAGTATAACCAACTTTAGGCAATTCAACGGCAGGATCCCAGCAGGGGTTTACTACTACACGAGTCAGTCCGCTTAGCTGCAGCGTCAAGAATCCACCCAATGAAGCACCTATAACAACATTGATACCATGTTCTTGTACATATTGTCGAATCGTTCTTATCGCTTCTTTGGGTTGAGTGGGGGCATAGTCTATGGTGTGTAATTCGTATGTATCACCACATGCCTCCTTTAGATGATGGTACGAACTTCCGTAAGGGCTACCGTTGTAACCGTGAACATAAAGCAGTTTTGTCATATGTTGATAATGTTGTTGTTTAGCGTGGAGCATATATAATATAGTAACAAGTTGTAAAAAATTCAAAAATGAGTACACATTTTTGAATTTTCTTTGTAACTGTTTGATTATCAGAGATGCGTTTTTGTGTTTTTTATATCTCTATATCTCCATCGGTGCAATGGACAAGAATAGGGTTTGTGTGGAGACACCAATCTTCCTTCTTGTCTATTGCATTCCATTCTTCTTTACTTCCGTGGAATGTAATACCTTCAAGTGAGTCAAGATTTCGAAAGGCACCTTTTTCAATGTAAGTAACACTATTAGGAATAGAGATAGATATGAGGTAATTGTAGCGCATAAAAGGTATCCTCTTGATAGTAGTTATTCCTTGATAAAAGGTGAGACTTGTGTATCTTGAAGCGCCACTATTAACAATATTCTCTGCTGACAACTGTACGAGCATATCCTTCCGAGGAGTACCGACTTCCTTTGGTAACAAAACTCGTTTAGTGATTACTCCATGTTTAGTGATAGCAGAATCATCCGCTCCATACATAATTATAAATTCAGCACCTTCGTCAACGGCTTGCAGATAGTTGTCTGAGTACTGACCATGCAGGTCAAGTGTCGCACAAGGACATACTGCATAATCTTCAAAATCTTTATCCGAATTGAAGCAGATTAACTCCTTTGGAGTCACGGTGTTTTTTGTAATTTTGAGTGACATAATTATACCTCCTCTATTTTAATGTTTAACTTTTGTGCTCTTTCGATTAGGTTGGCTATACTGGTAGCGTTCCAGTTGTTTGGATACATCACCTGTTTGTTATCTACGGAGAGTAATTGCTCTTTTTTTGTGTAGAATGACCAGTATGCTGGTGCCTCTGGATTCTTTTTGCGAGCAAGAATTACATCACCACCCTCGTTGTAAACTGTAGGCAATTCATAGAACAAGTGGTCATAATAGCGAGCGACGGTGTCGTTGATATCGACAGGGAATGCTCGGCGCAAATCTTCGAGCGTAGCGGTAGGGTGAGCAGCAAGGTAGGCATCCAAGATAGCTTTAGCGATTTTTGTATTGCAATTGCCAGAATAGAGAACAGTATCGTTGGCATCAAATACAGTATAACCCTTGTTGCAAGCTGTATTTTTGAGCAACTGATAAAACAATTTGGCATCTGGACGATAATAAGCATAAATAACTGCCTTAAGAATATCCTCGTTGTTGTTCCATAGGTCGCGGAGCAAGTCCAGCTCTTCTTGCTCGGTATAGCAGCCGATAGCTTGGTCGTAATTTTCTTCT
>ERZ808032.153-NODE-153-length-10986-cov-3.117426_pt1 | contig 10986 bp, 9 predicted proteins | sample MGYA00380187_ERZ808032 | MGnify/ENA primary metagenome ERZ808032 (study PRJEB31490, sample SAMN06133378) | cow dung metagenome | isolation source: M10 | host: cow | place: China: Chengdu | collected 2015-05 ...
TTCCAGTACGAGAGCAGCAAGGACATGGTGCGCCGCGGCTACTTCTGCGTGGACAAGGGCAGCATCACCGTCAACGGTGTCTCCCTCACCGTATGCCGCCCCACGGAGGACACCTTCCAGGTATGCATCATTCCCTACACCTTCGAGCACACCAACTTCCACAACTTCCAGGTGGGCACCGTGGTGAACCTCGAGTTTGACATCATAGGCAAGTATCTGGCACGCATGAACAGCCTGCTTAAAGCCAAATTCTGGGTCTAAGCCCAGGTCTTTGTAAACGACAGACAGTTTCCCTAATGAAGAAAATACGGTACTCCTATTAGGGAAACTGCTGTTTTAATTTAGGGAAATTTAGCGTGTCATCACCAATGAATCCGCTTTGAATACGGGTTAAGCTTATTGGTGATTAATCTTTGAGGTTATGCGATATACGCTTATGCATTTAAAGTAAAGATATAAGTATGTTGTGGCGCCCCCCCTCAGTCCCCCTCACCCCCAGATGTACCTTGCGAACTTGCCCATGCATCTGCGGCCGATGGCCGTAACCGCCCATGAGCAGAGAAGGATGACGATGGCAGAGAAGGGTATGCGCAAAGGTGCAGGGAGGCGGAGCAAGGCACCAAGGTCGTAACCCACACAGACGAAGTAGTAGTGCACCATGTATATGCCGAAGCCGCAGAGCGTGAGTTGGGCAAGCCATCGTGCCATGGCCCCGTTCTTACTGATGCGTATGCGGCATCCTATCAGGAACCAGCCAATGGTCATCATCACCACGTTGGGAGTGCAGTATGTCCAGAAAAGCTCTATCTGTTCGGGTGTTTTCTCGGGCAGCGCCATGATGTGCGAGTATCCCCAGTGCGTGATGGCATATCCGCCCACGAGAAGCGGAAGGGCAACGGACAAGGTTCTTCTCCACGACCATTTCACATAGTGCTGTATGTAGTGCCCCAGCAGCATGTAGCCGCTGAACCCGGCAAAGTAGTAGAACAGCCCGAAGGAGTTCCATTCGCACGTGCCGAAGCAGTACCTGCTCACATACTCGGTGAAGTAGGGCAGTATGGTGCTTATTGCCCAGACGGCCAGGTATAGTTCCTTCTCCCTCCTGGTGGCCCTTTCCACCCATGCCGAGAATATGGGCAGGAACAGGTAGAGTCCCACAAGCATGTATATGTACCACATGTGGCATGCTATGAAACTGAAGTGGTAGGGTATGCGCATCACGTTAGCCATGCCGTCGGCAAGTGACTGGCTGTCCGTCTCTGCCCAACTGAACAGTTTGTGCACCACGCTGCCCTCCATGCCCAGAAGTCCCGTAAACCACGGTGTCAGGTAGTACAGCACGGACCATATCAGGAAGGGGATGAGCACACGCGGTATGCGCTGGCCGTAGAAGGCACCCATGCTGCGCCTGATGGGCAGAGAGAGCACCCCAGTGAGCATCACGAACAAAGGCACGCACGGACGCGAGAACGAGCCCCACCGCGTGCCCCAGAGCACCAGTTCGGCATCCACGCCACCTCCTGAAGAGGCATAGGCAGCCGCCGCATAGAAGGGGTCTGCCGCATGGCAGCACAACAGCAGGAAGAAGGCCAGCAGGCGCACGGCATCGCACCACACGAGGCGCTCCTTGGCTGGTGCGGCATGAGTTTCGGCTTGTGTCATATTCTTGGAATAAATATATATGTATGTTTGTGTCTTGTGAGTAGAACCGGTGGACTGAATTAGTGCAGTGGTTTTGTTATCCTCGTCTACATGTTGGGCTGTTGCATCATAAAGATGGCTTGCTGCCTTGGACTGACAGAAGACAAAAAGAAGAAACGCCCTCACTTTTGGAAGGGGAGAGCGTTTCTGATATCAGTCGAAAGGCAGAACGGGGGAGTTACTCCTCGCAAAGTTCTGTCAGTATGCCGTAAGTGCTCTTTGGGTGAAGGAAAGCAATCTTCAAGCCGTCAGCACCATTGCGGGGTGCCTTGTCAATGGCACGAATACCCTTTTCGTCACATAGAGCGAGGGCTTCGCTAACACCGTCCTCAACCTTGAAGGCAACATGATGAATGCCACGGCCGCCATTGTCAAGGAACTTCTGTATTGTGCTCTCGGGGCAGGTGGGTTCAAGAAGTTCAATCTTTACCTCGCCAACCTTAAGGAATGCGGTCTTCACCTTCTGGTCTTCAACAACCTCCTCCTTGTAGAACTCCAAACCAAGAACGTCGGTGTAGTAGGGGAGAACCTCTGCTATGTTCTGAACAGCAATGCCCAAATGTTCAATCTTTGAAATTTTCATAAAAACCCAATTGATTAAAAGTTAATTATTTTATAATGTGATTATTCTCGGGGAATGCAATCATTGGAGAGAACGTGGCGGCCTCCTCGGGTGTCATCCTGGCATAGGCCATGATGATGATAGTGTCGCCAACCTGAACCTTGCGTGCAGCAGCACCATTCAGGCATATACACCCGCTACCTCTTTCTCCGGCAATGGTATAGGTGTCAAAACGCTCACCATTATTATTGTCAACAATGAAGACTCTTTCTCCTGGCAGAATGCCCACGGCATCCAGCAAGTCACGGTCAACCGTGATGCTTCCCATATAGTTAAGGTTAGCCTCTGTAACCTGAACACAATGCAATTTGCTTTTAAGAACTTCTATTATCATTTGTATCTAATGTGATCTATCAAACGTATGGGGGTCTTGCCGCAATATACCGTAATGCAACCTACAACGGAACCGGCATCGTCCCAATTGGCGATGCTTTCCAGTGTATTGCCGTCGACAATGCTGAAATATTCAACATCAAGACCATCAATGGCATTGATTTGGCCGACAACCCACTTTTCCGTGTCCTTAAGGCCTAGACCTTGCGACTTGCTTTCCTTCAGCACGCGGTAAATATTGGGGGCAAGCGCCTTCTCCTCAACAGAGAGTAAGGTGTTTCTGCTGCTCATGGCCAGACCGTCTTCTTCCCTGATGACAGGGCATGCAATGACTTCCACCTTAAAGCCCAGGTCGGCAACCATTCGGCGGATAACAGCTATCTGCTGGTAATCCTTCTCACCAAAATAGGAACGGTCGGGCAATGTTATGGCAAAGAGCTTGCTAACTATCTGGCACACACCGTTGAAATGTCCTGGGCGCCTTTCTCCCTCCATGACAGAATCCGTAGGAGGGTAGGAGAAGGTACGGGTGTCGGGCTCGGGATACATTTCGCCCACACTGGGGGCAAAGACAACCTGGGCACCGCATGCCTCAAGAAGCTCGCAATCACTGTCGAGCGTCCTGGGGTAACGCTCCAGGTCCTTTGGGTCATTAAACTGTGTCGGATTCAAAAAGACACTCACCACCGTAACGTCATTTTCGCTGACACTTCTACGCACCAATGAGGCATGCCCCTCGTGCAAGGCACCCATAGTGGGAACCAGTCCTATGCTGTTGCCATTGGAGCGTTCATTCGCAAGGCAAGCTTGCAATTCTGCTATGCTTTTGATTACTTGCATTACCAGATGTTATACAACTTTAGTTCAAAAATTCATGCAAAATTAATATTTTTTGAAATACGAAGGTCTAAATAGATGATTAAAAGTTATAAAAACTCATAAAAATGTGCGACAAATATTGATTGTTATACAATAAATTTATATTATTTTCGTAAATTTGCAACGGGAATATGCATAATATCAAAATGGAAAAAGCAAAAAAGATACTCTATCTCACTCAGGAAATTGAACCTTATGTGACAGAGTCTGCATTAAGTTCATTGAGTCGGAATTTGATTCCTGCTGTTCAAGAAACGTCCAGAGAGGTCAGAACCTTCACGCCCAAATGGGGACACATAAACGAGCGCAGAAACCAGCTGCACGAAGTGATACGGCTATCGGGCATGAACCTGATTATTGATGACACCGACCATCAGCTCATTATCAAGGTTGCAAGCATAAACTCTGCACGTATACAGGTTTATTTCATAGACAATGACGATTTTATGAAAAATCGACTCATGCTCTCCGACGATAAGGGAAAGATGTATAAAGACAATGCAGAAAGAGCCATGTTTTTTGCACGCGGTTCACTGGAAACGGTAAAGAAACTGCGCTGGACACCGCAAATCGTACACTGCGTGGGAGTCATGAGCGCATTTGCTCCATACCTTTTGAAACTTGCATATTACGAAGAGCCCAGCTACAAGGAAAGTCGCATTGTGTTCACACCCTCGCTTGACGCACCAGACGCACCACTGCCGAAAAACTTTGACGGCATTATCTCATACCGCGAGGCCGACAAGTCTGCACTTAAGACACTGGGCAGCATCAACAATTTTTCCGACCTTAACAGAATAGGCATGTTCATGAGCGACGCCGTTGTGCTGACAGAACCAAGCGAGCATTATGAACGCATGGCACGCGAAATGGGAAAGCCATATGTTATCATGACACAGGATAACTACACCTCCTCCACACTGAACATATACGACACCCTCTGGGATGAAGTTGTAAGAAACCGACCAAAAGAGGAAGAAGACGACGGATTTTTATTTTAAACTTTTTCTCCATAAACAACAGTGAAAACCCTTAAGTATCTTAAAAATAGCGCCATAGCAACAGCATTATTGCTTTCTGTTGCATATACTACATCATGCACCTCAGACACAGGCATTATAGGCGTACCGCCATCAAATGAAACCATAAAGACAAGCGTTGAAATATTCGACGTCTACTCCAGCACATTCAAACTAGACAGCGTAGAGGCAAGGTCGTCTTCGTCATATCTTGGAGCCATCTACGACCCAGAAACAAACGGAAAGCTTAAAGCAAACTTCCTGACTCAATTCTCTATACTGGAGGACATTGACTACTTCCCGCACAGAGACTCCATCACATCAAGAGATGCAAACAACAATCCCTGTTGCGACAGCGTCTTCTTGCAATTCAATTTCAACAAATATTTCGGCGACGTCAATACACCGCTGAAACTTGCCATATACCCCCTGGATTTCACGAAACCATTGCACGAAGACAGCACATACTACACAACAACAAACCTAAGGAAATACATACGTCCAGGATACGAAAACACGCCCATCGCAACAAAGGTGTTCACCGCATATGACAGAATACACGGTTCCGACCCTTCAAACCCTTCAGGCAACTACCCAAGCATAAAGGTGCCCCTTCCCACCGAGGAAGGCAATTTCATAATGTCAAAATACTTTGAATACACAGAAGACAACAAAGGACTTGACTACGAACACCACGTAAACAAGGATTTTGACGACTCGCACCACTTCATACGCAATGTGCTGCCTGGATACTACGCCGAAATCATCAATGGCGAGGGCGTGATTGTAAACGTATTCGTAGACGCACTCTACCTGCTTTACAATGCCAAGATACTGAACGACAGCGTAGTAGAGAACCTACCCTCATACTCGGTGTTTGCCGGCACACAGGAGGTTATTCAAAGCTGCGAGTTCACACAGTCAGACGTTTCTTCCATACTTGAAGACAACACATGCACATGGCTTAAGACACCTGTAGGCATTGGCACGGAACTAACTATTCCAGTGGACGACATCTTTTCACAGACTCACAAGAATGACAGCCTTAGCCGCATAGACCTAATGCTGACAAGATACAACAAGGAGCAAACCGGCGAACAGTTTGGAATACCCCAAAACCTGCTCCTGATCAAGAAATCGGAAATCAAGGACTTCTTCACCAGTAAGAAAGTACCTGACGGCATAACATCGTATGTAACCAGTTTTATGGCAACATATAACACATACGACTTCAGCAACATTGCACAAATGGCCATGTATATGCACAAGGAAAGAATGCAGGCTGTAATGTCGTACATCAATGAAGAACTGAAAATCACATCTCCAACAGAAGAACAAATTGCAGAGTACACCCACGAGTGGACAAAACAAAACCCCGACTGGAACAAATGCTGCCTGATTCCCGTGGACGTGACTAAAAACAACTCAACAGGAGCAGTTACCAGCATAATGCACAACCTGTCATTGACAAGCGCAAAATTGGTTAAGGGCACAAAGGACAATCCCATAAAAATACAAGTGTACTACACACGCGTTTCGGCAGGACCAGCAGGCAAGTGACCCCTGGTATTCAAAACAAGAAATAACCTTATTTATTTAAGTATAAGCGTAAAAGTCCCGATTCCACGGGACTTTTATTCTTATAATCCAAACCTACAGTAAAAAATGAATACAAATTATAATATATTAATAAATGGTTCTTGAATATTTGATTAACTTTTTATATCTTTGTAAAAAATTGGCAAATCTTTATAAATGATAAAATTCTTTTCCATAGGCAGCAGCAGTAGCGGCAATTGTTATTATCTGGCAACGGATAATGTACAGATACTCATAGATGCTGGCGTTGGTATTAGGACACTAAAGCACAGCCTTAAGGAAAAGGACATAATGCTCACCGACATAGATGCAGTTTTTATCACACACGACCATGCCGACCACATAAAGGCCGTGGGGCATATAGCAATAGATTTTCAGAAAAACATCTACACGACACCAGAAATACACATAGGCATAAATAAAAACTATTGCGTAACCACAAAACTCACACCAGAGTTTACAAAAATCATACACAAAAATCAGACAATAGAACTGAAAGACCTACGCATAACGGCCTTCGGAGTTCCTCACGATAGCAGCGACTGCGTAGGCTATAGAATCGAAACCGACGAAGAGGTATTCCTGCTTATTACAGACATAGGCCATGTGACAGAAAGCATCAAGGAAGAGGTATCTAAGGCAAACTTCATCGTACTTGAATCAAATCACGACGTTGACATGCTCATGATGGGGCCATACCCCTCATACCTGAAAGGAAGAATAAGGGGTGGGAGAGGGCACTTGTGTAATGCCGACAGTGCAAGGCTGATTGCCGAAAATGCTTCACCTTCATTAAAGCACGTATGGCTGTGTCATCTGAGCGAAGAAAACAATCACCCCGAACTCGCACGCAAAACACACGAAACAATACTGCGTGAATACGGACTGATTGCAGGAGTAGATTTCAAACTAGATGTTCTTAGAAGAAAACAACCAAGCGATTTGATGATACTAAAAATATAATGCTAAAAATATTTGGTCATTCAAGATAAAGTCAGTATCTTTGCATAGAAAACAAAAGAAACAATGCGTCCTTAGCTCAGTTGGTAGAGCAATTGACTCTTAATCAATGGGTCCAGGGTTCGAGCCCCTGAGGGCGTACTTTTAAAAGGATGACTTCATTTGTTGAGGTCATCCTTTTTGTTGAAATGGGACAATAAAATAAATATAATATGTACAGAACTAGAAATTGCGGTGAGCTTCGCATAGAAAATGTTGGCGAAGAAGTTATTTTGGCAGGTTGGGTACAAAGCGTACACAATCTAGGCGCCCTTACTTTCGTTGATCTTCGTGACCGCTATGGTATCACCCAGCTGGCGTTTAACGAGGATTGCTCAGAAGAACTGAAGCACAAGGCTGGCAAACTTGGACGTGAATATGTCATTCAGGCAAAAGGTGTTGTAGCAGAGCGTTATTCAAAGAACAAGAACCTGCCAACTGGCGAAATAGAACTAATCATCAGCGAACTTGATATTGTCAACGAGTCACTGACACCTCCGTTCACCATTGAGGAACAGAGCGATGGAGGTGATGACATCCGCATGAAGTATCGTTATCTGGATTTGCGACGCCCAAGCGTAAGAAGAAACCTTGAGCTGCGTCACAAGTTTGCCTTCGAGGTTCGCCGATACCTTGACCAGCAGGGTTTCTTGGAGATAGAGACTCCCGTCCTGGTAAACTCCACCCCCGAGGGTGCGCGCGACTTTGTAGTACCTTCACGCATGAATCCCGGTCAGTTCTATGCCTTGCCACAGAGTCCTCAGACTTTGAAGCAGCTGCTCATGGTTGCAGGCATGGATCGTTATTTCCAAATTGTGAAATGCTTCCGTGATGAAGACCTGCGTGCCGACCGTCAGCCAGAGTTTACACAAATAGACTGCGAAATGTCTTTCGTCGAGCAAGAAGATGTCCTGCAGGTTTTCGAAGGCATGAGCCGTCACCTCTTTAAGGAACTTAAAGGCATTGACATCCCAGCCTTGCCACGCATGTCATGGGCAGATACCATGAAATACTATGGTAGCGATAAGCCGGACACACGATTTGATATGAGGTTTGTCGAACTAAAGAACTTGCACACAGACAACGCTTCTTCCGAAATCGTGGAAAGCATCTTCCCAGAAGGTTTTGCCGTATTTGATGGTGCACAATATATTGGCGCTATATGCTGCCAAGGCCAAGCTGTTCTTACAAGAAAGCAAATCGACCAGTTAACAGATTTCGTAAAACGCCCTCAAATAGGTGCTAAGGGAATGGTGTATGCCCGTATCGAGACAGATGGTTCCGTAAAGAGTAGTGTTGACAAATTCTACACACAAGAGACCCTTAAGACGCTTAAGGAAAAGATGGGTGCACAAGCTGGCGACCTAATTCTCATTCTTTCGGGTGAAGATGCCATGAAGGTGAGAAAACAACTTTGCGAACTTCGACTTGAGATGGGACAACGCATGGGACTTCGTCCAAAGGACAAGTATTCCTGCCTATGGGTTGTTGACTTTCCAATGTACGAGTGGAGCGACGAAGAGCAGCGACTCATGGCCATGCACCATCCGTTCACATCTCCCAAGCCCGAGGATATCAACCTTCTTGATACAGATCCAGCCAAAGTAAGAGCTAATGCTTATGATATGGTCATCAATGGCGTAGAGGTAGGCGGTGGTAGCATTCGTATCCACGACGCAAAACTGCAACAGAAGATATTTGAGATACTTGGTTTCACACCCGAACAGGCACAGGAAAAGTTCGGATTCCTCATGAATGCATTCAAGTACGGAGCACCCCCTCATGGTGGACTGGCGTATGGACTTGACCGCTTTGTAAGTCTCTTTGCCGAGCTTGACAGCATACGTGACGTTATTGCGTTCCCCAAGAACAATTCCGGCCGCGATGTAATGCTTGATGCACCTGGACTTATTGACCAAAAGCAACTTGACGAATTGGCATTGTCAATAAACGTTGAATAACATTGCTCTTCAGTAGCAATTATTTTTCATAACTATCAACTAGGAGGAAAACTATTTTGTTTCCTCCTAGTTTCCGTTTTCTACTTTTCATACCTGTTTTATAGAAAATTAGGTCTATTCTTGCAAAAGATAGAGTTTATAAGTTATAATTACGATTTCAACAAGCTCTTGATGAAAGTTTTAGTTAATATTGTTTATTAGAAGTTAAAGGGGCAGTGCAACTTCCCAATAAAGTAAAAAAAATACTAAAACCGGTAATATAATTTAAGAGTATTTGGAATGTATTCAACCCGTTCCAACACACAAGACATTAGGGCTATATATAACAGTCAAAACATTACACATACATATTCTATTTGTGTGGATCAGGAAATAGCAAATGTAATTTTCTCAAAACCGGACCGATTGACTAAATCCTCTACTGTAGATGTTTCCTACAATATCTACCCAATACATGCTTTCAGTACAACCACATCACCTGGTGACTATTACCTGGTTGAGGCCAGTGTTGTTGCACACAATGGCAATATGTATAATGGTAAATGGACAAGTAAACATGGCGGAGTATATGCACATCTTTGTGGCTACTACATGAGCAGCCTTGATTTCAATACCGCTTTTCTTGATAAAAACGGAAATGAACTTACTGGTGTAAAGTTCCCTGCCGGACAAACTCCACACCCAGGAACTACTGTCAATTCAACCACCTATACTGATGGTTTTTCATGGGGTATTAATGGTAACATTACTGGTGGTTATAGTGACGGTGCTACTCTTACTGGCTCAGTTGGATTTGACGTTAGTTGGAATAGTTCCGAAACACGTGATTGTCAGGATGTAGAAATTGCACTAAATTCTACAGCTTCAAATATAAAATACACATACGAAATAAACAATCTTCCTAAGACTGCAGGTCCATCCCATAATCCAAGCATACCTAAAGTTGCAGTTAATGATATGGATATGTATGCCTCGTGGATATGGTATGTTCCAAGTGCTACAGACTATTCTGAAGAAAAATACAAACTTCAAATGACGGTTGCACCATACTATAAGGCATACCACTGGTACTCCACAGAAGCAGACTTTGATTCTAAGGGTCCATATTCTGCTATAGATGAAAATAATCGCTCACAAAAGCGAGATTTGTTGGCCCCCTGCAGAATACCAACCGGACTTTTAACCATAACCAACACATCTCATGATCGACAATTTGTAGGTAACATCCAGATATGGAAAAAGGGTTCAACCTCTTCAAATCCTGACTATACTATCGAACAAACTATTGCTTCTAACGCAAACGGTTCAACAGGCATTGGTTCTGAAGCATCGCTTATACTCCCAGTAGGTGATTATAAAATTAGGTGTGAAATGTATAATAAGCAGGATGGTGGCGAAAAATATGATATCAGAAACCTGGAAACAGATGATTACATTACAATCAAAATTGGTGAAACCCGAATTTTAAATCCATCTGCCGACATGGTAATGTAATGTTTTGATGATTACACTATTTATTCTAATTTAATCCTTAGAACATAAACACATAGAGGGTGTGTACACACCCTCTATTTTCTTTAAAACACAATCGGTCTATAGCGTTATGATGATATTAGCTTATATTTTGAACAGGTGTTTTGCCGTTCTGTATAACAGAGAAGTATTATACAAATACAACTAAACATAATGTCTGTTCTTGTAAAATTGCTTATATGGTCTCAATAAATGTTTCAGCATCTTGAAGTGAATCTATTTTACCGACATCAATAAGCCGTGCATCAGATTGCTCATATCCTTTGATAACAATATCTTTGCAAGAGTTAATGTAGAAATCTGTGATACTAAATTTTTCTGGATATGAGGACATCAAACT
>ERZ808032.154-NODE-154-length-10927-cov-5.378525_pt1 | contig 10927 bp, 11 predicted proteins | sample MGYA00380187_ERZ808032 | MGnify/ENA primary metagenome ERZ808032 (study PRJEB31490, sample SAMN06133378) | cow dung metagenome | isolation source: M10 | host: cow | place: China: Chengdu | collected 2015-05 ...
CCTGAAGATGTATTATTTCCTATTGTTGTTGGAGGAAGAAATACTATTCAGTCAACTATTGATCTCGAAGAAAGAGAAAGAGGTCCTATTGGTAAGTTCTTAACCCAAATGTATAATGAAGATGATAGAACAAGAAAAAATAACGTGGATACCTTTGATAAGAAGCTAAGAAGATATATTAAAAACAGAGGCAACAGTGAAAATCTTTATATAATTTATCTATTAAAAGATATAGTAGATTTAGGCAGAATGGAAAAGATATTTGTGATGAAATATAGTCCAGAAGATTATGAAAGAATGAGAGCTATGCTTTTATATCCAGAAGATGCGTGGGATCACTATGTAGAAGAATCAAAGGAAGTATCCTCTGATGTACCTCATTTATTGTCAGGGGATGAAGGAGCCTATGTGACATGGGGCATGAGTATTTATGATCCTTCAAATATAGAGTGGAGAGAAGGAACAACTGAAGAAGAAAAACAAATAGTAGAACAGTTATTTGCAAGAGAAATAAGAAGGAAAGAGCATACAGGACGCTTTATGAAATATGGCTTAAATGTAGAAAAGCTTGCTTATAGTGAAAGCCCTGCTGCGACTTTCTTAAAGAATTTAGAAGATAAGTCATTCTTCGAAAGAGAATTACAAATACCTTGGTTCTGTGAAAATGATAATCCTTTACTTGAAGAAGGTGAAGATCCTATAAAGAACGAAATCTTTAGAGTTCCTTGTTTATTATATGCTATAAAGGGTCAGGTATCAGAAGAATGTTATAATGAGATACAAAAGAATAAAAAACTTACTGCAAGAGGAGCAAGAATTGCTATGATTACTCCTATTTTATTAAAGCATGGTTATGATGCAGAAATAAGTACGATAAAGAGACAGGATGGATATATAAAAATAAGAACAGAAGGAAGAAGAACAAAGAATAAGAAGCTTAATAAGAAAGTAAGGCTTATGTTTTGGGAAGACCATTGGATGAAGTATTATGAAGTAACCTTAGCAAAAAAGCCAGTTTGCATTATAAAACTATTAGAGATGCTGAAAGAAGAAGGTTTACTATACCCTTATAATGCTTATGAAATGGCTAAAAAGTTTAACTGTTATAGCTTTGATTCTATGTTAAATTGGAAGCCAGAACAAATACAAGAAATAATAAAGAAGTCGTTAGAAAATGGCTATGAGTTTGGAGAAGAAGATTGGGATAGACCAGAATATGTGGATCCAAAAGGTTATCCTAAAGCTATCTTTTTTGCAGATTTTGAAGCAACCACTGATGAAGAATATCATGTACCTTTTCTGATATGTGCAAGAGGATATTATAGTAAAAAAGGAGAAATAATAGAAGAAAATATAATAAAAATACATGGAAAAAGTGATGGTTTTATTACAGAGTGGGGTACTGATTGTGCTGAGAACTTTTTAAAGCAAATATGTAAAAACATCTTCATAGTACCTGTTAATAAAAGTCAAAGAGGAAGAAAGGTTATCTCTGCAAGGATATATTTTTTCAACTTGAAATATGATTTTACTTTCCTTTTTCCCTATCTTTCAGATATAGAAAAGACAGAAAAAGATGGGAGATTGTACAGTGTAAAAGGGGTTTATACTTTTGGTAAGTCAACAAAAGTGCTATTTGATTTTTGGGATGCTTATCCTATTTTTCAAAGCTCTTTAGCTAGAGCAGGCGTAGATTATCTTACAGAAGAAGAGAAAAAGACTATCAAGAAGGAAGCCTTCCCTTATAAAACCTATACCTATGATTTTATGGAAAGTCATATAATAGGAGGAAAACAAATGGCAAATATATATGAGTTTGAGAAAGACCCTAATTATAAGATATTTTCTAATAGAATAGAGGAAGATATAAAAGAAACAGGGCAAGTAATATTTGATGATGAAAATAGAAAGGTAATAGAGAGTGATTTTGCTATAAGAACAATAAACTTTAAGTCAAAGGATGTACAGAAAAGATATCAAGAATTAAAGGACTGTATTGAAGAAACAACAATAGAAACAACAGAAGAAGAAACAGAAACCTTAGTAAAATGGGGTGAATATGCAGAATTTTATTGCTGTCAAGATGTTAAAATATTAGCAGGCATAATGCATAACATGAAAGGTTTAATGTTAGCAAAAGAATTAGAGGGCATACACGGCATACCTCCTTTTTCTCAAGACTTGTTAAAGTATCGTACAGCTTCTTCTTTAAGTTATGACTATTTTCTTAAGACTGTCTTGTTTGAAAAGACTGAAGATGGATGGCAATCAAGACATAATGTAGTATTTCCTAAGGCATTATTACGCTATATTATTCAATTAACTGTAAGAGGAGGAAGAGTAATGTGCAGAGATAATGAAAAATGGCATTATATAGCAAAAACAGTAAGAGATTATTTACAAGATTATGATGCAGTAAGTCTTTATCCTAGCGCAATGTCGCTTTTGTGGGTTTCAGAAGGAATACCTAAGTTTATAAATGGCTCTTTTACAGAAGAAGACTTTAAAAGAGAGTTTTGTAACCCAGAAGACGATAATAATAGAGACCATAAGTCTTATACAGATGGCGCTATTCATCTTACTTGGCTCTTTACTAGAAAGCCTAGACATTTTCCTCAGTTATGTATCAAAGATAAGAAAACAGGCTTAAATGAGTATAAGAACTATTGTGGAGAAGTAGATACATGGGTTAATGCTATAGATCTTTATAATCTTGTAGACTTTCAAGATGCAGTCTTCAAGTATGATATGGCTGTAGTATGGTGTGGTCCTAGGCAATTTGAGATTAGAAAGAGCATAAAAGACCTTTTTGAGTTTAGAAAGGCAAATCATGGCAAAGGAGTAGAACATCCTATTCAGAACGTAGCAAAGATAATGATGAATTCAATATATGGAAAGTCAGTATTAAAGGCAAGTGATAAGAAGAAAATAACAATAGATGTTTATAAATGGAGGAAAGACGAAAACGGAGTATGGGAAAAATATAATTATTGGCATAAGTGGTTCTGTGCAAATCAATACAGAATTCATAGTTTTGAGCCTATTATGAAAAACAAAGATACAGAGGTAGATAAAGTGGATGTTACTGTCTATGCAAGAGATATGTCACATAGCTTTAATATCTTCGGCTCTAATGTCTTAGCCATGGCAAGAAGATTAATAGGAAGAGTGATGGCTTTAGCAGAAGACATAGAAGAACAATATCCAGAGCTTTCTCCAGGCATTTTTTATACAGACACTGACAGTATGCATATCAGAACAGATCTTTTAGCAAAAGTAGAAGAAGCTTTTAAAGAAAAATATGGCTATGAAATTAAAGGAAAAGAAATGGGTCAGTTTCATGTTGATTTTGATATACCAAAGAACTTTAAAGAGGGAGAATTTGTTAAAGGTGCTAACGAAAGCTGGTTTATAGCAAAGAAGATTTATGCTGATAGACTAGAAGGTTCTCAAGGTTCTATAGGCTATCATAAGAGAATGAAAGGAGTGCCAGGAGATCTTGTCGATTATGAGCATTATGCAAAGATTTTTGCTAATGATATCATAGAATATAACCTTTTAGATAAAGGTAAAACGTCTTTCTTTTTCAGAGCCGGAAGAGTAGGTTGCAGACTTAAGATGACGAGAAGGATAGGAACAAAAGAAGCAAAGCGTAAACTCTTAGAAATTGATATAGAGAATAAGCGTCAAAAGACAGATAAAGACTATGATGCAACAAACCTTTATCCTTCTTCAGCACAGCCTATGCCTCTAGAGATAGAAGACGACATTCCTTTTACTTACGATACATATGATACCCCTCCTTTAACTGTGGAGCAGTTTGTCTAAAATAAAAATAAATTGCGCTTTTTATTTTAATAAATTACTCTTTAAATCTAACTTTTTTGGTAGTGGTTTTATCAGGCAAGGTGGGGGAAGACCCAGAAGAATCCCCTGAGACCACAAATTCCGTAGTCGTTGTAGTAGTTGTTGTTTCAGTGATAGAAGCCCGCCTTCTTCGTCTTGGTGCTTGAGTATCTTGTATATTACTCTTCTTAGTTCCGTCTTGGTCACTGGCGCGCTTTTGCTTCTTTTTACCATGAAAGATTGCTTTAAAGATGAGGGTTAATAATTCAACAAGAGATTGTAAAAAACCTAACATGTATTTTAATTGAAGTCATCTATATTAAACGCTGGAATGCTATAAACATAGTCGCAATATTCTAGAATCCTATTAAAGCTGTCTGGATGTGTTAAAGCAAAGAACTCTTTTCTCTTCATATTCATGACACAAACTGGCACGGCGTGGTGATTACCTTCAGTATCAAAGTCAGAAAAGTCGTTTTTCTTCTTATCCGTAAGGGTGTGGTTTGTTTTCGATAAAGGTGAGCCAAGGACACACAAATGGAGTGCATATGACTCGTTCAATCTATCGCAGACTTGATGGATACTTTCCAGTAAAATTTGAAGATCAGCATATAAGGTATGACAGCCATCAAAAAGGAAGGTAGAAAGATGACTATCGCCAACGATAGAAGCAGCAAAATCATCGATCTCTGCCGCGGTTACAGCACTATCTATGTTCTTAAAGAGATCAAGTTGCTTTTCTAGAGGTAAATCTCTCTTTTTATTTACTATCTTTATCCTATATTTATCACGACAAAAGATCTTTGCAGTTCCGCGTATGCAGTTATTGTAGATACGTTCACAAAACGTGCTCTTTCCAGTGCCTGGCAAACCGACTGTTACAAAGATGTTTTTCCTCTTATTCGACACAGGATAGAAGCCAGAAATAAATAAGGGGTTTTCACTGATAGTAAACAAAAAATTCATCTCAAATTATTTTTGATGCCCTATTTTACGATTTCGCGGGTAACGGATACGGCGATTTATTTAAAACCAATTCCAAAAGAAAAAGAGGAGGAAGCAAAAGAAAATGAAAGAAAGTATATTGAAAAATGTAAAAATAAAGAGTAATTTTTCTTTAAGGATACATATCGGGAAGAACAGTAGATAAATCAATAACTAATGATGGAAAATGAATAGTACTATTATTTTTTAATTTAAACCAAATTAATACTTTGTTATTAGATACTAATCCATAATAATAGTTATAATTAACTGCCACAAAATTAAAAGCACACGTATAAGAAAGACATTCTATATGAGGACCAACATAACTAATACTTAAATAAGAAGAATCATAATATGGATAAGAATTGGGTGGGGAATGGGATGTAAAAGTTATACTAGTACCAGTACTATCAACAGAAGGATCGGAAGAATATACAATGTCTGTAATTTTAAACGGATAATCAAGAGTTGGAGTGTTAAAATTATATTTTGTAAAACAAGTGCAGTCTATAGCATTTGTTGAAAATGCTAAAAAATCACCACTTCCCGCAGTTAGATCATAGTCATTAAGAAGAAAAATTGGTAATAAATTTTTTCCATAACTTGTATAGGCTCTTTCAGCGAGTGTGTTATTATATCCACAAGCATATTTATTTGCGGGCAAATTTGTTGAAGAACTAACATAATTTTTGGTTATCGTACAAAATTCATCCCCATTATAAGAAACTTTATCTGCAGTTATTATTACTCCATTATAAGAAAGAATAGTAACATTATAACCAAATGGAAATAGAAAAATACCATATATAGTTGAACTATTGAAGTTAAGTGAATTAGTTATAGCTAATTTATCACTTCCTCCTCCACCACTAGGTAAGTTTGCGAGTTTGTCGTCTAATTCTAAAAGAAATTATATTAAACACGAGAAATCATACGTTTAAGCAGTCCTATGACCGTATCATCGCTCGTGGTATCTGTTGTTTCGCCTAGTGCATCTGTGATAGGAGTAATAGAGGGACCTCCTCCACTGTTATTGATGCTTTTAAGTAAACCTATAACGGTACTAACAGCTGTTGTATCGGTTGTTTCACCGAGAGTATCTGTAATTGCAGAAAGAGAAGGGCCGCCTGCATTTGCACTAATATTTTTTAATAAACCTACTACTGTGTTATCAGCGACTGTATCGCTAGTTGTTCCGAGAGGTGTAGTGATTCCACTGAGATTTTGAGTGTTGGTGGATTTGATATTTTTTAAAAGGCCAATTACAGAATTTGCAGTATCAGTGTCTGTAGACTCTCCTAGCGTATCTGCTATGATTGTACTTACGGCTGTATCAGTGCTGTTTATTGCTGTTAATTTATCATAAATGCCTTGATTTAATCCTGAAATAGTACCGTCGCTTGCTATGTCTGTTTTTGTACCTAAAACCTCTTCTATATTTGTTACATCGGTACTAGAACCACCACCTGAAGAAGCTATATTCTTCAATAAGCCAATGACTGTGTTAGAACTAGAAGCATCAGTCGTTTCTCCTAGTGCGTCTGTTACTGGAGCTAAACTTATTTCAGGATCTACAACAATATCACCTGTCATTCTTATAGCTATGTCGCCGTTAGGCAACTGCACCTTCGCTCGCTTTAAACTATCTTCTACTACATACTTGGGAAAAACGTTAAAAGCACTAAATGTATTACTATTCAAATCTGACATATATTTTTACTATAAAATAAAATTTAAGCTCTAATAACACCACGCCAGTAAGAACCTTTATTGGCAAAATCTACATCCGCTGGAGGATTATAGAGCATGTTCATGAACCACTCATAATAACTGCTGTGGAACATATCGCTTGCAGCGTTGCCGTAAAAACCATCAGACATTTGGTGCACGACTCTCAAATAACTCTTGATAGCAGACTCATCATAGGCTGGGCTCTTATGATTGAAAGGACTGTAAGTAGAGGCACCTGTGACTTGAATCTCAACACCGATTCTGAATAACAAAGTGATATTACCTTTCATGTTCATAGCTTTGCACATAACAGCAACAATATTATCAGAAGGCAATTCAGTGATAGCAGAGCCGTTAGGATTGACTCTAAACATATAAAGATTTTTATTGGTTGAAGTATCTTGAGTCAAGGCTGATTGTAACGTTTTGTTGCTATTTACAATAGAAATAAGGTCATCGGGAGTAGCGAGATCATTCAAAAGATTCTTTTTAAGAGATCCTCCTACCTCAACATAAGGAGTATTTAAATCAACAGTACCAGTATATTCTGTTTTTGCATTAGCAGCAGAAGCCAAGTTATTAGTAAAAACAAGATCTACTTCTTGACCCATTCTTGACATAAGTCTTAAGCATAATCTGTCACAACAAAGAGCAGTTCTAGTTGTTCCGTCAAGGCTCATAGGAGAAGTAAAGCATTTAGCAGCATCATCCCAAACCATTTGAGTCCAGGCTGCGGTTGCTCTATTTCTATAAGAAGCTCCAATAGTCCAATAAGGAGCCATAGATGCAGTCTTATTATCACTTACAATGAAATCTTCATGGAAAGGATTCTTTAACTTATAAGGAATATAAGCACCTTCATAGAAACGAGTGAGCAAAGAAGCAGGATTTCTGATATTATCTTCACTATTAGGAAAATCATCGTGTCTATAAGACTTAACTGGATATTGATATTGATCAGAAAAAACAGTAGTACCATCAATAGAGTTACTAATAGTCAAGTTTTCTCCACAGCTATTAACAGTCTTAAAAGCATTATCATCACCTACAAAAGGTTGTTGAGAGACAGAAATAGAACCACTATTATCTTGAGCAGAACAGGTAGGAATGGCTTGAAGTGCACCATAAATAACTCTATGTTTTTGAGAGAGCTGACCCCACACTCTGCTTACTTCTTTAACATTAGTAGAGCCAGAGATTTGAGTATTAATAAAGGCTTGACAGGTTCTAGGAAACATATAACCTTCGCTGTTAAACTTAATATAAGGAGCCTTAGCAGGAGTATTATTAGTAGTATCTGCATCACAACCAAAGCTTAATTGAAGACTTTTGCTTGTAGAAAGAGGATCAACAGTACCAGTAGGATAAGAAGCAGAAACACCAAATAAATAAGGGTGATGATAGAAAAACATCTCACTCTCAAAAGTAGAACCATCATTAGCAGCTATTCCTTGCATGTTTGGAGGAGATACTGCATATTGAGACTGATAGTTCAAGACGACTACGTTGTGAGTCTCTTGATCTGGAAGACCCTTAAGATCGACATTCATGCCGGCGGGGTCAATTGCTTTAGCTAGCCATTTTTGGCCATCGTTGGTTTCCCATAAAGGAGTTGCCATTAATAAAAAAATAAAATTTGAGCTTTATTTTTACAAGGACTCTCTTTTTCTTTTACCCCCAGCAGTTGACTTACTTTTGGAACCCGAAGACTTCTTTTTAGAGGACTTTTTCTTTTTAGATCCAGACTTCTTTTTGGAGCTTTTCTTTTTCGTTTTTCTCTTTGTTGTTTTACCCACCGCGGCTAGGAGTCTCTTATAAAGATCTAAGAGCTCCCCAGTCATTTTAATAGAACATTTCTTATGATGATGATGATGTTTTCCTGATTTTGACTTGCTCTTTCTTTTAGCAGCCATTGTTAAAAATATAAATATAATAAAATTTGGGTTTATTTTATAAAAGTCCACAACGCCTAAGATTGGCTTGATATTTTTTCTTATCGGCGTGATGAAATGCATCTAATAATCTTACAAACATTTTCTTACTATGTTTAGACAAGCTCTTCTCTTTCTTTCCCAGCCATCTTTCTACTGATCCCATTACTCTCATAGCACTTTCAGCAACAGTGGCTTTCTCTAATAACTCTTCCATATATTTTCTTCTCTTTGGAGTCATTCTAAACTTCTTTTTTGTCCTAGTACCAGCTGGCTTAGGAGCGAGCTTCTTAGCTATTCTTCTATCACATTCGGCTTGAGTGTGAGGTACACCTTTCTTAATAAAGGTCTTGCAACGAGCACAGCGATCAACCTTCGAGTTTCCTTTAACACTTGATATAACAGGAGCAGAGGGAATAGAAGTACCAACAGTGCTTCCAAGTCTAGGATTATAAGCTGTTGGTGTTCCTTTCTTAGGATCATATGCGGTGCTTCTTTTTGCTGTAACTATTCTTCTTCCACTAGGAGGAACGAGAGGATTTTCCTCTTGAGAAGGAGCAATTCTTGATAAACTTTCATCATTATAACTTGTAACAATGGAGCCACCTTCTCCTCTAGATCTTTTTCCAATAGACAAAGGGTTTTCTGGATCAACTGACATAAAACTTTAATAAATAATAAATTTTGACCTTTATTTTAACAATATGGGATCTACAAAACCTCCCCCTTTAAACTTCTCAAAAACCTCCATATTTATTTGATTATTTATAAGGGGTTGGGGATAAAGAGAAGGTTCGTGATAATCGGGTAGAAGAGACTTCTTATTTTGCATTGTTCTAAAAAGTGATGTAGGCATTGTTTTTCCATCAGGCATTATCGTTACAAAATTATCTTGATAACGATATGGTTTCTTTTCTTCTTCTTTTCTCTTTATATTTTGCATAACCCTACTCACAACATCCCCTGTTATATATCCTGAATATAATGGTTTTACTCTTATTTCTCTTACTGTCATTAAAGGTTCTATACTAGTCTCTTGTAGCTTAGGTTTAGGCTTTGGAGTATTTGGTTTAATTATACCTCTCGCACGAGCTTCGCTTACAGTAATACCTAACGCTTTAGCTATATTTCGATCTACTTTATTTAAAAAAGACAAAGACATAAATTATATTTTATTTGACTTATAATAACAAAGGATCGGGTAAACCACCTCCTTCAAAGGTTTTCCAATCATAAATTAAAGGAACTGGCTTTATTTCCTCTTTTATAGGTCCAAAATACTTATTAATTAGACGATCTCTTATAGCTAATTTTTTTTCTCTTTTTATTTTATTGGCCATATATTGCCAAAAAGAATCAAAATCGGAATAATCCATTAATTTTATTTGACTTTATAATAACACAGGATCGGGTAAACCACCTCCATAATATCCTCCACTATATCCTACACCTGAAGAACTCCAATCTACTTGTGGATAAACATAAGGTTGATTATAATAAGTATAATATTTCTTAGCAATTAACATAAATGAATAAAATTTGCTTCTATTCTTTCTTTACTACAAAAGAGCAATTTGGTATCTTATTATTTAGAATCTCTATCATCTCCTCTTTCTTCCCCTTCTGAAATACTATTGTAAAACAGAGTCTACATTCTTCCTCAAACATAGTCTCTCCCCAGAGGGTCTTTGCAACCCCACTATATTGGCTCATATACTTCCTTATCTCATAATTGAAAGGCCTAGTTTCTTCATTATTAAAGAGCTTTTCCATTACTTGACCCATATACATATTACCTACTTCTACTTCTATTTCCCCATACTTCCCCTCAAAGGGGTCCTTAGGAATTATCTTTAATTTCTTATTATTTATACCACCCGCAAGAGTGTCTGTTTCTTCCCTTTTCTTCTTTGTCATATATCTAAAAACATAAGTTTATTTACTTATTTTTCTTATTAAATTTGTTTTTATCAAAGGCATCGCTGACTTTTTCTGGAACATAACCCTCATTGTGAAAAAGCCCCTGATATTCAGCTAATTCATCTTCACTTACGCAGAGAGTTACATTAGCGGTCCTTATTTCATATCTCTTTCCTTCATCATCAAAAGAATTAGTGATAGTCTCATACATTCCTTTAAAAGTATTAAGAAACTGATCATCTCCCATACTTAAGCAAATAGACTTCATAGTACTCATAGAGGGGCAATTCTTATTAGAAAATGAGAGTATCTTCCACTTCTTACTGGTCTTTTTTACCTTTCTATCCTTTATTTCATGGATAGTATCAAAGTCAGCAGCCTTATTTTCGTTATTTTGCATAGATTTAACCATCTTATCAAATAAAAATAATACCTTGTTATAAGTTGTTGTATAACGGTGAAAAACGCCGAAAAAATAAAATTTGAGGATCGTTTAGCAAACGGATGGGACA
>ERZ808032.155-NODE-155-length-10917-cov-2.875923_pt1 | contig 10917 bp, 19 predicted proteins | sample MGYA00380187_ERZ808032 | MGnify/ENA primary metagenome ERZ808032 (study PRJEB31490, sample SAMN06133378) | cow dung metagenome | isolation source: M10 | host: cow | place: China: Chengdu | collected 2015-05 ...
CTTCAACTCCTTCCGGCGTTTGAGTTCTTCGCGTCTTGCTCTGCGCTGTTCGCGTTCTATCTCTAGTAGCCGGTTGTAATTTTCTTCGGCTGTTGTGATTTCCACAATAGCCGCGGCTTGTTCGTCTGTCAATACCTGCGGCAGCTCTTCGATTCTTGGGAGGTCGTCATTTATGTCGGGGCTTTCCTCCTTCTCGAATTTGCGCCGTATCTTTTCGCGGGTTTGTTCTGGGGTTGCGGGTGGTTTGTTTTCCCATCCATCACCAGAGAGCCGCATGTGAACACGTTTTTTCTTTGCATCCCGGAGAATATAGGCGGTGGTTTCCGAAGCGTCAGGAGAGCCTACAAATTCCCAAACGGGCGCAATTTTCTTTAAGTCCTCCCGTAAAATTTCTGCGTCAAAATCATATTCTCTCAGTGATTGAGAGATTGTGAAAAACCGTTTGCCCATTACCCAGTACATATAACGACCATCACGCGGGGCTTTGTGTGTCCTGCCGCATTTGGGGCAAATTATGTCGTCTCCTGTTGCGGAACTGCATATTTCGCCGCATTCGCATTTGATGGTTGGAATGTCTGAGGCTTTTTTAAGGTATTTGCCGAGATAGTCGGCGGGTGTTCTGCCGTGTGTGTCGTCGGGCTGTTCGCCTTTGTTTGCCCATTCCCAAACGCCGTTTATGTTTTTGACGCGGTAAACCTGATTCATAATGCCCTGACCATATCTTTCTCCCCAGTCGCGGGCGAGTGTTTCCCAATCGAACTGCCTTTTTATGTTATCTTTGTCCCAGTATTCGCCGTCTGTGCCGAATAATAACAAATGAGTGTGAATAAGGCCGTTCTTTTGGAATTCAACGACACGGATGTATGGCAGGCGGTCACCGTTGAAACGGTGTACCATTCTCTCATACCATTTTCTGAATGCCTTTGATTCGTTGCGGTTCGCAGTCCAAAGACTGCCGCCCGCTCCGGTGAGTTCAAACTCATAGGTTTTTCCGGTCTGCGGGTCGTTTACGTGCCGCTCGAATTCTTCGCCCGCTCTTCTCATGTGGATTTGCGGGTCGGAGGTCAGAGTGATAAATAAAGCGTCGTCGTATAATTCGAGGCTTTTTTTAATGGCGTTGCGGTATGTTTTTTCATTCTGCCAATGTCTGCCGGTATCGGTGAAACGGGTTTTGTAGTCTAGGATTAGGTATTTGCCGCCGTTTGATGTGTCCCGCATTACAATGTTTTTCTTTGAAACGTCGCGTTTCCAAACCTCAAACATTTTGGAGATTTCTTTTTGTGCCTGCGTGAGTTTTGGATTTAGGCGGCTTTTTCCGTCGCTTCCTTTCTGCCGAATGAAGAGCGTCGGGTCATTGATTCTTTGAAGTTTGCGTATTGCCTGAATACGTAACCACGAGATGCGGCCGCCGGGCAGCCAATTATATTTCGGCTGTTCCTCTTCAGGGAAAATACGCTCATTCTGAGGCTCTGCAACTAATTTGGAGTTTTGCATCCTCTTAATCAAGTTAGGCGTTTTTATGCGGGGCTGCTCAACAGCCCGGCAAAAAACGCCCGGGCGTTCTTCGGGTTCGACTGAGCAGGAGTTGATAACATTCTTAGAATATTGGATAAAACCGGATTCCGCCCATTTTTGGAGCTGTCTTCTAAGGCGGTGGTATGCCCATTTCTCGCGGGCTGAGATTCCCCAGTCGAGGCATAACTTGCGGAATAATACGGTGAGTTTTGCACCATCCGCTAAGAGCTGCGAGAGGTCGCAAACTGCGCCGCTGTCGCTAGTCATGAGAAAGCGATAGCTTACGCTAGAGGGATGGGCATTTGTAGTCATTGTTTCAAAAAAATAAATTGTATTTTTTTATTGGGGATTTAAGAGGGGGTAACGGGTGAGTATAACTGTGTCCTAATCCGGAGCTGGTGGTGTGTTATGGACTTGAGATAATGTCAGCGGGCCCGGTTGTCAGGTCATCTTATCACCTCCTCTGTTGTGCGAAATAATCGCCAAGATTATAATAATAATCGCGAAACCGGCAGGCGCGAGAGTAAGTGGGACATTAAACGGAACACAATTATGTAACGTGTCGGTTGTGTTGTTAAGCAGCCATGACGTGTTCATGTTATCACCTCCCGGAGGTCGAGGTATTCATCTTCAAGAAGGATAGATTCTAAGGTATTCATGACAAAACGCACTTCGCAAATATCCACGCGGCATTTAGAATGAGACATTTTGCAGTACGGGCAAAAGTTACGGTTGAGGGCTTCGCGGAGCTGTGAGAGGGTGAATGTTTTCTCGGTCATGATACCGCACCGTTTAATGTGGTAATTGTACTGTTGAGAACATCAGCGAAGGCATTAGGTGGAATTAAAGAAGGAAGTATGATTAAGTACAATGTGGTAAAAATTATAATCAATACACAAAGTACAATCATCAATACCCATATCGCTTTTTCTTGCGGCAACATGTCATCAGGGAATAATTTAATTCTCATTTATTCGAGCACTCCTTTATATCTCAGGTAGCCCGCATACTGATTTTGAAGGGTTGTGCATGATTTATGGCTGTGGTGGCTGTCTCCGCCGTAAATTTTAGCCGCGAGGATGTGAGGCGGGGCGGTGGTTAATTCCTCTTCGGTGATATTTACTGCGGCAGCTTTTCGAGCACGAGCGCAAATAGAATCTGCGAAGGAATAACTATAATGACGAACATTTTTCATGTAAAGGCGTAGGCCTTCAATGTCTAAGGTTTCAGACATTTAATTTTCCTCCTTCAATTTTTGCGATTGCTTCGAAGAAAGGGAAGGCACACCGCGGCACAACTGCATTGCCGAGAGCTTGCAGTCTGGATTTGTCCAATTTGTGGGGAAGGCCATCATCCACTCGACAAACTGCGGATGGATAGCCCGACCAATCAGGGAGGGGAAAGCCGCTCCAAGAGAGCCGGGCAATACTGTTCCGTGTTTCCCTGCTTTCTCGCTTGGGATTCTCTGACGAATTGGTTTGAAGTCCTGCGATGCTGTCGGTGTTGAGAGTTTGATGTATCCCGCGTTGATAAGAGCTGCATAAAGGACTAAATGAGGTGTTCGGGCATTCAGTGCCGCAGGGCTTAAGATTCTCCGTTTGTAATCCGAGGCGGCAGGAGTGGGCAACGATAAAACACCGTTTCCGTTGGTGAGGTGCTCCGATGTTTGCAGCTGATAATATGTATATCCCGATTTGGTAACCCGCTTTTTTAAGGTCGGTATGGATTCCTGCAAATTCTGGAAGGCTGAGGAGTGCGGCAACATTCTCTGCAACAATCCAAGAGGGTCTACATTCTCGGATAAGTCGGAGATATTCAGGCCAAAGCCAACGAGCGTCTTTTGAGCCTTGTCTATTTCCTGCGAGGCTGACGGGCTGACAAGGGAAGCCGCCGGATAATACTGTGGGATGTCCTCCGCATGCTCTGAGTATGTCCCCCCCCGTAACTTCTCGGATGTCTCCGAATTGTTCGGCGTGTGGGAAACGGAGAGAGAGGAGGGAGCGGCAAAAGGGTTTATTTCAACCTGTGCGCATGTTTCAAAACCGGCAGCTTCTGCGGCTAAGTCGATACCGCCGATTCCTGAGAATAAAGAGGCGTGTGTAAGCATTTTAGATTCTCCTATCATAATATTTGCAACCCATGAGTGGTCCGCGGATTTTTGGAAGGTTGCCAAGAACTTTACAAGATACGTTATAATAATCACCGTCTTTATCGAAACCGAATATGTGAGAACTACAATGTTTACAAGATGAACAATTCATTTTAGTCCAAATAAGCGGTTCAGACATTTACGCGGCCCTTGAGCCTGTCTATAATCGCTTTGGATTTGCAGGTCTCACACTGTTTGTGTTCGCACTTCGGGCACTCTTGTTCTTTCATTGCCTGTTCTAAGCTTTCGATGGCTTCGGGCTTGAGATGCGGAGGAATTGAGTAAGTTTTCATGTTACGCGCTCCTTGAGGTTTTGAATTAATTTGTTTACGTTGCAGGCTTCGCATTTCCTATCCCAACAGGTTGCACAAAATTGTTCTTTGATTGTGTCCCGGATGGCTTCGAATGTTTCGAGGCTGAGAGCTTCGGGGGATGCGTGATAGGTCATGATACCTCTTTTAAAGCATCTTTTGCGTGTGCATAAGTAGATTTTAAAATCCCCTGTATTACTCTATAAAGATGAACAGGCGGGACAGATTCGGAATACAGGTAGATTAGATAATCGGCCATGTCAGAGTGAACATTTCTGCTTAATGCAATTAAACACATGCATGAGTAAGCAGAAAGACTCGAACTAGATATGTTATATCTACGCCTGCGGAACGGTATAGGATTAGTGTTCATGCTATGATTAACTCCGTATGCACTGCGGGGCGGCCGCGGCTAAATCTCGCGATTTGTAATGCGTCGGCGTCGATAATCTCAGACGTCTTTTTAAAGTCAGAAAGCGAATAGGTAAGTGTAGGTTGATAGAAATTGTTTCCCGTCTTCGGGCGGGAGGCATTCTGTTTTGATTTCATTTTCTTAATTCTCCTGTTTCGAGTTTGTCGAGATAGTACGAGATTGGGCATATAATGCCGGATGATACCGCATTTAAAACACAGTATTCGTTATCTCTGAGAGAGCAGTATTTTTGACAATACTTTTCGGCGGCCTTGTTGAGCTCCTGTAGGCTGTAAATGTGAATTGTCATTTTCTGGAATCTACAGACGGGAATAAATTGCAAGAAACAATCATACTTAATAAAAGAACAATTGTCCCAAAACCAATAGTTGCTACCAGTTCATATGGTGTAAGTACAACAGATTTTGATACGTTTAACAGAGCATAACAAACAGAAGCACCAAAAACAGTCGGCACTAAAGACAAACAAGTGTGAACGATTTTTACTACTTTTTTAATTTTAGATGATGTTTCTTCTTTCATGTTTAAGCCTCTGCGAGGTGGAAGCCTGCGGGGATGGCTATGCAGACTTTGTTTTTCATGTCCTGCTGAATCATTTTGTAAATGTCAGGATATGACTGCTGCACCATGTCGAGAAAGTCATAATCGACGGTGTAAGGGCGTTCTGGGGAAGCCATGCGAATGGCTTCAAGGCGTTTCTGGTGTGAGGTTGTCATTTTAGATAACTCCAATAAGAAAGGCTAGACCAAGGATACAAGTTGCCGGAAGGAGAATGCACATAAAGACATAAATCAATAAGAAGATTACACCCTCGAAAATGTCAATCGGTTTGTATCCAAATGATGTCATGCTTCTTGTTTCTTGTATTTGGCAATTGTCGGAGCTACAGCACGGCGGACAACGTCCGACACGCATGAAAGTTCTTCATCGGCAATTTTTTTTAAAATGCCGTATGCTTCCTGAGGGAAAACGACGGAAACCATTTTCCCACGATTGGATAAATTAGGCTCTACTCCTAACATACCACTATCTATTGTAATGCAATAGATATAAACATATCTCTTAAGTATCTTTTGTAATGCTTCGATAAATATTGGAATACTTACAAATATACAACACATGACAAAGAAACCAATATATGATTCTCAAATAATTGTCAGATGTAGTCAAGATTTAAGGCTAAAAATAGAAAGCGCGGCGAAGAAATCAGATATAACCATAACAGAATGGATTAGAAACGCGTTAAAAGAGAAAGCCGAGCAGGAAGAAAATAAAAAATACGGCCTCGCGGAACAAAAACAGATGTATATAGATTCTAAATTAATCGACGCGATAAAATACGCTCTTACACTGCCGGAAATACAAAAATACATCAGAGAAATACTTTGGAACAAAAAAGAGGATTATTGATTATTGTGCTTTCTCGCAATTTCGAGCATAAGCTCCGTATGTTCTAGCCTCTGCTTCATCTCCGCCATCTCTAACGATTGAGCCGCAAGTGACGCGCGGATTTTGTCAACCTCACCGCCAATATGTGTTTTGACCTCTACATAATCCGCGGGGGCTTGGATGGTAACAAACGGCTCTATTTTTCTGTAGCCTTCCGCAAGCTGCCGCAGGTCGTAACGGCGGTATGATTTGCTTAAGCCTTCATCATGTCCGATTAACTCATTGCCCATATTTAGGCCGACGACCTCTTTAAACTGCGTGTCCGCGAATTTGCGGAAAGAGTGCGGATGAATGCGGGCGCGGTTTGATTCGCTGTCGATGGAATAGAGACCGGCTTTTTTCGTTGCATTGTCTAACTTATATCTGACACTGTTTGGAGCGAGAACAAACAACCTGTTATCCGTATGTGCCGAATGCTTCAAGCATGAAGTGGTTTTTATCGCCCGCGAGCTGATAAACATATGCCTAACCCGCATATAATCATCTACAGCCTGCTTGGCTTCTGCCGAGATAAAATATCTGTGAGGCTTTGCGGCTTTTGTTTTCCGAAAAGACATACGGAACGAATAAACACCGTACTCTTCCAAGTACTCGATATCGCCGGGTTGTAAACTGAGAATCTCGCCAATACGTGCGCCGGAGCTGCACGCGACTAAGATAAACGCCCGTAACATAGCATCAGAATGCGAAAGAATCGCCCTAATCTTCTCGACGGTTAAAGCCTCGTCTTCGGTGATACTGTAATTCGGCGGGATGGCCTGTTTGATATCGTCGTTGTCGCTATCATCGAACAACACTTTGTTCTTCTTGTGCCAATCCCTAATCATTGCCGCGTAAATATTCACTGTGCCGGGTGTTTTCGTTTTTGTCAGATATTTGATATAAGAAATTATGAGTTTCTTTTGTTCTTCCTTCGGGCGGGCGAAATATTCAACGGCTGCGGCTTCTGCATCTTCGATTTGGAGGGCGGGCGTTTTGGTTACGTGCCGCATAAAACCGAGTAAGACAATAGAACGGTTATTCGCGGATTTTTCCCGGCGGTTGGCATAATCAGAAATCGGGGTGAGCATGAAGTAGTATAGGGGGTTGAAAAATAAAAACTATTGTTAGTAGGAGGTTTTTACCATAAATATAATTGCTATCTGTAGCTTTAATCTAACTGATAAAAATAAGAGTGTTAAAGGATATTTTTGTTGAGCAGATGCCCCGTAAAAATCAGAGAGCACAGCGGGACAACTGAGAATAACCAAATACCAATTCCGAAAGTCTCAATCTGAACCGTTAAAGCCCATAAATATAACGCGAATAATGCGAGATAGGCCGCAGTGTAAACAACAGCGCGAATACATCGAGTTTTTTTATCAGTCTCGGAAAATTTCAGAATAAACAACGCGGTAAGAATTGCCCCGCAAGCATACATAACCCAACCGGAATAATAAAACATCATGATTCTAACTCCGATAAAAAAATAGGATGTTCGAAGATATATACTCTCTTGGATTAAATTAGATTCCAATCAAACTCTTTCGGCGGTTTTTGTTTGCCCTTCTTCTGTGTAGAGCTGCCACCACCAAATAATGGGTGATTGGCGAAAACATCAAACGCGGTCGAAGGGTCGCGATATTGACCGGATGAAGAGCGCCGGGTAGTTGTTACCGGTTGGCGGGCTTTTCGTTCTCTTTCGCGTAGATTGACGGCGCGTGTTTGTTCTCTTTTGCGTGATTCTAACGCTTTTACTTTCTCTTCATAAGTATTGTTTCTTTCTCTGAGTTTCTTTGTTCTTTCGTTCAGCTCCTGCGGGGTTGGGGCGATAGTTTTTCGAACAGTGTTTCCAATTTGTTTTAATCTCTGAGATGTCATAAAATGCCTTTCTCCTTTAAGTACTCTAATAATTCTTTCTCTGTGCGAGCTGAGTATAATTTTTTCTGCTGTCTCAACTGATAGGTGTGTTTATGGGTTAGAATCCCATAATCACCAATTTTTTTAAATTTCTTTTTGTGTCTCATTTTTTCCACAGCTTAAAGATAATCGCGGCGATGCCGATAGCTAAACAGAGATATGCAACCGGGAAAGATTCCGCAGGTAGGAAGAGACCCCACAGCGGGCCTGCTATAAGCATTGTGATAACAACGATTTCGAGAGAAGCGGCTCTATTCCAAATTGCGAACAGGTACACTCCCCAAAGCAGGACAAAAAACCAATACCCTACAATATCAACGAATGGCAAGGTAACAGAGTTTAAGAAAGCATACGGGGAAAATGTACCGGCTGACCAGTCAAACCAAAACCGCGTATATTCGCCAGTATCAGGATACCAAGCGGTAATATTTGCAGCTGCGGGAAGCGTAAGAGATGCCGCCGGAATTAATCCGGCGGCTATTTTGGTTAATGATTTTAGATTCATAGTATCACTCAAAGAATGGTAGTGTTCGACCTGTTACGAGCTGTATACCTGCCGCGAGATAGACATAATAGGCAGGCACGGCGAGGAGCGGGACTAAAACAGACGGGACGCCTAAACCGGACAGCATAACGGGGATGCCAACAGTTGCATTAAACATCGCGGTGAAGAACATAGCCAACCATGCGAGAAAATTAATGTCATCTAATCCTTCTATTGTTAAGTCTAAATATCCATCTGCACCCATGATTAAATCCGAATTAACCGGAAATATGTAAGCAGGAGCGCCGGACATTGCACTAAATGGTTGTATTAGGTTGATAACGGATAATGTTAGATTAAACACTACCAACCATAAACAAGCGGTATAAGCTTTCATCTGTTTTGACCTCCGTGGGCTATTGCTGCGACTATTGCGAGAACAGCCGCGATAGTAATTAAAATCCAAGGGATTGTGATTAATTCTAAGTACCGCATAACACACGCACCAAGAGCGACAATAATTGCGCCGCTTCTGCTGTGCATGACACCGAATAAACCGGCTAACAGGAGAAGCAGGAAGCCGAAAATGATGTTTCTGCCGTCTTCGTCCAATCCGTAAAGGTCGATAGGTTGACCTCCTGCGGGGGTAATGCTCCATGTATTGGTAACAGTTGCCCCGCCTCTGTCGGCTGAGAGCTGAACATAATAATTGTTGTACACGTCTCCCGCTTCGATTGGGTATGATGCAGTGTTGCCGGTATAGGTGGCGACTAATGTGTTATTGGCTGTTTCGTAAACTTTCCAATTGACCGCCGTTGTTTTTCCGGCTGCGTCGTCATAAGCCATAATGATGGCTTGTGATTCTGCGCTATAGTCTGCGCTGTATGTGACGTCTGTAGATAATAACCCTGCTTTGATTCTGATTGCTATCTGTTGGAGAGCTGCGCTTGATGGTGTGTACTCTATGGTTGTGTCTCCTGCGGTAATAGTTACGAGGTTGCCGGGTTGTACGGGATAAAGAAACATTCCTTTTGTGTCGGTTCTGATGCTGTCGCCGTTGATGGTTATTGTTTTTCCCGCGTATGGTTTGCCGGTTGAACCAATTACTACGCCTTGGAGATAATACACAGAGGAGGAAGTGTCTTTTGATTCTAAGAGGTAGAGCTTTAAACCTGTTGCGACTGCGGCATATGTGCCGGTTGTTGATATCTGGGAGTAGTCAATAGTACCTCCAAAACTGACAACCTGTTGGAGCTGCCAAACGGAAGAGTCGGATTTTGAGAGAATATAGGCCTGATAATCTGCTCCTCCTGCGATTGCGTATAAGCCGGTTGCTTTGGCTATACTTGCGTCGCTGAGTGTTGAGCCGGTCACGTATGTGCCGTCTGTCTCGCCATCCGCACCGACAATAAATATCTCGTTTGGAGCTGCAACGCCGATAAAGATGTTAATGCTCGTTGCCTGAGTGTGTATAAGCGGGGTGTCTGTTTCGGAGGTTGCAACGAGGCTATATACTCCGGCGTCGGTGATTTCAACGATAATTGTATTTGCCGTTGTTGAGATGATGAAATTATTTGTTCCGCTGATTTGGTGGAGTTCTGTTATGCTGTGTGTGAGTGTTTGTGATGCTGAGCTTATGCTGTTTCCATTTACCCAGTAGTAGGTTAATGTCTTGTCGTTGTAGCTGACAAATACATTTGTCGCGTCATTTCCTGCGAGGTTTGCCGCGGTGGTTGCTGTGCTTGCTACAAGATTGCCGTTGAGGTTGTATATGCGGAGCGTTCCGCCGCTGACGGTTGCGGCATAGCTTGAGGTACTCGCGATTATCTGGGCGTTGGATTGTTCGATGTATTGCCAATCGTTTGTTTGATAGCTATAGAATGCGGTGTTGCCCGCGGTGTCGGTGATAATTCCTGTGTTTTGTCCGACGTATGCCGCGCTGATTGTTCCGCCGGTTGTTGTTGACACTGGAATTACTTCGCGTTCTGCGCTGTCGAGATAATAGAGGGCGTTATCATGCGCTAGGTGTGCAATGGTCGGCGTGTAGTAGTTGAGGGCTTTTAGTTCGGAGCTTAAGGTGAACTGTTGCATTCCCTGATATTTGGCGGTGCTGTCGATGCTGATATCTACGCTCGTGTTGGTTATGGGCGTTGGTGTATAGGTTGGGAGTACTGTTATGCTTGTTGCTGTTTCGGTTGTGTCTCCGTATTGTGTGGTTACAATGATTTTGATGTTGTGTAAGCCGGTGGTTGTTGGTGTGTATGTTGCGGTTGGCTGTGTTGCGCCGCTGATTGCCTGCCATGTTGTGCCGCCGTTGGTGCTGTAGTACCACTGATAGGTATTGCCGGTTTGGATGTCGCCGAATGTTGCGGTTAGGGTTGTTGGTGTGTTTACTTTTTGGAGCGGCCGCGATGCGCTGATGCTGTCGATTTCTGGCGGTGGTACGACGGTTATCTGTATGGATGTGTATCCGGCTTCGTAGCTGTCAACAGTTCCGCCGTCTGCTCCTGTGATGTAGCATTTGAGGAGTACAGTTCCGCTGATTGATGTGCCCGGCGTCCATACGTAGGTGGCGGTTGTTGCTCCGCTGATTGGCTGCCATGTTGTGCCGCTGTCTGTTGAATAACTCCACTGATAGGAGGCTATGCCGCCTGCTGCGGTTGTGGATGCCGAGACG
>ERZ808032.156-NODE-156-length-10864-cov-4.107537_pt1 | contig 10864 bp, 9 predicted proteins | sample MGYA00380187_ERZ808032 | MGnify/ENA primary metagenome ERZ808032 (study PRJEB31490, sample SAMN06133378) | cow dung metagenome | isolation source: M10 | host: cow | place: China: Chengdu | collected 2015-05 ...
GAGATTCCTGAGATAGACCTGGTAATTGTTGACCTCTATCCATTTGAACAGACCGTGGCAAGCGGTGCTAGCGATGCAGACATTATTGAAAAGATTGATATAGGCGGTATCAGCCTGATCCGTGCTGGTGCAAAGAATTTCAATGATGTTGTCATTGTGCCCAGCAAGGCAGAGTACCAGCCTTTATTGGAACTTCTTCAGAAGAAAGGTGGTGAGAGCGATATAGAGGACCGTAAATGGTTTGCTGCACAGGCATTTGGCGTAAGCAGTCACTATGATACTGCCATACACGAGTATTTTGTAAAGTAATAATTCTTCGCATTATTTCTTGACTAAATGGGATTTTTTAGTTTTACAAAGGAAATAGCAATGGACTTGGGTACAGCCAATACTATCATTATAAGCGATGGTAAGGTATTGGTTGATGAACCAAGTGTTGTGGCTTTGGATCGTCGCACGGAGAAGATGATCGCTGTGGGTAGCCGTGCCAAGATGATGTATGAGAAGACCAATCCGGATATTCGTACAATCCGTCCTCTTCGTGATGGAGTTATTGCCGATTTCAATGCTTGTGAGCAGATGATGCGTGGTCTTATCAAGAAGATTCATACTGGTACTCATCTTTTTACCCCCTCCTTGAAGATGGTTATAGGTGTGCCTAGCGGTTCTACCGAAGTTGAGTTGCGTGCTGTTCGTGATAGCGCAGAGCATGCAGGTGGTCGCGAGGTATATTTGATTTACGAACCCATGGCTGCTGCTATTGGTATCGGAATAGATGTGTTGGCGCCAGAAGGCAATATGATAGTAGATATCGGTGGCGGCAGTACAGAGATTGCTGTTATTAGTCTTGGTGGCATAGTTGCCGACAAGAGCCTTCGTGTTGCTGGTGACGAACTAACTGCAGATATTCAGGAGTACATGTCTCGTCAGCACAATGTAAAAGTCAGTGAACGAATGGCAGAGCGTATAAAGATTCATGTAGGTGCAGCTCTGACAGATCTTGGCGATGAGGCTCCAGAAGACTACGTTGTTCATGGTCCTAACCGTATTACTGCCCTGCCAATGGAGGTGCCAGTCTGCTATCAAGAGATTGCACGTTGTCTTGAGAAGACTGTTGCAAAGATAGAGACTGCGATCCTTCAGGCGCTTGAAGAGACGCCCCCAGAACTTTATGCAGATATTGTTCATAACGGAATTTACTTGGCTGGCGGTGGTGCTTTGCTCAAAGGTCTTGCACGTCGCTTGACGGACAAGATTAATATACCATTCCATGTGGCAGAGGATCCCCTGCATTGTGTTGCCAAGGGTACTGGCATTGCATTGAATCATATACATGAGTTTGCATTCCTGATGTAATATATTAGAGAGCCTCATCCCGTGTGGATGAGGCTTTGCCGTTATGCAAGGTATTATAGATTGGATTAGAAAATATTCGTATTGGTTGGTGTTTCTCCTTTTGGAAGGCATCAGTCTTTTTTTGCTGTTATCTTACAACAATTACCAAAACAGCGTATGGTTTGCCTGTACCAATAGTGTTGTTGGTCAGATTCAAGAGTGGCAGCAAGGTGCTGCGTCTTATTTAAGTCTGGGCCGTGTTAACTCAGAACTAAGCAATCGTAATATTGTTTTGGAGCAGGAATTGGAAGTGCTTCGTAGAGAACTTAATGATTTAAGGCATGACAGTTCGTATACCGAACGCATGTTGGCTGCAAAATTGCAGCGAGTCCAAACTCTGTCTGCTAAGGTTGTTTACAATAGCATTAGCCTGCGTGACAATTATATTACCATCAACAAGGGAACTGCAGACGGTGTAGAGACCAAGATGGGTGTGGTTTGTGGAACTGGTTTGGTGGGCATTGTCTCGTCTGTATCAGAACACTATTCCATAGTGATGTCTGTACTCAATAGCAGGTCCAGAATATCCTGCCGTTTGCGTGGAAGTGATTATTTTGGATATCTTCATTGGCAGGGAGGCAATGCGCTTACGGCAATTTTAGATGATATTCCGCGTCATGCTGATTTTCAGTTGGGTGATATTGTTGAGACCAGCGGTTTTAGTAATGTTTTTCCTCCAGGTATATTTGTTGGTCGTATAATAAGGATCAACGACAGTAAGGATGGACTCAGTTATCAGCTTATAGTCCAGTTGTCGTCAGATCTTGCCAATATACATGATGTTTCAGTAATTCTCAGAGAACATGATGCAGACACTGCCCCATAGGATAGGTTTTACGCTATTGATAATATTCCTTCAGATATTTATATTCAACAAAATCAACATTGGAGGATATGCTGTGCCATTGATGGGAGTTGTGGTTCTGTTTCATATTCCTGTCAATGCTGGACGTATAAGTGTTATGATTTTGGCTTTTTTAATAGGCCTCATCCTTGATGCTTTCAGCAATACTCCGGGGCTGACGGCAGGTGCCATGACAATGACGGCATTTGTCCAGCAACCTTTGCTTCAAGCCATGTCCCCCAAGGATGTACTCGAAGACTCTATACACAATAAGGAATTGTTGGGAAAAAACAAATACTTCTTTTACACAGCAATCCTAATGGCAGTGCATCATACTGTTTATTTTCTGTTTGAAGCCTTTTCTCTCTATAATCTGCAAACTTTGCTATTACGTTTCGCAGGCAGTTATGCCTTCTCTATGCTTTTGGCATATTTGTTTGAGTTGTTGCGTAGTAGAAAGGCATAAATTCCACAGAGGCAATTATGAAGAAGAAATACGAACTAGGTAGGCGTAAGTATGTTATTTGTGCAATTGCTGTTACAATAATTCTTACCTATATCCTGCGTTTGTTCACTTTGCAACTATTGAGCGAGGAATATAAATTCTATGCTGATAACAATGCCTTTCTCAACCGCATACTCTTTCCTGCTCGTGGTGCTATAACAGATCGAAATGGTAAGCTTTTGGTATTCAATCAACCTGCTTATGACATTATGGTGGTAATGAAGGAGCAGGTAGGAGTAGATACCATAGATTTGTGCAGGACATTGGGAATTACTCCAGAATGGTATCAGCGACGCATGGATGAAATTCGCGACCCGAGGCGAAATCCAGGTTACAGTCGTCATACACCCCAATTGTTCATGAACCAGCTTTCTGCTGAGGAATTCAGTACCTTCAGTGAGAAACTGTTCTGCTATTCCGGTTTTTATGTCCAGAAACGCAGTATCCGTCAGTATACGTATCCATATGCTGCACACGTTCTTGGTGACGTAGGCGAAGTCAGCCCCAAAGATATAGAGCAAAACAATTATTACAGGAGTGGCGACTATATTGGCAAATTGGGAATAGAACGTCAATACGAGGAACAGCTTCGTGGTGAGAAGGGTGTTGAAATATTGCTTCGTGACTCACGCGGTCGTATTAAAGGACGTTATCAAGACGGCAAGTTTGACCAGGCTCCTGTACCAGGCAAGAATCTTGTCTTGTCCCTAGATATGGATTTGCAGGCTTTGGGCGAACGGCTCATGAAAGGAAAAAAGGGAGGTATAGTGGCAATAGAACCCTCTACTGGTGAAATTCTCTGTATGGTTAGTAGTCCGACATATGACCCACGTATGATGGTAGGACGTCAACGAGGCGAGAACAATAAACTGCTGTCACGCAATCCCCACAAACCGCTTCTCAACCGAGCCATAATGGGTCAGTATCCTCCGGGGTCTACCTTCAAGACCACACAGGCTTTGACCTTCTTGCAGGAAGGCATTGTCAATTCTCATACACATTATCCCTGTACAGGAGGATTTCATTTTAAAGGTTTGACAGTAAAATGCCATGCTCATGCTGCTCCAATACAGATAGTCCCTTCGTTGGCAACATCATGCAACAGCTACTATTGTTGGGGCCTTTTCCAAATGTTTTCCAACCGCAATAAGTATCCTACGGTGCAGGATGCCATGACACGTTGGAAGGATTATATGGTATCTATGGGTTTCGGATATAAGTTAGGAGTTGACTTGCCGGGTGAGAAACGAGGTATGATACCTAATGCTCCCTATTATGACAAAGCCTATAGAGGTTCTTGGAACGGACTTACAGTCATATCCATTTCCATTGGTCAAGGCGAGGTCAATGCCACTCCGTTGCAGATAGCAAACCTAGGCGCTACCATTGCCAACAGAGGTTGGTTTATCACTCCACATATTGTCAAGGACATACAGGACGAAGAGCTAGACTCCCTCTACACCACCCGTCGTTATACTATGGCACAGCCCTCCAATTACGAAATAGTGGTTCAAGGCATGCGCCAAGCTGTAATTGAAGGTACCTGCCGTGCTGCCGAAACACCATATTATGAAGTATGTGGCAAGACCGGTACAGCGCAAAACCCTCATGGACAAGACCATTCTGCATTTATGGGTTTTGCGCCTATGAACGATCCTAAGATCGCAATTTGTGTCTATGTAGAGAATGGAATATGGGGAGCCACATATGGAGTCCCGATAGGATCTCTGATGATAGAGCAATACCTTACGGGCAAGCTGTCGCCCGAAAGCGAAGAGAAAGCAAAGATTTTTGAAAACCGACATATCATTCCCTTAGAAGATGCCAACAGCAAAAAAGAATAATAAAGAGCAGAGTACTTTGCGTAATCTGGATTGGATTACGGTATTCTTTTATGTCGTTCTCGTTGCCATGGGTTGGATGAGTATTTGTGGTGCCAGTTATAATCTAGAGGCCGGTACTCAGTTGCTCGACTTCTCTGCACGCAGTGGCATGCAGTTGATATGGATAGTGACAGCCTTTTCTCTGGCAGGCATAATTCTATGTATTGATGACCGTCTTGTGGAGAGTTTGTCATATCTGTTATATATAGGATTCATAGTCCTCTTGTTCGTTACTCCAATGTTGGCACACGACATCAAGGGCAGTATGTCGTGGATAAAGATAGGCGGATTCAGCATCCAGCCCGCAGAGTTTGCCAAGTTTTCAACGGCAATTTGCATAGCCAAGGTAGTGAGTTCCTTTAATTTCGATTTGTCGCGCTGGCGTGATCTTTGCATCAGTGCCGTGCTTGTTTTGCTGCCCATGGTGCTTATTGTCATGCAGAAGGAGACGGGTTCTGCCCTGGTGTATCTTGCCTTTTTCCTTATGTTCTATCGTGAGGGTATGGTAGGCAGCATACTTTTCTCAGGAGCAGCAGCGGTATTCTATTTTGTTGTTGGCATCCGCTATGCCGAGGTGCCGCTATGGGATATAGTTCAAATCAGCAGTGGTGAGTTTTTGGTCTTGTCGGCAATTCACTTGTTTGTGTCTGTTATGATGTGGGTCTACACATCTTTGCGTAAGCCGATGTTTCAGGTGCTGCTCTTTGGCATGCTTGCCTACACTCTTGCTATTCTGTATGCAAAGTATCTGTTCCCGTTCAATGCTTGTTGGATACAGTGGCTGGTTCTTGCAACCATGGTAGTGTATTTGTTTTATCTCTCTGTTAGGGAACAGTTATGGTCATATGCACTTATTGGACTTTTTGCTTTGGGCAGTACGGGCTTTTTCTATTCCATACATTATGTATTGAGTGATGTGCTCCAACCTCATCAGCAGACACGCATACGTGTTCTTCTCGGTCTTGAGGACGACCCTAAAGGAGCCGGTTACAACGTCATTCAGGCCAAGATAGCCATTGGTTCTGGCGGACTCAAAGGAAAAGGCTTCTTGAATGGAACTCAGACCAAACTCAAATATGTGCCAGAGCAGGATACCGACTTTATTTTCTGTACCGTTGGTGAGGAGCAAGGTTTTGTTGGCGCCACCGTTGTACTGTTGCTGTTCCTGTTATTCCTGCTAAGGTTGATATATTTGGCAGAGCGTCAGCCATTCCGTTACGGAAGGGTGTATGGTTATTCTGTCATGAGCATATTTTTGTTTCATGTGTTCATCAATGTAGGTATGGTCCTTGGCCTCACTCCTGTAATTGGTATTCCCCTTCCTTTTTTCAGTTATGGCGGCTCGTCATTATGGGGATTCACCATACTGCTGTTTGTCTTCTTGAGGATAGATGCGGCACGCCATCGTATGCAACACTGATTTATAAGAGAAACAAAAAGTAAAAGTGAGAGTCATCAGCGGATGGCCCTCACTTTTATTCCAATATCTGTAATACCCATGATCGGTTCTTCCTCCATTACTTGGCGTAGTGTAATTTGTCCACTCTGTCCTTTGTGTAGGAAGAGGTTTGGGGCTGCTGAGTAGAAACTGCGTAGTATTATGCCATTTCCCCCGAGTTTGCCGTTGCCGTTATCTGTGGATATGCAGACGGTGTCAGAGATGTGTTTGTAGGGTGGGGGAGTAATGAAATCAAAGGCAATGCACAATCTTTTGTGGTTAAAGTCTGCCGTTGTCCGCATTTCAATTACCAGACTATGAAGCCCCTTTTCTTTTGCTGGAGGTATTTCGTACACCAGCAAGTCGTTCCTCTGCCATCCGCCCTTGTCTATGTGTTGGTACTGATGCTGAAGCGTATCTTCTGTGCAGCTGCACCACACTAGCGAAAACAGTATCGTGATTATGGCAATAATACTAGTCTTTGTTGTCGTTCTTGCCATTATTATGCCTTTGTTTCTTCTTTTTCTTTTTCTTGCTTGCCAGTTGCGAGTCAAACCTTCCAAGGTCTTCTTGTGTGGCTAAATCCACAACGCCTTCCTGCTTGTTGCTGTTGTTTGTTGACAGTGAGACTGGATTTTCACCGCGTTTGTTCATGGCTATTATTTCAGTAGCACGTTCGGCAGTGATTGTCGTTATGTTTGCAGCAAAGTGCTTGTCTGACGAATACGAAACCAACCCTGCCAATATATCTGATTTAAAAAAGAACCATTCTCCGTCCTGGGTGCATAATACAATATCTCTGGCAGGAAGTTTTCTGTATGCTTCAACATATTGGTCCACCTCATAGTTCATGCAGCATTTCAGCTTTGCGCACTGTCCTGCCAGTTTCTGTGGATTGAGCGACAGGTTCTGGAAGCGTGCTGCGTTTGTTCCGACACTAGTAAAGTTTTTCATCCATGTCGAGCAGCACAGTTCTCTGCCGCATGGACCGAATCCGCCTATTCGTCCGGCCTCTTGTCGTGCACCGATTTGCTTCATCTCCACACGGATGTGGAAAACGTCAGCCAGTACCTTTATTAGTTGTCTGAAGTCAACGCGTCCGTCAGCAATATAATAGAAAATGGCCTTGTTGCCATCTCCTTGATACTCAACGTCTCCTATTTTCATTTCAAGTCCCAGATCCTTTGCTATCTGTCTGGACTCTATCATGGTCTGGTGTTCGCGTGCCTTGACTTCATGGTATTGCTCCATGTCGCTCTCTTTTGCCAGACGGTAGATACGCTTTATCTCCTCTTCGCTTCTGAGATTTGCCTTTTTTACTTGTAAAGCAACCAGACTGCCAGTCATAGTCACGGTTCCGATATCATGTCCAGGAGTTCCCTCCACAGCTACAATGTCGCCTTTTTTCAGTTCCAGTTGGTTGGAGTTATGGTAATAGCCCTTTCTTGTGTTCTTGAACTGTACCTCAACAAGGTCGGTTGCCATGTCGTTATTAGGAATGTCTGCCATATAGTCAAAGACATTCAGTTGTGTGTAGTGGTTGGCGTGCCACCCTTTGGTACACAGACCTCGTCCTCCTCCAGAAATATATTTATGTTCCATTATTGTATAAGTAGTACTATCATTTTTAGTGCAAAATCAAAGAACACCATTTTAGGGTTTACATTCTGCTCTATATCCCGTTGACAATTGCTTAGTTCTTCCATTATTGGAATAACATTCTTTTCGTTGACGAATCTTGCAAATTTCGTGCTGAAAGCCTCCTCTTCTGCAGTTTCATATATCAGCTCCCTTTTCTGGAAGTTATACATGAAGTTTTCCCTTATCAGGCGTTGGCAGTATTGCAGAAGTCTTTTCTGGCTTTCACGCCCCATTTCGCTAACCTTGTCGCTCCACTCGCGCATATCCTTTATGCGCCTCATGTAACTCAGCCGCATCAGTTGGACAAACAAGTCAAAGAACAGTTGCTCTTCGCTTTCAGCATCCAGTCGGTGCAGTGCAGTTATGTAACTGCCTTGTGCCACTCGTGCCATCACCCTTGCAGAGTCTGCTGGAATGTTATTGTGTGTCATCAATGCCGTAGCAATCTCCTCTTCTGTCAGTGCTGGCATGTGAATCATCTGCGTGCGGCTCTGTATTGTTCCCAATACTTTGTCAGGTTCTTCCGTGACAAGGATAAAGAAGGTCTTGGCTGGTGGTTCTTCAATAAGCTTTAGCAATTTGTTTGCAGCCTGTACCATCATTCTCTCGGGCAACCATACCAACACAACCCTTCTTCCGCCCCTGTTTGGTTTCAGCTGGAGCTTATACTGGAGAGCGTCGCTCTCGAACACATAGTGCACCAGTTGCTGGTTCTCTGCCTTAATGGCACAAAGCCAATCTTCAATATCTATATATAGTTTCTCGTTCAGCAACTCTCTCCATTGAGGCAGGAAATCGTCTGAAACAGGGCGGTCCGTACTCTTTCTCTTAAAGACAGGCAGCGAGAAATGAAGGTCGGGGTGTGTCCACTCTTTCAGCATAGCCTCGTCAGAACTGTCTTTGCATACCAGCATTTGTGCAAAGGCCAAAGCCAAGGCAAGCTTTCCGTTTCCTTTAGGGCCACAGAACATCATGGCGTGCGGAATTCTGTTCTCGCCCACCATTTTCAACAGTCTCTCCTTAACGGCCTGTTGCCCTATGATTTTGTCAAAGTTCAATATATCTGTTTTGCTATTTGTCCTATACTGTCAACTGCACTCACTGTGTAGAAATGCAGGTTGGGTACGCCTTTTGCCATCAGTTCCCTGCATTGTGCCACTGCCCATTCTATGCCCAGTTTTTTTATCTCGTCGTCCGACTTGCATTTTATTGCCTCTCTGTATAACGCTTCTGGTATGTCGCAATGAAACACCTTTGGCACAATGCTCAATTGGTTAAGTTTCGTCAGGGGTTTTATTCCAGGCACAATAGGTATCTCTATACCCGCTTCCCTTGCTCGTTTTACAAAGGCAAAGAACTTCTCGTTGTCGTAGAATAGTTGCGTTACGGCATATTCGGCTCCCAGTTTAACTTTCTCTCTCAGCACTTCCAGGTCGCTTTCCATATTGGCAGCCTCTTCGTGTTTCTCCGGGTAACAGGCAACGCCATATGTGAACTTCTCTCCAGGGCATTTAATCTCCGTGCCGTCAAAGAATCTGCCGTTGTTGAATTCGTTTATCTGTTCTATCAGTTCCGTCGCATGTGAAGGACCGTCACCTGTGGGTTCAAATCTGCTTTCCTCCTTGGCTTTGTCACCTCTTAGTACAAGCAGATCGCTTATGCCCAGGAATTGCAGGTCCAGTAGCATATATTCCAGTTCCTCTCTGGTATGTCCGCTGCACACAATATGTGGCACTACCGGTATGCCATATCGTTGCTGTATTGCTGCGGCAATGGCTATCGTTCCAGGTCTGCGCCTAACCCTTTGCCTTTGCATCAGTCCGTTGCCCAGATCTTTGTAGACATACTCGCTACGGTGAGTCGTTATGTTTATATATCTGGGTTCAAATTCCCTGAGACTGTCAATCGTTTTAAACAGTTGCTCCGTTCCATTGCCTTTAAGTGGGGGCAGCACTTCAAACGAAAAGGGTTTTGTGCTTTTGTCATTGATAAGGTCTATAACCTTCATACTTTGATACCAGTTGCTTAATCGGCTTTCTATATAGTGAAAATGAAAATTTTGTGTAAAGTTATACAAAATCTCGTGTTCATACAAACTAAATTTGTAAAAAATATAATAATTACAATCCATCAAATCAATAAAAGACTATATCAAATGATAACGTATTGATATTTTGTGTATATTTGTAGTGGAAAAACTTTAACTAATACATAAAATAGTGACCTATGACACTTATTAAATCTATTTCTGGTATTCGTGGTACCATTGGTGGTAAAGCTGGTGATACCCTCAATCCTCTTGACATTGTCAAGTTTGTAAGTGCTTATGCAACCGTTATCCGTAAGACCTCTCCCATTGGTTCCAACAAGATTGTTGTTGGTCGCGACGCTCGTATCTCTGGCGAGATGGTAAAGAACGTTGTGTGCGGAACCCTTATGGGCATGGGCTTTGATGTTGTGAACATCGGCCTTGCCAGCACCCCCACTACCGAGGTTGCTGTAACTATGGAAGGTGCCGATGGCGGTATCATCCTTACTGCAAGTCACAATCCCCGTATGTGGAATGCTCTGAAACTGCTTAACGAGAAGGGCGAGTTCTTTAACAAGGAGCAGGGTGAGGAGGTTTTGCGTATTGCTGAGGCAGAGGATTTCGAATATGCAGACGTAGATCACTTGGGTAAGTACACAGAGGATGACTCATACGACCAGAAGCATATCGACATGGTCCTGAATCTTGACCTTGTAGATGTAGAGGCTGTCCGCAATGCTCATTTCAAGGTTGCTTTTGATGCAGTAAACAGCGTTGGTGGTATCATCCTGCCCAAGTTGCTTGAACAGTTGGGTGTAGAGAAGGTAACAGGTCTGTTCACAGAACCTACTGGTGATTTCCAGCACAACCCCGAACCTTTGGAGAAGAACCTTGTGGAGATTAAGGAGCTCATGCAGAAAGGCGAACACGATATCGCTTTCGTTGTAGACCCCGACGTTGACCGTTTGGCTCTCTTCTGCGAGGACGGCACAATGTATGGCGAGGAGTATACTCTCGTTACCGTTGCCGACTATATCCTACAGCACACTCCTGGCAATACCGTAAGCAACCTCAGTTCCACCCGTGCCCTCCGCGACGTTACCAACAAGTATGCTGGCTGCCAGTACAG
>ERZ808032.158-NODE-158-length-10823-cov-2.217383_pt1 | contig 10823 bp, 8 predicted proteins | sample MGYA00380187_ERZ808032 | MGnify/ENA primary metagenome ERZ808032 (study PRJEB31490, sample SAMN06133378) | cow dung metagenome | isolation source: M10 | host: cow | place: China: Chengdu | collected 2015-05 ...
AATAACCTCATCACATTCGTGCGCGATCGCGCGGGACACGACCTGCGCTACGCAATCGATTCGACCAAGCTGCGCGAGGAGCTGGGTTGGCACCCCGAGGTTAGTTTCGAGGAGGGTATCGAGCGCACGGTGCGTTGGTATCTGCACAATGACGAGTGGCTGACGGCAGTCACTTCGGGCGAATATCGCAACTATTACAGCCGTATGTACGACAACCGTTAGTCGCCCACAACACACTGACACACAACAACTAACAACTATATGAATACTAACTCAAAAAACACGTCGCAACGTATCCTCTCGATCGACATCGTTCGAGGACTGACGTTGCTGTTGATGCTATTCGTCAACGACCTCTATATGCCCGGCGTACCCGCGTGGTTGGGGCATACGGAGATGAATTTCGATGGAATGGGATTGGCCGATTGGGTCTTCCCGAGTTTTCTGTTTATGGTCGGAATATCAATCCCTTACGCGATTGAGGCACGCCGCCGTCGTGGTGCTTCGGACCTCCAAATCGCAGGCCATATCCTCTGGCGCACGCTGTCGCTGATCTGCATCGGCGTGGCATTGCTCAACGCTGGTAGAATCAACCCCGAATTGACGGGAATCACCTCTTCAACCTGGCGCTGGCTGTTCTTCCTTTTCCTATTTATGCTCTGGAATAGCTATCCGCGCGAGAGTCGCTATGATCTGATATTCAAAATTTTACGCACCGCAGGTTTCATCGGAATCGTGGTACTGCTGGCGATCTTCCGCGCAGGTACACCCGAAGATCCTCAGTGGCTGGTTGCCAGCTGGTGGGGCATTCTCGGACTGATCGGTTGGGGCTACGTTGTGGCTGCACTGACAAGCCTCGCAACACGCGGCTCGCTCATTGGCGCGGTGGTAGTTTGGGCAGTCTTCTTCGCTCTGAACTGCATCTCGTCGGCAGGTTTGAACGATTGGGCGACATCGCTCCGCACGATCTTAGGCACTGTACTTCAAGGCAATACACCGATGATCGTACTGACGGGTTTGGTTACGGGTACTTACCTGATGCGTAGCCAGCACAACAAGCATCGCAAGATGTGGACAATGGTCGTTGCAGGCGTGGTGTCGATTGCAGCGGGATTCGTTCTGCGCAATTGGTACATCATCTCGAAGATTTTGGCAACACCGAGCTGGGGCCTTATCTGTAACGGTATCAGTCTGTTAGTGCTTGCGTTTGTATTCTATCGCACCGACATTTGCGGTCGCACACGATTCACCTCGCTGCTCGAAACAACGGGTCGCAACTCGATGACCACCTACCTCGCACCGAGCGTCGTATATATGGTTATCGCACTGCTGCCGTTCCGACTGCTATTCTACAAGCAACCCGACAGTGCGCTGCTGGCCATCTGCGGATCGGCGGCGTGGTCGATCTCAATGGCATACTTCTCGATACTACTCGAAAAGTTGGGAATAAAATTGAAGCTATAAACCAACCACCCCAAAAGCCCCGAACACAAACTTCGGGGCTTTTTTTACAAATCTCCCAAACCTAATTCTAGTTGAAATGAAATCGTCCCAATTACAATCTCGCTCGAACTTGCCGCAACGTACCGCAGGACGCACTCCCGACCTAATCATTTTCTTCTCCTCATACATCGTCCGCCTCGAATCCGAGGGGCGCATAGGCTCCGCGGCAAACTATCGTATGGCACTGCGTAAACTCGTCGCATTTCTCGGTACGCGGCGCCCAAGCATTGCCCAACTCACACACGAAATAGTTACCGAATACGAGGTGTGGCTGCGCCAGAGCGGCCTAAGCCCCAATTCGATATCGTTCTATATGCGCTATCTGCGCGCGATATACAACATCGCATCGAGAATGCTCAACCTCCACTCGCACCGCGATCCGTTTCTGTATGTGCGCATCAATCAGATCGCTACGATCAAACGCGCCATCTCGCTCGCAAGCCTGCGCCGTATTGCCGAGTACGACCTCCGAGGCCGTAACCCGCGGATGTTGCTCGCACGCGATCTGTTTCTTTTCAGCTTTTTCGCGCGCGGAATGGCGTTTGTCGATATGGCCTACCTGCGCAAAAGCGATATCCAAGACAACATCTTGAATTACCAACGTCGCAAGACGGGACAATGGCTCACGATGTCCGTAGAGCCCTGCTTGCAGGAGATTATCGACCGCCACGCAAACACCTCGGAGTACGTTCTGCCCATACTTCTCTTAGACGACAGCTACAAAAGTTACCGCTCGCAACAGCGCGATCTGAATCGCCACATCAGTGCCTTAGGTCGCGAATTGGGGTTTGAGATGCCGCTCACGTTCTACGTTGCGCGCCACACCTGGGCAACGATGGCACGCGACTCGGGCGCTCCGATCCAGATCATCAGTGCGGGTATGGGCCACACCTCCGAGCGCACAACGAATATTTACCTTGCGCAGCTCGATCATAACCGCATTGACGAACTTAACCGCCAGGTTATCAGCCAGCTGATCAACCGATCGAAGCGGTCGAAGCATTAACCCGCCCCGAGCCACAAAACAACTCAGCCCGAAACTCCACAAAGTATCGGGCTGGTCATATTTTGGCTATTCGGATTTGATCGCGCGTTACCTCGTTTAGGTGTAAGCGCTTCGTAATGTGTTACTCGTTCGATTTATAGAACTCCACCAGATTGTCCAACGATCCCTCAAAGTAGAGATCTAGAACACGGCGCAACTCCTTGCGAGCATATACATCACGCTCAACGGTCGGATAGTAACGGAAGAATCGGCCCTCCTCACGGTGTGCCACGTATCCCTTATTTTCGAGCATTTTGATAAAAGTTGCGATAGTCGAGTACTTCGGTTTCGGCTCGGGCATCTGCTCAATAATATCGTAGACCAAGCCATTGCCCAGCGACCAAAGGATCAGCATCACGCTCTCCTCGCCCTTGGTCAAAGCGACCAGATTCTCATTGATATCTTTCATTTTTCATTAGGTTATGTTTGTGTATTCTCTGTTGCTTCGACGGCATTACTGCCCATACTGCTAATACAAAGTTACGAAAAACAGGCCAAAATCCGCAAGAATTTTGACCTAATTTTGCACTAAACGTATGTTTTTACCCTCTGTGGAGCAATCCTCGGGTGATTTGCCAGCGCATAAGCACCAAATAGCGCGCCGCCGACCACCTCAGCGAGAGCGTATAGCCCGCCGCCAGCACCAACGTAGCGCCCCACTTCACTGCCTCCGACATCAGGCGTAAGCCATAGCGACCGATCTGGCGCGTGCGGATCTGCTCACTCACACCGATAGCGTAGCTCAGGCGCGTGAAGTAGTCGCGCGTAAGTTTATCGGGCGATATGTGGTGGTAGATAATCGACGTCGGAACGTAGTAGAACGGCGCGCCACTGCGCGACAGACGGTTGAAGAAATCGGTCTCCTCGCCACCAATCAACTTCTTGCCTGTACGACCCAACGACGGATCGAAGGCTCCGTAGCGCTTGATAGCCTCACGGCGAACAGCCATATTGCCACCTCCCGGACAGCGACCGCGACCAAACGGACGTACCTCCTCGCCCAGATCAAGCGGATTGGCAATCGGGCGCTCGGTGTAGGGCGAGATCCACGACGGGCGTCCCTGCTCGTAGCTCGGTACGATACGACCTCCCGCCGCCACAGCATTCGGATGTGCATCGAAGAACTCGATATAACCACGCACGAAATCCTCATTGACCGTCTCGTCATCGTCGATAATTGCGATATAGGGGCTCTTGGCGACCGCCATACCGCAGTTGCGGGCGTGGCTCAGTCCCTGACGCTCCTCGCGCACCATACGCAAGGGAAGGTCCGCATTCGCCGCCGCAAATGCCGCAAAGCGCTCCTCGGTGTCGTCCTTCGAGTTGTTATTCACGACCACAACCTCCCACTCCGCGCGGGGCGAAGATTGCGTTCGAAATGACTCCAAACAGCGAATGAGCGACTCCGCGCGATTATACGTAGCAACAACAACTGTAAGACGTGACATATCTATCGACTATTTTACAAACATATTGCGCACCGCGTTCCAATCGCCAGCGTTCTCCGATGGCTCGACACCAAGCAGGTGACACAGAATGATATACATATTAAGATTCTGGAACGAACGCTGCTCGTAACCCTTTCGGAAGGCAGGTCCCGTACCATAGAAAACCATCGACATCTCGCGCTCGAAGTTATCGAAACCGTGCGCACCCTTGCCAATCGAACGACGCTCAACCTCGGGCTTGCGATACTCGACCGTCCAACCCATATCGGGCATAACGACCAGATTCGTGATGCGGGTCGAATGCTTGCCATAGTGATACTTCGCGGGCAACTCCTCGCGCTTGAAGGCCTTGATACCCTTAACCTTACGCAACGCCTGCAACGCCTCCTGCTCGTAGCCAGCCTCGACCTCCACGCCATACGGACGTCCCGACACCGTGCGCACTACGCACTGAGGATCGAGCACGCCATAGAGATTCGCAATACGGTCGTCAGACAGATCAGCCATACCGTGATCAGCCGTAACAATGAAGTTGATCTTGTCATATACAGGTGATTGACGAATCTTCCAAAAGAAATAACGCAGTGTCGAATCAATGCGCTCAGCCTGCGCGATGGCCTGCTCCGACAGCGGACCGTGGCGGTGCATTGCAGCATCGGGCTGCTCGAAATACCACATCACCAAGTTGGGGATCTGCTCCACGGGGCGCGTCATCGCCTCGATAACCCAATCGGCACGCTCGTAGTAGCTCGGGTCGTCCGAATAGGGGGTCCAAACCGTAGCCTGGCGACCACCAATAGGTACCTCGCTACCAGGCCACATAAAGATATTTGCCACACGACCTTGACGCTCGACCGTATTCCAGATAGGATCGCCGCCCCAGAAGTTCGGAGTCGATGTGTCGGCCAGTTTGAACACCGACAATTCACGACCCAACACCTTGTCGTAGAAGTTGTTATTTACTACGCCGTGATTATCAGGATGCAGACCCGTAGCCATCGAATAGTGGTTGGGGAGGGTATTTGACGGATAGACGGGGTAGGTCTCGGCGTATGTTCCCACGCGACGCAGCGAGTCGAGCGTCGGCGTGTGGGCGTGGTCGGCCAGATCCCAACGGAAGGCGTCCATCGACAGAATGATCACATAGCGATTATCGTTATTGTATGGATCGGCAGCAACCTCACGCACAGCGCGTTGCACGGGCGAGCAAGCCGCAACCACCACCGCAAAAGCCAAAATCAGAAGTCGTTTCATTGTTTCGTTTGTTTCGTTTCCACAAAGATAGCGAAAATATAATTCAACTATCAAAAATTCGCAATTCAAAAATTCAGCCTTTGCGCCAATAAAGACTCACGCCTCGTCGAGGCGTGTCATCATTGGCGGGTCGGCCTGCGGCCGAGCTCCCCCCACCCGCCAATGATGAGAATAAATAGCCACCTCCTTCCCACTCCCACAAAAAAAGGTCGCTCCCCGAAAGGAGCGACCCGAAATTATCTAATGTCGTTTAAGTTCTGACGAACTCTCGCTCGATTAGTTGAAAGTGTAGCGGAAGCTCAACATAGCCGACCAAGTCGAAGCAAAGCCTGCGTACTTGTTCCAAGTAGGAGCGGTGAAGGTGTAAGCCTTGCCGTCCCACTTCAAGATGCTGCTGGTGCTCATCTGCTGAACATTGCCCCAACGACCGCAAATCAGGTTACCAACGTTGTTCACGTCAACACCTACGGTCAGCTTGTTCTGACGACCGGTGGTGTTCAGGATGATGTCGGTAGCGAACTTGAAGTTGAACGAGTTGTGCCAGGGCATTACAGCGCCACCACGAGTCGAGTACTCGCCACGGTGCTTGCTCAAGTACTTGTCAGCAGCGATGAACTCACCAAATGCCTTCTTGTTATCCTCCTTTGCGAAGGGCATCGAAGCCAACTCCTTCTCGGTGGGGATATACATCAGGTTGTAAGCACCCTTATCGCCGGTTACGCACGAAGTCATAGTGTACGAGTAGCGGTTGTACGAGTAACCACCTACGTAACCATAGTTGTAACCCTCGTAGAACAGACCCAAAGTAGCGATCACGTTCTTGTTCAGAGCCTTGTTGTAACCTACGCTTGCGATTACGCGGTGAGGAGCTACATACGACGAGAAGCCGAGCTCAGCGTTGTTCGAACCGTGAACGTTGTAGGTGTTGGTGTTGTAAGCCGACGAAACCTGGTCGCCAATACCGTCGATAACGTTCTTCGAGCCCGAGTGGGTGTAAGCAGCCATCAACGACAGACCGTTGCGAAACTCCTTCTCAGCCTTAACGGTGAACGAGTAGTAGTGACCGTTCTTACCAGCGTTGGTGATGTAGTAAGCGTTGTTCAGACCCTTCTCGGTTGCCCACAACTTACGAGCAGCGGGCTCGCCGGGCAGAGTTACGCCACCAGCTACTTCCTCCATACCGAGGTACTTACACATTACGGTGTTCATATCCATATTGTAGATACCCTCCAACGAAACCTTGATGTCGCCGGGGAGCTTCATATCCAAAGCCAAAGTCGACTTCCAAGCGCCCTGCATCTTCAAGTTCTTATCCAAGATGGTTGCACCCGAGGGAGCTGCCAAATCGTCAGTTGCCTTGAAAGTACCACCGTAGAGGTCGGTCAGGATGTCCGAAACATTCTGGTGGAAACCAGGAGTCTTCATACCCTCAGCGATCTTGTCGTGAGTAGCGATGTACTGAGCCTGCAAGCAGTTGCTGTTACCAGCTACCGATACGATCCATACGAATGGGATACGGCCGGTGAAGATACCGGTACCACCACGCAGAACGTACTTACGATCGCCAGCGATGTCCCAGTTGAAACCTACACGAGGTGCAACGTTCAGACGTGCCTTAGGCATATCTGCGGTGCGGTAGCCACCCTTGTCCTTGTACATCTCCTCGAACTTCTTGTTGTTGTTACCCTCGATGCTGGGGTAGGTAGGCAGCTCGAAACGGATACCTGCGCTCAGCTTGAAACGGTTGCTGAACGAGATCTCGTCCTGAACGTAAGCCGAGTACTGAATGTACTGGAACGAGGGGAATACCTGCTTCAGGTCGTCGCGGTTCGAGTGAGTGATAGCGAATGCCAGAGGATTAACGCTCTTGTCGCCATTAGCAGCAGCCTTGAAATCCTCCCACGAATCGTAAACGTAGTAACCCAGACCACCCTGCATAAAGCCGTTCTTGGTGTTGTTGTGCTCGAACTGCAAACCAGCGATGATGTTGTGCTTACCAGCGGTGTAAGCGATCTCATCGGTGATAACGGTAGTCGATACGTCGCGCAAGTTACCATAGGTGAAGGGGTCGGGACCGAACGAAGTCAGAAGAGCCTTGGTACCGTCCTCGAGGTTCTGCAAAATATCAACGGTGGGGAAGTTATCACCTACGAAGCTACGAGGCTCGTACTGCTTCGAGTAGGTACCACGCAGAGTGTTGGTCAGACGACCGTCCAAGAAACGCGAGTTCAACTCAGCAGCGAACGAAGTAAAGTTCTGCTCCTGGAAGTAACGCGAGCTCTCGAAGTAGATAGCGTACTGCGAAGTACGACCGTAGTTGTTACGGTTGTAGGGGTTGGGGTTCAGCGGGTTAACCGACGACGAAGGATTCGACGAATACTTGTTGCGGGTAGTGCTGAAACGAACGTTAGCGCTGTGGTTCTTGTTGATGTTCCAGTCCAAGCGAGCAACCAACTTCCAGTCGGGAGTGCTCAGCGAATAACCCTGGTAGCGACCCGGATCGTAACCGAACTTCTCCATCAAGAACTTCTTGATATCCTCCATCTGTGCAACGGTAGGACGGTTGTAGGTAGTACCGTTACCCCAAGCGGTGTTCTCATCGGGGCGAGCCTGACGAGTCGAACCGGGAGTCTCATCCATATCGTACTCGAAGTTAGCGAAGAAGAACAACTTATCCTTAACGATGGGACCACCAACGCTAACACCGGTAGTGTTGTTGATCTGCTTGCTCTTGTTCAGGCGCTTATACATACCAGTCTCATCGGTAACACCGTAGTGAGCACCCTTCAAAGCCTCGTCCTGATAGTAGTCGTAAACGGTAGCCTTGAACTCGTTGGTACCACTCTTGGTAACAGCGTTGATAGCACCACCGGTAAAGCCGCTCTGACGAACGTCAAACGGAGTGATCGAGATCGAGATCTGCTCCAAAGCGTCGAGCGAGATGGGGGTACCACCTGCGGGCAGGTTACCACCGATACCGAATGCGTTGTTGAACGCTGCACCATCGACAGTTACATACGACTGACGGTAGTTACCACCACCGATAGCCAGACCGTTCGAAGTCGAGTTAGCCTGCGGAGTGAGCTTCATAATGTCGTTCATGCTGCGGCTAACGGTCGGGGTGATAGCCATACGCTTGCTCGAAATGCTGGTCATCGAACCCGAACGCTGGCTGTTCATCGACGAGTTAGCGCCGTCAACAGCTACAACAACTGCGTCCATACCGATCGACTCCTCTTTCAGAGTAGCATCCAGAACGAGGTTATCAGCAAGTGCTGCCTGCAAACCCTGCTGCTCTACAGTCTGGTAACCCAGCATCTGGAACTGCACGGTGTAAGGACCACCTGCACGTACGTTCAGCAGGCGATAGTTACCGTCGATATCGACAACTGCGCCATACTGTGTTCCCGACGGAGTGTGGATAGCGACAACGGTAGCACCTACCAATGCCTCACCCTTTACGTCGGTAACCTTACCACTGATGTTCGAAGTCGTAACCTGTGCCGAAAGCGACAGAGCTGCGAAAATCGACAGAATCAAAAAGGCGAATTTCTTCATAAGAAAATGGTTTAGTTAATAAATAAAATTTGTTTGTCTATTTTGAGTTTTAATCTCTCTTCTGGTTATAGTTCAATTTAGTAAAGGTTTGATCTCGTCTTCCGCCACCAGCTGTGGCTATAAAAAAAACAATGAGTGGACAAGCTTTTGGGGCAGTTCCACTCACGGCTAACTATATTATATTGGTGCTCATACGGGCATAATTCACGCTACGCATATCGACGTAAAATCGCATCGAAAATATGTTCTTATAATTAATCATAAACGATAGCCGATAAACTAATGAGCCTTTTTTCTTGCCACAAAAGTACAGCAAATATTCGTAAGACGCAAAATATTAGCGATAAAAGGTCAACATTTTATTGACAAAAGATCTTTCTGACGGAAATGCTATCGAACTATACACACATATTTCCCCGGTTTTTTGAGGGAAAGCGTCCGACGTTGACTCCTCATTTATTGAAATGCAAACCTCCCCGCCTGTCGCATCTTCGACGAACGGGGAGGTAGTATTACGCTCAAACGTATCAGTGCTTAATCGATCTCGAATGTTCGGGCCGAGTCGCTGTCGATCGTGATCGTTACGGTCATCACATCGTCGGGCAGCAGTTCCTCGATCTTCTCGGGCCACTCGACCAGGCACAGCTCACCGCTGTAAAAGTACTCCTCGTAGCCCATATCAAAGGCCTCCTCGACGCGGTCGATACGATAGAAATCGAAGTGATATACCACACCACCCTCGCCCGTATCGTACTCATTGACAAGGGCAAACGTCGGGCTCGTCACCACATCGCCAGACCCCAGCGCCGCCACAATCTCGGCAATCAGCGTAGTCTTTCCCGCGCCCATCGGTGCACGGAAAGCCACCACGCGACGCTCGCCCAGACGCTCGATCACGGCGTCGGCCACGCGCGAAAGTTCGCTCAGCGAATCAATTGAGATTCTCAGTTTATCCTCCATCTTCAACAATTAAAAAGGCACACCATTCAGACCTGCGGCAATCTGCTCGGCCATCTTATCGAGGCCCTCTTGGAGCTTACCGCCGATCATCATTCGCATCATCATATTCAGCTCGACGTGCAGCACCATACGCATACGCGTGTCGGTCGGATCGACCTCGTGCAGCTGGAACCAGAAGGTAAAGTCCATCGGCGTCGACTCGCCGCTGACTATCTTAACCCACTTAGGCTCAACGCGATCGATGATGCGCATCGAGGCCGTGAAACCCTTAACCTTGAACGAGCAGGTATCTTCGGTTGCCTCCCAACCCTCAACGCGATCCTTCAAGATCGGCGTGAAGTTATCGAAGCGGCAATCGAGGGACTTAACAGAAGCGATTTTTCCGCAGAACTTATCCTTTGCTGCATGCGCGGAACCGATAACCACGAAGCTAACCTCGAAACAGTAAAACTCGCAAAAGATTATATCGGAAAAGGCGTTTGCTGCATCGATATCGCCGGTGCGGAAGCACTTTTCCCCACCGAAAATTTTGGCGATCTTTTTGCTCTTGCAAGAGAGGAAGGAACTCCTTTCACCATTCATGCGGGTGAAGCAGACGGCCCCAAAAGCGTTTGGAAAGCTCTTGAATACGGCACAAAACGCCTTGGCCATGGCGTCCGCTCTCTTGAGGATCCAAAGCTTATCGAAAAAATTGTCGCCGAAGGAATCACTCTTGAAGTTTGCCCAACCAGCAACATCCACACCTGCATGTTCCCTTCAATCGAAGAATATCCTCTTCGCAAACTTATGGATGCGGGAGTTAAAGTCACCATCAACACCGATAATATGACCGTTTCCAACATCAACCTTGCAAAAGAATACGGAAAACTCATCGCCGCTTTTGACCTCACCGATGAGGAAATAAAAGGTTTTGCAAAAAACGCAGTAAACGCCTGTTTTGCAAGTGAAGAAAAGAAAAAAGAGCTTCTTGAGAAGATTGAGGCTGCCGTATGATAAAAATCCTTTTCGTCTGCCACGGCAACATCTGCCGAAGCCCAATGGCGGAATTTGTTATG